>JACCDV010235182.1_pt1 | contig 21931 bp, 16 predicted proteins | sample 7446131 | NCBI WGS metagenome assembly JACCDV01 (sample SAMN15323448, study PRJNA562643) | freshwater metagenome | isolation source: river surface water | place: USA:Blue River Watershed | collected 2017-08-17
AGATGGTATGGTAGCAGTAATGGTTATTATTCTGTTGAGGTGTCTCTCTTAGAAAGAAAACTACAAGAAGAGCCTGAACTATTTAAAAAAGTTTTAGAAAATTTACAAATGATCGTTTTGCCAGAGATTAATGACATCAATGAATCAGCTAGAATCAAAAAACCTAAGGTTTAAAATAATGAAAAATATTGATGTTATTCTTGCTTGAATTTTTTTAAAAAATTATTGGGCAGATTATTTTTATTTATCATTTCATTTAATAAATTTTTGTTGATATCGTCATAAATATCAATCAACTCATAAGCATTATTTCTTGATATTGATTGTCATATTGTTCTAACCAATTCAATATTGAATTTTTAGTTTTCAATATCATTATTTTTTATCTTTTTTTAAATTATAATTGCTTTATATGATAAATAAATTATAATAAATAGATGATTAATAAAGTAATTAATAAAATAAAATTCAAAATTGCATTTAAATATTTGCATCAATCATCTCAATTATTATCAGATTTATTTTCTGAAAAAATTACATTTATGTTATTGTATGATCATGACACTTTAAAGGAATGTGTTGATGCAAATGAATTAAAAATTTTAGAGAGTTTTTTTAATGTATCATTTCACGAGTTTTCTGAATCATTATATAAAAATATTCAAGAAAAGTTAAACGATTTGAAGATAGATTCAGATGATTTTTATGTATCTGTAGATTTAATCAATAATTCTTATTCTCTATATGAATTAAGACATTTCTTAAAAAATATTAAGCCAGAAAATTTTGAGAAAATCACAAAAGAAGATATTGTCTTTTTAAAAGAAAAGGAATGTTTGGAATTTTTTAAATATGATCATATAAATCCATTGGATTATTATCATTTAACAAAAAACTCAAGTGTTTTATATGTTTTTCATCAGATTAAAGAAGAAGATAAACAATATATTATAGAAGATTTATTTAAAAATAAAATAGTTGATGTTTATATATTAGAAAAAATGGGATTGATGTCACTTGATGATCTTAAAAAAAATTATGAAAAAGATTCAGAATACTTTTTAAGATTGTTTGCTTTAACATCTTCAAAAATAAAAATAATAATTAAAGAGAAGGAAACTTTTGAATGGTTGATTAATATATTGCCAGAAAAATTTTTATTTAATACAAATACTATATTTGATTATGAAGGCGAAAATAAAAAAGAAATATTAATTAAAAATCTGAAAGATAAAAGAATTAACTGGGAGTATCTTCCATTTAAAATGAAAAGGTTTTTAAATCCAATGGAAATTTTACAACATTTTGATGTGGTGATTTCTGACTTATTGAAACCAGATTATTATCATATGTTTCAAGAAGATATTAAAAAATTATTAAAAGAAAAAAATATTAAAAAGATTTTTTTGGATTTTGGTTTAATAGAAGATGAGGTTTTATCAGATATCATAAAAGATGAAGATATATTAATTAAAATGCTCAAGGGATTTAAGGAAATAAGTGATTTTAATCCTACTTTATTAAAAAAATATGTTAATTACCTTGATGAAAGAAAAAAAGAAATTCTTGAGATTCTTCAAGAGAAAGATGATTTTACGAAAATTGAAAATTTATTAAAATTTAAGATTGTATCAGAAGATAAAAAAATAGAAGATTTTCATATCAAAATATTATCATATTTATCTCAATCTGAAGAAATGATTAATCTTGATTTATTTAATAATTTATTCAATGAAATCATAGAAAAACCAAAAAATATCAAGGATTTAGATGAGAAATTTTCAAAAATAAATTCTAAGAAAATATTTTCAGAAAATATTATGAAACAAAGTTTTTTTTCAGAAAACTTTGATTTTATTATTGACTATATGACATCAAAATTTAAAAATAATCAATGGAAAGATATTGAAGAAGATTTATGGAAAAAAGAAATCATAAAATTTAAAAAAATAGGAATTTTTCTACCATTTGTAGAAAGTACAAATTATACTTATTGTGAAGATGTTTATAATTTTTATACTCATTTAATACAGATAGATCAGTTAAAGACAGATTCTATTTTATTAACCTTACATGAGATGCATAAAAATAAATTAAATCCAAAAGAATTGAATATTTGGGTTGAAAAAATTTTAAAAGATTTGAATATTGATTTTTTTGATAAATATTTAATCACAGAGTGTCCAGAGTTGGTTTATGAAAAATGTTTAGATATGAAAAGAAATAATAATCAACAAAAAGAATCTTATATATTACAAATGATAAAATATGGGAATTTTGAACAAGAAAGAAATGTAGAAGGTCTTGAGGAATTTAAAAAAAATTTAGATTATTATCTTAAAATTCAGAAAAATTCTAGTTTGAAAAAGATAGATATAAATATGTCAGAGGGATTTCCATTGACAATAGGAAACAATAGATTTAATGGTTTATTTTCTGAACATTTTTATGCAATATTTGATTGTAGTTTTGATGAAATAGTTCAAAATATTCAAGATAAAAAATGGAGTGAACTCAAAAAAAATATTGATATAGAGCAATTTAATAAGCATATCGATGAATTGGTTGCACATACTGTCGAAGGAAAAGAGTTTTTTAATTTTTTGATACAAGACTTTAAATTAAATGAAAAAAATCATGTATTATGGTCTAAAATGAATGATATATTAAGAAAATTAGATGCATCATATTTAAATAAGACCATTGAAAAAATTTATATTCAAAGTATTGACCATATTGAAAAATGTCAGTGGTTAGAAGATGAGCATGGCTTTACTGAGAAAAACATCGGTGTTTATATACAAAAACAATACAATTGTGATAAGATAAGCAAGGATGTGTTAAGTAAAATTGATTTTTTAGAAGAATCGACATTTTATATTGAATTATTATCTACTCATGATAGAAAAAAAGTTTTACAAAAATTAATAGAAACCGAGCCTCTTTATAAGATTATAGATATTTTTAGATTTTCAAATATTAAAAAAGATTTTTTAGAATGCGTACCAGATGATATGTTTGTCAAATGGTTTGAACAACATCCCGTCAATTTTAGTAGATTGTTAACAGAAATTAAAGACGCCTCTCATCAGATACGTATGAAAGATTTGGAAATATTAAAAGAATCAATTGATAAAATTACAGATACAAAATTTGTTCATATTTTAGCAAATGACAATTTAGAAGAAATGCTTCATATTTTAATAGAGAAATATCCAACTGACATGATGAATACGAAAATTTTCAAGTCTTATAATCCTAGTATGATGAAAATTTTAAATAAAAATGACTCATTTTTTGTTTATCATTCAAACGAAAATAATTTAAAACGAGACTTAAACTCACATGAACAAAACAGATTAATTCATCATTGGGTAAAAGAAATAAAAAATAAAAAATTAGATTTAAATCAAGACGTTCTTTTGGGAACATCTTTCAACGCTATGAGTGTTGATTTTTTAAGTGAATATTTATGTAGAGAAATAAAGGAAGATATCATCTTAAAAATAAAAGAAAAAATTTTAGAAGAATTTCCTCAAGATATTCATTATTTTATTTTCACCAGTCAATTAAAAGAAAAACTTCCTCATAATTTAGATATCATGAAATATGAATATGATAAACAGCAATTATTCAATGGTATCATTGATCATGAAAAAATATTAAAAGGTTATCAAGATTATTTAAGTATAACAAAAGATAACCAAAATCAATTTGCTATTTTTTTAGATAGCACATTCAAACCTTATGAAAATGAAATTAATGAAATTTTATTAAAACATCATCCAATTGTATATTTAAAAAAATCAAACATACTTGAAAATGAAAAATTAACAAAATTTAATCAATATGCTTCAAATATAGATTTATATCATTTCTATCATTCTGCTAAAAACAAAAATATGATCAATCATAGAGTTAATACTATTTTTGAAGCTTTTATGAATCATGTGATTGACAAAAAAGACTATAATTTATTAAATAAAATATATGTAGATTTAAAACAAAAAAAACTAAAATCAAGTTTTTTCGCATTATCGTCAGAAGACTCTATCAATTATGAATTAATGGCAAAATCTTTACTGGATAATTTTTTAATTTATAATCATTTAATAAAACATCAAGAGGTTGAAAAAATAAGTGTTATCAAGAAAAAAATTTAAATACTGAAATAATTCTTAAATTCTTGAAATTTGTAAGTCAGCAAGCACCTTCATCTGCTATTGTAGAGTCTCCGGTTCTAAACAAAAAGACGACCTTAATAGACAAGTTAAAAAACTCGGCTCAACGGAAAACGTGTGGTAAAATATATCAAAATATCATTGAACAAAATCAAAAAAAAGAAATAAATAAATCTGAGCCATCGAATTTACCGCATTATTATCCGTTCAAATTAAAATTTTCTCATCTGGGAAGTACCAAACATATTGAAACACAATTGAGCCAATCTTATTTGCAAGGCGTCATGAATCAAGCTTGTGTTCTAATGAACACTTATTTAAGCAATTTATCACAAAAGTTCAGTGATATCATTTAAAAGATTCAAAAAAATCATTTAAAAAACAAGAAAAATAATGATTTAAGTCATCATTTGAATCAACATTTATTTTACCAAGAAGATTTTTTTAAACAATTGAACATCATCAACAACAATCATTTGTGGTTGGTCAAAGATTCTTTGTTTTATTCTGTGAAAAATCAAGACCAATATGCTGAAATCACCGATGATTTTGGTATTTTGTGTAAAAAATTGATGATGAAAGAAAAGCCTACTTATATTAATTTACCGATTGCTAAAGAGGTACAAAAGTTTGCTCATCATTTGATAAAGTACATCATGAAGAAAAGAGTTGCTTTCCTTATTGGAACGACTCAACCAAGGACATAAACCCTCTATTGTGGTTGCCCACAAAGACCGCCTTGCTAGATTCGGCTTTGACATCATTGAATTCCTCGTTAAACAAAACGTCAGATTCAAAGTAAAGCAGTCCATTTAATGCTAACTTATTCTTTCTTTCAATTCAGTCAAAGATTGGAGTCAAAAGCCAAAGAACTAGGTAAAAGGGGTTATCGGTTGTATAAAAAAATTTCATATTTATTTATTTAATAAATTACTTATAATCATTACATGATTCAAAAAATAATAAATAAATTAAAATTTAAAATATTGTTGCAAAATTCCAATTCTGATTTGCAACAAGAAATCTCTTTTCTTCTATTGCATGATCATCAAAATTTAAAAAAATACATGAATAAAGATGATATCCAGATTTTGGAGAGTTTCTTTGATGTATCATTTGAAATTTTTTCTGATCAATTATTTCAAAAAATTCAAGAAAAAATCACACAAATTAATTTTGATGAACAATTTGATATTTTTGTTGATTTTATTGATAGTGAACAAAAAAATTATAATTTAAAAAACTTATTAAAAAAAATAAACAAGGATTGTTTTACTACAATTAATACAAAAGATATACTCTTCTTAAAAGAAAAAGAGGTTTTAGAGTTTTTTAAAATGGACAATATTCAACCATTAGAATTTTATCATGTCACTCAAGACTCAACCGCATTGTCTGTATATAAAAATATTAAGAAAGAAGATGAACAATATATCATCAATGATTTATTTCAAAGAAAAAAAGTAGATATATGTATCATAGATAAAATACAGTTGATGTCTTCTGATGAATTAAAGAGATTCTATCAAAATGACTCAGAATATTTCATGAGAATCTTTAATCTTTCATCTCAAAATAAAAAATTGATTTTAAAAAACAATGAGGATTTTGAATGGTTAATCAGCATTTTACCAGAAAATTTTTTATTCAAAACTCAAACCATCTTTGATTATCAAGGTGGTGATAAAAAACAAGTATTGATTAAAAATCTTCAAAACAAAAGAGTGAACTGGAATCATCCCTGGAATCATCTTCCATTTCAAATGCAAAATTTATTAACTTCAATCGATATCTTAAAGCATTTTGGTGTTATCACGAAAGATTTATTAAAATCTGATGAATATTTTGATAGAGAAAAAGAAATTAAAAGTTTATTAAAAGAAAAAGAAATTCACCATATTCATGTGGATTATAATTTTATTTCTGATAAAATATTACAAGATGTGATTGAAGATGAAGATGTTTTTATTAAAATGATGAAAAACTTTAAGGAAACAAGTCATTTTAATTTAGTTTTATTACACAGATATGTTCAATATCTTTATGATCAAAAAAATCAATTGCTTTTGATGACAAAAGAAGAAAATCCTTTCATCAAAATTGAAAATATATTAAATTTTAAAATTTTATCAGAAGAGAAGGTTTTAGAAAATTTTCATAATAAGATGTTAGCATATTTGTCTCATTCTACAGAATCAATCAATATTGATTTATTTAATAAGTTATACAATGATATCATTGAAAATGAAGAAGATTGTCAATCATTAAATAAAAATTTTAAAAAAATTAATCATGAAAAAGTATTTTCTGATCATGTCAGGGAAAAAGATTTCTTTACAGAAAATATAGATTTTATCATTGATTATATGACAACGAAATTAAAAGATAATGATTGGAAGGATATTAATGAAGAAGCATGGTTAAAAGAAATTGAAAAATTTAAAAAAATAGGTTTATTTTTACCTTTTATAAATAATACAGAATATGTGTATCATGAAGATGTTTATCAACTATATGCTCATATTATCACAATTGATAAGATAAAAATAGATACCGTTTTATTAACATTACATAACGTTCATAAAAATAAGTTAGAATCAGCAGGGTTATCTCAAGAAATAAAAAAATTATTAACAGAGATGAATATTGATTTTTTTGATAAATATTCGATGCCAGAATGTCCTGATTTAGTTTATGAGGCTTGCTTAGATATTAAAAGAAAAAATAACAAACTGAAAGAATCATATATATTACAAATGGTAGAGTTTGGGTGGTTTGATGTCAATAAGGATATGCATGATTTGAATCAATTTAAGAATAATATAGATAGGTATATCAAAAATCAAAGAGAACAAATATTTAAAAAAGAAGATATCAATATGAGCGAAGGATATCCTTTAAATATAGGAGATAAAAAATTTAACGGATTATTGACTGAACATTTTTATGCTATTTTTGATGGTGATTTTCAAGAAATTACAAAAAATATTCAAGAAAAAAGATGGCTAGAATTAACAAAAAACATTAATATAGAAAATTTTGAAAAAATAATTGCTCCGTTAGTTACTCATACAATACAAGGAAAAGAATTTTTTAAACATTTAATTCAAGATTTTAGATTAAGTAATAAAAACCATCTATTGTGGAATCAAATGACAAATATTTTGAATCAAATAAATCAAGATGATCGAGAAAATGTCATTGATATTATTTATAAAAATAGTATTGACCATATTGCTGATTGTGATTGGCAAGAGGATAGCCAAGGATCTACAGCAAGAGATATTGGTCGTTATATACAAGGAAAATATAATTCTCAAAAGATAAGTGAAGATGTGTGTAATAAATTGAATCTATCTCAAATTTCTTCATTTTATATTGAATTATTATCCAAAGAAGATAGACAACGAGTTTTTCAAAAGATATCTCAGGAAGAAGCTCTTTATAAAATTGTAGATGTTTTCAGATTTTCAGAAATAAAACATGAGTTTATTGAAAATATGACAGATAATTTATGTTTGAAATGGTATCAAGAAAATCCTACGCATTTTAATCGATTATTAGAAGAATTTGTGCCATTAGGTAACTTTATTGATATTAAAAATATTGATGTATTAAAAGACTCTATTGAAAAAATCAAAGAATTTAAATTTATTCAAGTTTTATCACCGAAAACTTTAGAAAGAGGCTTGAATATTTTAATAGAATTTTATCCTGATGAATTGATGGGGTATTCCATATTAAAATCTTTTAATCCAAACATTATGGATAAATTAAATAAAAAAGAAAATATGCTCAATGGTGTTATTAAAAAAAATAATTTAAAGAGAGATTTGTCTCCTTTAGAACAAAATAAATTAATTCAAGCTTGGTTAAAAAAGGAAACAATAGAGGTTTATGAAAATATAAATCCATTTCAAAAAACATTTAATTCGATGAGTGTTGATTTTTTACATGAAAGTTTATGTGTTAAGATTGAAGTAAAGAATAATCAAAAAATAAAAAATCAAATATTAGAGGAGTTTCCTCTTGATGTCCATTATTTTATTTTTACTTCTAAGTTAAAAGAAAATTTAAATTTTCAGATGGATTTGATTGGTCAAACAAAAGATTTTTTTATAGATTCTATTGTTGATCATTTAAAGATTTTAAAAGGATATCAGCAATATTTAGAAATTACAAAAGATTATAAGAATACATTTAATATTTTTAATTTGAATGGATTTAAATATTATGATCAAGATATGAATGAAATGTTATTGCAACATGCCCCTATTTTATATTTGAAAAATAATCATATTCAAGAACATGAAAAAATAAAAAGATTCAATGAGGTGTGTTGTGATTTAGATTTAAATGATTTTTATCGGTCAACTAAATCAAAAGAGATATTTAATTCTTCTAAAAAAGAAATATTAGATATTTTTATTAATAAAATCATAGATAAAAAAGATTATCACTTATTGAATAAACTGTATGTCGATTTAAAACAAAATGCTTTAAGATTTAATTTTTTTGGATTATTGCCTGAAGACTCAAATAATTATGAAATAATGACAAAATCTTTACTTGATAATTATTTTATTTATAATACATTAAATAAGAACTCTTATCATGAAAAGCCCCTCTGCAACAATAGAAAAATTTAGGAATTAATATGTTAAAAGAATTAGAATTACTTTATAAAAAATATATTATTTATCAAAATAATGAAAATAAAATAATAGATAGTGAAAAGATTTTTGAAAAATTTAAAGATGATTTATTGAACAATCATGAGCTTATTAAGAGTATTTTGGGGAAAGAAGAGGCTAAACAAATATATGATCTATTTGACCATGATCCAAATCAGTTGAATTTTAAATACAAGAAAACTTTTGAAGAAAAATTAAACAATATAGATACCAGTGAGTTAAAGAATAATTTGCCATATTTTTCTAAAAAAGATTTTTTTAATTTAAAATTATATAAAGAAGTTAACTTGTTTCAATTTTTAAATAAAAATAATGCATTAGAGCCTTTGAAAAAAGAAGATATTGAAAAAATTATATCCATATCAGAAGGGGTTGATTCCAATATAATCAAAGCTACTGATATTTCTACATTAGAGCTATATCAATATACTCAAAAACATAAAATAAGTGAATATTTTAAATGGCCTCAATTACATGATTTTCAAGATGTGAAAATGGAAATTATATTTGATTGTTTATCTCATGAGGATAATTCAAAAGAATTTTTGAAACAATTTGGTCACACACTATCTTTTGAAGAAGTTAAAATTTTATTTGAAAATTTTCCTGAACAAAAAAGATATTTAACAGAAACCAGTTTATTCAATCCAAATGATGAAAAAATTGCAAAAATAATTTTAGATAACTTCCCAGATGATCGTTTTTTAGGTAATTATTATAGTCCATCTGTTAATGCTAAAATGCATCCAGAGTTGGTGCTTGATTTTTTAAAAGGTAAAAAACTCAGTGGCGTGCCTTGTCATATTGATAGTATTTTAAAGCCTATTGAATTACTGAGGGAATTCAATCTTTTTACTAAAGGTTTGTTGGCAAATAAGTGTTTTAAAAAACATAGTGAAGAAATCATTGAATGTCTAAAAAGAGATGATATTGTTTTTGAAAAATTTTATTCTTATCAAAATGATGAAAACGAAAACGCTATCAAAGAGTTATTAAAAAATGAAAAATTTTTATTTAAATATATTGCAGAGTCATCATTCTCAAGAGACAATGCTCCCAATAAAATATTGGTTGAAAGTTATCAAAATTATCTTAATAAGAAAACCAATCAATTAAAAATAAAATTAAATGACTTAATGGCCGAAAATTTCGAAGAAAAAATAATTAAATTAAAAGAAATTATTGACTTTGAATGTTATGAAAATATAGAGGAATTTAGATTTTCTTATAAATTACAAGAATTTCAAACGGGAATCATCAATCATTTACCTAAAAGCAATTTGAATTTAAAAGGATTTGGCGAGGTTTTTTCTAAAATAGTAGATTATCATGTAGAAAAAAAATTCGGCTATAGCCTAGAAAAAATGTATGAAGAGTTTAACCAATCATATCCAAATGTCATTACTTTAGAAATGTTGAATGAACAATTTAAATTGATCATATCTGGAAAATATCGTGATTTTTTTGATGAATATTTCCAAAAAATTGATAAAAGCATATTGGGTATTGAAAATGCTCAAGAGATATGGGCTGAAGGATTTAAAAATGTGAAGAAATTAAATTCTCAGCAATATCAAGAATATTTAATCAAACCGTGGTATTTTGAACATGTATATGACTCTATGAAGTTTATTCAAAATTTTTATGAAATAGATCAGTTAAAAATAAATGCTTTTCAAAACAATTTGAAACAGTTACAAATAATGGCAGATGATGAAAATAAAAAAAATCAATTGGTTGATTTATTTCATCAATTGTATGATTTCATGAGTACAAAGTTTCATGAACATTATCATTTTTCTTCATATGATTTTGAAAAATCTCATAATTTCAACTACATCAATGAATTTTTTCATTATAGAGGTGATGAGGTTGGCAATGTTTTCAGAAAACATCATATGTTTATGCAATTGTTAACTGATGGAAAGACATATGAAACGTATGAGTTGAAATCTCCTGAGATGCAAGAAAAAACGAAGCAAATTTTGCAAGATTATGATCATATTGCTCAATTTAACACATTAAAAAATCAAGGGTTTAAGACTTATAAAAGAAATTCAGATGATCAAGAAGAAATTCCAAAAATTTTAATTGATAATCCATCGTCATGGATGTATGTCATCAAAATAGCTGATAAACCAATTGTTTTAGATGATTTTAATTTAAATATTTATCATATATTGTTTGATAAAAAAGATTTGGATAATCCTGATGTCAAAGAATTAAGATGGAGTCAATGTCTTGATAAGGTAAAAATCAATCAGATTCAACATCATAATATTGCAGAATTACTGATTTATCATAAAGAATATAGAGAGTTTTTTCAATATTTGGAATCAGAAATATCTAGCAACTCATTGGTGAAAAATTCTCCATTTTTCACTTTTTACAGTCAACAAATCATCCATATGTTAAAAATATATGATGAAAATTTATATCCTGATATTTTAAATTACTTTCAAGACAAGATGAAGATATTTGTCAAAAACCATCCGGAGATTTTTTCTTCTGATGGTCAAACGCATATCGATTTTATGAAGCAATGGAATGGTGTTGTCAATAAAAATCCAGCATTAAAACAATTTATTGAAAATGAATTGAATATAAAAGACAATAGCAATGATAAACTTCTAGCAGAATTTAAAGAAAAAATCTCAATTCCTTATGAAGATTTTTCATTGCTTAATGATAAAAATAAAAATTATTTTATCAAACATATATTAAAAAACCATGCAGTAGAAGAAATAAGAAATTATTCTATAGATGAACATGATAAAAAAATTATTAAAAAATCTATTGAAACATTAGATGAAGAAGTCACAATGAATATTTTGCGACATGATGATAAAAAAAATATTTTATTAAATTATTGTTTTTTAAATGAAAAAAACTCATTATTTAAAAAACCTATTAAGTTGAATATTAAAAAAGATGAAAATTGCTTAGAAGTTTTTAACATCATGAAAGAATACAATATAGATCGTTATACAAACCAAAGAAGCCAAACATTAGACAATCTTAAAGCATTAAATTATCAAGGATTAAATAAATTAAAAGATATGTTGCTTGATGAATATATTGATGTTTTTGCTTATAGATACATAGGGGAGAAAAATAATAAATTAGATTTAGATCATTATCAAAGAGACAATTTTTTATTTGATAATGATATTTCACTGGTAGAGCAAAATGTTTTGATTTCTAGGCTGATAGATAGAAAACTATTTGAAACTAGTGATATCAATTGTAATGAAATTCATCCACTTAACTTGAGTTTTTTATCTAGATATATCAAAGATAAAAAAATTGATTTTTCTAGGACATCTGAAATGAGAGATGACATAGAATCTTCTTTTTCCAATGATGTTAATTATTTTATTTATATGATTCATTTTATGAGACAAGTTAATGATATTTCATATAAAATGCCAGAAGATATCATTAAAAAGCATATGCAGTTTTTATTACCAAATCATAACGTAGAAGATTTAAAAACAGAGGGTAGGTATTTTTTAGGTTCGGTATTTTTTAAAGAAATTGTTAATGAAGAAAAGTATTTAAATGGTTTTAAAGAATTGATGGAAAAAATTTATGATGAATCGAGTATTCTTAAGAAATTTGTTCAGCAATGCATTCATTATAGTTATTCCTCTGTTTATCTGAATTCACCAAATGAAGAAAAAGAAGCATATTTTCCAATGATAGAAAATCAACAAAAATTCTTCTCTATCCTCATAGAAACAGAGCCAAGATGGTTTTTATCTGAACATAAAATAAATAATCAAAAAAAAGAAGAAAGATTAAACTATTTTTATGATCATCTTACTGAAATGAATTTAGAAAAAATATATGATAATTTTAAGGGATATGATGAAAAATTAGATATTAAAAATATTTTTAATATGATAGTTGATACTGCTTTGACACAAAAAAACTTATCTTTATTAAATAAAATCAATTTACAAATAAAAAATAGTTTTAGAGGAACGCAATCTATTTTTTCTAATTTGGACGAAGATTATCTAAAATTATTTCAAATGAGTTTAGATAAATTAATTGAACAAGATCTGGTTTATGCTGAAATTGAAATTATTGAAGGTGAAGTCAAATCAAAAAGAAAGAAAAAAGTATGAAAACCATCAAAGAAAGTTTAAAAGCAATTCAAGAAGAAGAAAAAAATATCAATCAATTGATTAAAAAAACAATCTTAAAAATAATCATAGATTATGAGATTAATTATATATCTTTTTCTTTACAAAATAATGACGAGGATAATCAGCAAGGTTATATGGTCATCAACAATTACTCCTGTGATGTTTTTGAAAACTCTGTTTATGACTCAGCAGAAGTGAAATTAAGAAATGAAAAAACAAATCAAGAACAAGAAATTAACGAAGTTGGTGCTATGATTTTAAATCAGATTAAAATAGCTTTACAAGGCTATCATAAATGTTCATTTGATATATTGCCAAAAGATATATTTGAATACAAAGCATTGCAAGAACAAAAGTATCTATTGAATGAATTAAATTTTGTGAATACTGTTGAAAATACCCATAAGAAGCCTAAAGTATAAACTCAAGGAGAAAAATGACTCAATTAAAAAATAAAATCATTGTACAGGCATGGAAAGATTATGGTCCTAATTTGGTAAAACTCAATCAAGAAGCTATTGAAAAAAATTTTTTTAGCACATCAGAAAATATCAGCTTTAGATGAAAAAGATTTGAAATCTGTTAATCAGTTTTTACTTGGACTCAACAGTATCAATTATCAATTTTGGGACTTAAAGGAAAATGATTTTGTGAGATATCAAAATAAAGGAAAAGTGGAAACACTTTGTTCATTTGAAGAATTTGTATCATTATTTTCATACATGGAAACTAAAAATTTTGATACAAAATTAATCACTGAAAATATTTTGATAGAGCATTTTGGAGATATTCCTGATAAATCAACAGAATTGATATATTGAAAGAAAGTTTAAATACTAAAAAAGACAATGAAGTATTTGAACTGATTGAAAAACATATAGAAACTCAAAATATCAATGTTGATTTATCCGATAAAATTGCAAAACTGATAACACTTTCTTTTGATGAACCTTATTTGAAAAAAATTCAATTATCATTATATGAATATCAACAAATACTCAAGGAAAGAGGACGAGATGTCGATTGTGAAATCACTGTAGCAGCAGATTATCAAATTCCTAAAGTATTAGCTGGCATAAACTTAATTGAATATGAGCCTCACTTACAGAAAAAAATCAATAAAATGCAATTGATTGAAGAAAAAGCGTTCAGAGGAGTAACTATCATTGTCTGTGAGTATCTATCTAAATAGTCAATGATAGATATGAGAAATAGCACCTCTATCTTATGCCTTGGCTATAACTCTTCAATGTTATCAACTCAAATTATTTCACCAGAAGTCTCACCAATATCATTGATACTATAGGAAGTTTTCCACATGTATTTATCTTTAAGAATGTCAACGAGATATCCTTTGATAACAATAAGTTGACCAACTTTTAAATTTTTACTGATTTTAAGATTATATTTATCCAAAATAATCAAGTGATTTCTAGAGTTATTGAGTTGAATATTTTGAGCAGTCACATCTTTTAAATAACTTGTTATTTTTATCAAAGGTTATCTCATCCATTTAATCAGATGAATTTGTGATAAAAAAAAGAATTTGACATTTCATTCCAATCTAATATGGCATCAACTAGACTGATATCTGATAAGTTATCAAAATAATAATAACTGTTGAGAAAAAACAATGAAATAAAAAAGTATTTCCAGAATGTCAGCATGCAAATTTTATAATCAAAAAAATAAATTAATTATAATTTTTTGATAGGTTTAATAGTTTTTGATTCATCAAGAGACTTATGAATAAGAGATGCTTCCAACAAGATTTTGAGTTCATAGTAAGACAATTTTTTATGCTTAAAAATCATATCAGAAAGAAGCTTTAAATCATTTTGTAGATTTTGTTGCATATATGGCTCATTAGAATGAGATTCTACGGTCAACCTAATGATATCTCCATCCTCATTATAGTCATCTATGTTTGTATATGTTTTTTTATATGAATCAATGATGCTAAAATAATCTGCTAACATATCTTTCAAATCGTATAAATACAAAGAGGATATGGAAAATTGTTTTTTAATGTCTTGTAAGTGTATGATTTCAGAAATCATAAATTTTTTAGTAGGCTCAAACCACTTAATCTCTACTGGTTGGTATTTATTTTTGATGAAATTAATGAATTGAAACTGCTTATCATCATCATATATATCCATAATGATATTTTCTAAGACATCAGATTTTTGAGAAAATTGATTAATTTCTTCGGTATGAAGCTGTAAGTATTGTTTAAATAAATTCTTAATTTCTTCTGAATTAAAGTATTCTTTAAATAAATTCTTAATTTCTTCTGAATTAAAGTATTCTTTTAAAAGAGATAAATAGGGGTTTAAAAAATTATTTGTTTTCTTATTTTCTTGTAAAGTATCGTTTTCTTCCTCGAAAATAAATTTTTTATAGGAAAGTTGAAGAAAAAAATTTTTAATATATTCTTTATTAGAATCTAAATGATCAAATACAAAAATAAGAGCATTAAAATTGTTTATACAAAAAAAATTATCAGCATCATCAACAATAAACCTTTTTGAAAAATCTATTTTTTGTTGATGCATGATTGCATTTTTTAATAGAAGCTCGTTTTGAGAATTCATATGATAATTTTTTCCATTAATTGAAAAATCAAAATCATCAGTTACATTTAAATTAAATGAATGAAAAAAATAATCTATGCAATCTTTATATGATGTTGTTTTATCTTTGTGAAAATAAAATGAAGATTGCCCAAAAAAATGATTTTTTTTGATTTGATGAAAAAAATTTCCATCTAAATATATTTCTTGAGAAGAAACAGCAGAGAGATCTTTATCTTTTTTATGAACTATGAGTGAACAAAAGCTTTCATCAATGACATAATAATGATCAAAAATATGATCTTCAATAAAATGAAACGCTCTTATAGAATGTATATGTTTTTTCATGGTTGAATTTTTTGTACTGGAAAGAAAAGTCCTCTTGAATCTTTGATACTAGATTGAATCATATTAAAAAAAATAAAGATATCTTCATCTTCTTTTAAATCTTTATCTGAATCGTTTGTCATGGATTGCTTTTTTCTGTCAAAAGACCAATTGACAACTTCTCCTTTTTCATTTGGAATAGCAAAAATAACTTTGATTAAATTTTCATCAAAAGATGTTTTTAACTCTAGAATTCCAGCTCCTGATGCTGATTTCACTTTATATCGCAAAAAACCAAAGTGCTCCATTTGGTCTTCTGTCCATCCACAAGCATTCAAAATATATTTTTCTATTTCTGTCATATGATGATTATATATCTTAAAATTAAAAGATCAATTTTTTATAGTTTAGGTTTAGGCTTAGAGTCTGATTTTTGCAATGATAAACTTCTTTCAATATGCTCTTGTTGATAAAGAGCATGAATTTTTTTTAATCCATGTCTATCTTTAATATCTATTTGATATTTTAAACAAACAGGATTTTCTGATAAATTAATTATACTATCATCTAATATATTAGGTAAAAAATCAATCTCATTGATTTGATTATTTGATAAATCAATTTGATAATAAGATCCATTTAGAGTTTTTAAGCTAGTCATATGATTATGATTAGCAACCAATAATTCAACATCTTTGGCTCCACTCAAATCATCAATTTGATTATAGGAGCAGTCAAGTGCAGAAATTTTATCTGATAAGCCATTCAGGTTTTTTAATTGATTGTTGGAGATATTGAATTCAGAAATCAGGATTTCTTTTGATTGTAGGTCAATCGTTTGAATATTATTATAACTTATATCAACATATAGAATTTCACCAGATGAAATAGGAAGAAATGAAGTGTCTGTCAGGAAATTATGTGATATATCAATCACATGACCTGAGAAGTTTCTTATTTGAAATGGAATTTGCTTAATTTTTTTATCTTGTGCATAAATGTTCGAAAAAATATCAACATAATATAGTTCATTTATTTTTTCAATGTGATAAACATTTTTTGATAAGTAAAATTTTTCGTTTAAAAAAAATTCAATTTTTTCTTGAGTTAAATCAATATGAAAATCTAATATTTGAGTATTATCTTCAAATAAATTTTGACAAATATTAAATAATTTTTTTAAAAGATTTTTCATAAATAATTTTTACGAGATTGTGAAATTTTTGATTTTAAACGAATCACATCAGTACTATATGAAAAAGCAGAAAACAATGTGAAGCTTAACGCTGGATGATATGGTGCGTTATTGCCTGACATACAAAGATTGAGAGCGTATCCTGCAACAGCAGCTCCCATAATTAAAAAGCCTTGGTTTCTTTTTTTAAGCACATCGTCATCATTTTTTGTATATAAATCTTCATTGATTATGTTATTGGCAACTCTTCCAACTGTAATAGCTCCTAAAGTAGCAATACTTTGCGCGAGCATTGTCAAGGGCTGATCAAAAGCATGATAAACATGATTGAATTGAGCAAAAGCCGCAGCACCTAAGCCTAAACATGCACATCCTATCGTTGCTTTTTTTTTGCCTTCACTTGAGTATGTTGTAATTGAATTTTTCATTGCTTATTATTTTATCATTGTTCAGAAAAATGTCAAATATTAAAAAAATAATTGAAAAAGTGCTTGACTTTAAAAGATTATTATGAAATAATCTAAAAATATTAAGAAAGTAAAAAAATGAACAAATTTAACTTTATGATGTGTTGCTGGTGTATGTGGGAAACCACAGGCAGTGTCATGTCTAAAGGAGTTCAATTAGGTTAAATCTTGATACAACAAATTTACAAAGGCACTGCGAGAAATCCAGTGCTTTTTTTATTATATACAATAGATTCATAGTGTAACGGCAGCATACTTATGTTAAGTATATTTTTTGTAATTTACTATAGATATTTAATAGTTAGATAGGGGTGTAGTTTAATGGCAGAACGAAAGTCTCCAAAACTTTTGGTGTGGGTTCGATTCCTACCACCCCTGCCAAATAAAGGTAGTATAGCTCAGTTGGTTAGAGCGTGAGATTCATAACCTCAAGGTCGCTGGTTCGATCCCAGCTACTACCACCAGGTTTGCATGTCGCAGTGCCTGAAAGGTTAGTGGATGGATTGAAAATCCATTATATGCGGGCTCTTATGTAAACCTATTTATATAAGAATATATAATTTGAATAATTAAATGTGAATATATTTATATAACTAGAAAAAAAGTAAAAACGACCAATCTCGATTTCGTAATAATTTTCTATATAATTTCTTATTTATTTAATATAAAGTATGATTTTTTTAGAAAAAATTATAGCTTTATTAATTATTATTAAAAAATTTGACAATCAATTAAAAAATTATAAAAGAAGGAAAAAAGGATTGGCGATGCAAATGTTTATAAAAATTCATATGATAAAAATCATAATGATTTTTACATTATTTTTACCTTCTCTATCTGAAGCTGCCATAACAGATTGTAGTCAGTTATCATCTGATGGACAAAGAGATTGCATAGCACCAACAACAACGTATACAGGTGTATTTGGAGGAAAATATTCATCACTTGATGATATCATACAAGCCTATAAAGAGATACAATGCAATTCTCTTCCTGGATTTAGCCAATGCTCATTAAAAACCACTTCAGTTTATCAAACACCGACCACTTGTTCTCAAACCAATAATTGTAACTTATATACAAGAGTTTTAGGGGCTCCTGGAAACTATGCACAAGTTGTTGTAGAAAAGTTCAGAGATTCAAGCCAAACTTGGGCTGTTGATTCTCGTGGTTTAGTCAATAAATCAGATAGTTGCCCGATTGGTTATACACGAGTTATTGTTAATATTAATGAACAGACATCATTATGTAAACCACCACAATCAACCCGCTCTGTTTTTTGTGAAGATTGTGTTAACTCTGAATTAGGACAGTCACAAATAGCCCATCCTGTTAATCTCAATTCAGGCATCATGTCTCATATTGAACATGATTATCAAGGCAATCATCTAGCCATTAATAGATTTTATAATTCAGTATCCAATAATTGGTTTTTTTCATTTAGTAGAAAAATTAGCTATAATTCAGTTTTATTAAATAACGTACAAAATGAATTTTTAACACTTACAAGAGATAATGGTATTTCTATTGTATTCAAGAAAAATCCTACAACGAGTAATTGGGAAAATATCACACCTAATACCAATGGAATTGTTTATGATGTCAACTTATCTGGCAATAATAATATAACATTGTTTAAATATCTTAATGAAAATAATGAGTTAGAATCTTATGATTTATCTGGTAGATTGGTTGAAATCAAATCCTTATCAGGTCAAAAAATTAATTTAAGCTATATATCAGATAATTCAGGCACAGTACCTGTGCTTTATACAAGAATATCCGATGATTTTAATCACAGTCTTCAATATAAGTTTTTACCTAATAATAATTGTCAAACTTCTATTGTTAATGCCAAATTATTTGAAAAAATTAATAATGTTGATGTTGAAAAGTTAAACTATGATTATGGATATAACACCAGTTGTAAAAATAATTTAGTCACTTATCCTAATAATTTAACTAATTCTTATACTTATACCAGTAATAATCGATTAAATAGTATTATTGATGAAAATAATCAAGTCAGAGTCAAATGGACTTATGTTTTCAACACAGCTAGAAATCAATATGTTGTCTCTACTACTGGATTAACTTCTACAGGTAATATCAATAAGAATACTTTGACTTATAATACCACAGCAAATAATAATTTTGTGAATAAAACCAATGGATTAAATCAAGTCACAGGTATTAACCAACAAGATAATAATGGGTCATTATCTACCACAGATTATAATACAGGAATTTGCTCTGATTGTATAGGTTTTCAAGGCAAAAATACTCAATATGATGGTCGTGGTAATATCATCAGTTATCAAGATTTCAATAATAATTTATACCAATTAACTTATGATAATCAATCTAGATTATTACAGCAAAAATCAGCAGTTGGAACAACCATTGAAAATACAACTAATTATACTTGGCATTTAAATACAAGATTGCCTGAAACTATACAAATACCTGTTTCTGGTGGTATTAAAACAACTCAATTTATTTATGATGATGTATTTGAAACTATTAATAATAAAAATATATTGGTTAAATCACAGTTAAAACAAATCAATATATCAGCTCCTGATAATCTTAATTCAACAATAATAACCAAGACAAGCAAATATGATTATAATAGTTTAAATCAATTAACAAGGATAGAAAATCCCAGATTTGTTCAAAGTAATGGCTTAATTAATGATATTATTACTTTTACTTATGAAAATAATCAATTAAAAACCTCTACCAATGGTAAAGGACAAATCACAACTTATGATAATTATAATGCTTATGATCAACCTGGAACAGTCACTTATGCTGATGGCACAAAAAATAATTTAACTTATGATACATTAGATGGTGGAGATAATTGTTTTACTGCTAGAAAAAAAATTATTAATTACTGTGTTGGAGTCTCTAATGAAAAATAATTATTTTTTTATTTCTAATATTATTTTAAATTTTATATTAATTCTTTTTGGATTATATTTTTTAACTATCTTATTATGTATTTCTTCTTCTATTTTTTATATGTTTAGAAAAAAAATAAAATTATTTTTTATTTTTTTACTTTTAGTGCCAACTTTTTATTATTTTAATAAAATATTAGATATTTACGTTTTTACGCATTCAGATATTAAAAATAAATTAATTCTTGTTTTAAAAGATTTAGAAAATAATCAAGAATTAATTAATAATAAAAATTATATTGATAATGATGATTATTATTTGCAAATAGATAATTTAATTAATTATAAAAAAATTGATTATCAAGATACAGATATTTATCTTAGGCAAATAATTCAAGGAAAAAAAATTTTTTTTATTAAAAGTAAAAATTATTGTTTTGCTTTTAATGCATATTATTCAGATTATCTGATGCCTAAAAAAATATATTTTAGAATGGTTAAAGAATTCAAATGTGAAAATTTAAAATATCATGAAATATTGAAAATTAACGATATTTTTATTTTTAAAAATAAAGTTATATGACAATACATCGTTTTATTAATAATATTCAGATTATATCAAAAAATGTATTATCAAATACAAAATTTGAAACTTTAAATCCTGCACCATTATCATTTGATTTTTCGAATAACTCAAGTTATTCAAATGCGTTTAATTTAGATGGTGATATCAATAAAATATCTTATAATATCATTAATAATACTACTAATATCAACGTTAATTATGATTATTTGTTTTATTCTAGAGAAAACATCATTGGAGTAAATGAAAGTGATAACCAACTATTAAATCCTAATGCTTCTACAACCAGTGGTTATGATTCAATATCTAGAATTTTATCTCAAGATTATGGTGTATTGAATAATCCAGATTATCAATTAAACTCTTATTCTTACGATTCAAGCTCTGATAGATTATCTAAAAATAAAATTAATAATTTAAATACTCAGAATAATATTTATGAATATTTAACAGTTAATAATATATCAACTCATAAAATATCCAAAATTAAAGATTCTAACAATATTGTTTTAGAAGATTTTATATATGATAATAATGGAAATACAATTGAACATAATAACTACCAAATCATCAATAATACTTCTACATTAATTAAAAAAGAAACTTTTAATTATGACCAAACGAATCGTTTATATCAAAGTAAAATTCAAGATTTTATCAGTAATACAACTCAAAATATTTCTTATGGCTTAAATTCATTAGGTCAACGTGTTTCATATTACTACTTTGAAAAACCCCCAACTTATCTTTCAATATGTGAAAATTTATATTTAGATATCATCAAAGTGAAAAGTGGCAATAATCATAAAGAAATTATCGAACTTAAAAAATCATTAAAATTATTAGAG
>JACCDV010652954.1_pt1 | contig 21914 bp, 22 predicted proteins | sample 7446131 | NCBI WGS metagenome assembly JACCDV01 (sample SAMN15323448, study PRJNA562643) | freshwater metagenome | isolation source: river surface water | place: USA:Blue River Watershed | collected 2017-08-17
TAAAATTGTTGGAGTAAATCATGCGTATTGGTGTCCTCACTGGCGGCGGAGATTGCCCTGGTCTTAACGCGGTTATCCGCGCAGTAGTTCGTAAAGGTGTTAAAGAGTACGGTCACGAGTTTGTTGGTTTCCGTGATGGATGGAAGGGACCTCTAGAGGGTCTAACAATGCCTTTGAACATCGAGACAACTCGTGGAATCTTGCCTCGCGGTGGAACCATTCTTGGCTCTTCACGCACCAACCCTTTCAAGATCGAGGGTGGCGTAGAAAAGATTAAGGAAAACCTTGAGAAGGCTGGCATCGATGCGTTGATCGCAATTGGTGGAGAAGACACTCTTGGTGTTGCTACAAAGCTAGATGCACTTGGCGTCAAGGTAATTGGTGTCCCAAAGACGATCGATAATGATCTGAACAACACCGACTACACATTTGGTTTTGATACATCTGTAAACATCGCGGTAGAGGCGATCGATCGTCTGCACACAACCGCGGAATCACATCACCGTGCATTGATCGTCGAAGTAATGGGGCGTCACGCAGGATGGATCGCATTGCATTCAGGTCTTGCAGGCGGCGCGACATGTATCTTGATTCCAGAGCAAAAGTTCTCTGTTGAAAAGGTTTGCGAATGGGTTGAGTCACGCTTCAAGTCTCACTACGCACCAATCATCGTGATCGCAGAAGGTGCGATTCCTCAAGATGGAGATATGGTCACTAAGGATCAGACACTTGATGCCTTTGGTCACGTCAAGCTTTCAGGTATCGGCGATTGGCTAGCTGGCCAGATCGAAGAGAGAACCGGCAAGGAAGCACGTACATCTGTATTGGGTCACATCCAGCGTGGTGGTACTCCAACCGCATTTGACCGTGTTCTTGCTACTCGCTTTGGCCTCCATGCGATCACAGCTGCTCATGAAGGTGACTGGGGCAAGATGGTTGCTCTTCACGGCACCAATATCGCTCGCGTACCACTAGCGACAGCAACTGAGAAGCTAAAGACAGTACCTCTCGAGCTCTACAAGGAATCAGAGATCTTCTTCGGATAATTGCCCCGCGCAATGACCTTTGAACTCTCTACACTTCTCCAATGAACTCGAATTCGAGCACACAGTTAGACACTCTGTTCACACCTGGTCTTGTGGCTGCACAGCAACCAACTTGGCCAGGTGGACCAGAGGGTCCACAAGTTAAAGCCGCGGTAGCAGAGCTCAAAGCTTTGCCTCCACTGGTCTTTGCAGGTGAATGTGATGATCTCAAAGCTCGAATCGCGCTCGCAGCAGAGGGTAAAGCTTTCTGGTTACAAGGTGGCGACTGTGCAGAAACTTTTGCATCAGCCACAGCAGATTCAATTAGAAATCGCATCAAGACAATTCTTCAAATGGCAGCGGTGCTGCAGTACTACTCAAGTCTTCCAGTCATCAAAGTTGGTCGAATGGCGGGACAGTTTGCTAAGCCTCGCTCCAGTGATTTTGAAACCCGCGGAGATGTAAAGCTTCCCGCATACCGTGGCGATGCGGTTAACGACATCGAATTTACAGAGGCCGCGCGTACTCCAGATCCAATGCGTTTGGTCCGTGTATACAACACATCTGCAGCGACTCTTAACTTGGTTCGTGCATTCACCCAAGGTGGCTTTGCAGACCTTCGCCAGGTTCATGAGTGGAATAAGGGTTTCATTCGTGATTCAAAGGTCGGCGATCGCTACGAGAAGATGGCTGATGAAATTGGCCGCGCGTTAGCATTTATGAAGTCTGCTGGAGTAGATCCAGAAAGTTTCAAATCAGTTGATTTCTTTGCAAGTCATGAAGCATTGATCATGGAGTATGAAAAGGCGTTAACACGTATCGATTCACGTACAGGTGATGCCTACGATGTTTCAGGACACTTCATTTGGATTGGTGAGCGCACACGTCAGCTAGATGGCGCACATGTTGATTTTGCTTCGAAGGTTCGCAATCCAATTGGAATCAAACTTGGACCAAAATCAACTGTTGAAGATGCTCTTGCATTGATCGACAAGTTAGATCCAAACCGTGAGCCAGGTCGAATCACATTTATTACACGTATGGGCGCTAAAAACATCCGCGAGATCTTGCCAGCATTGATTGATGGCGTTACCAAGTCTGGTGCCAAGGTGCTGTGGGTGTGCGATCCAATGCATGGAAACACATATGAAGCGCCAACTGGATATAAGACCCGTAGTTTTGATGATGTAATGGATGAGGTTAAGGGCTTTTTTGAAGTTCACAAGGCGCTTGGCACCCATCCAGGTGGAGTCCACATCGAACTTACTGGTGATGATGTCACTGAGTGCGTTGGCGGCGGCGAGCAGATTTCGCATGAGGATTTGGCTTCACGATATGAGACCGCGTGCGATCCACGCCTGAATCACGCCCAATCGTTAGAGCTTGCCTTCTTAGTTGCTGAAATGTTGCGCGATCGCTAATTTTGGCGAGTGCCACTTCTCATCACCTCCCACAAGACCCCTGTAGGCACACTCAATTTATTGGCCGATGATCAAATTCTGATCGGCGCAAACCTCTCAACGATTTCAGCTTTCAAGGCTGGCAAAGATGTAAAGATTGTTAAATCTATCCCTGTGATTTCAGATCTAATTAATGATTACTTTGATGGGGATCTAACTGCACTTAACGGAATCAAAGTTCGCCAACCAGGTGCTGCTTTTTCTCAAGCAGCATGGAAGGCGATGCGCAAGATCGCTCCAGGTAAGACATGGTCATACTCAGATTTAGCTGAAAAAGCTGGAAGCCCGGCAGCTGTTCGCGCAGCGGGTAGTGCATGTGCAAATAACGCAATCATGCTCGTTGTTCCTTGCCACCGAGTTGTAAAAACCGGGGGAGCGTTAGGGAACTATGCCTACGGTGTTGAAAAGAAGCAGTGGCTTTTAAGCCACGAGGGATTTCTTTAAGATTTCAATCGCCTCCGCACATTGAGCATCATCAAAGTCAAGGTGCGTAACAAGTCGTGCGTACTTTGGACCCAATGCACTAATCCATAAACCTGCATCCTTGCATCGTGCAGCAAGTTCAGCAGCGGTAATCGGGAGAGCGGCAAGATCTAATCCAACGATGTTTGTATGGACAGTTGTTGGATCAATTAAGGATGAATCAATCCCAGCAATAGCTTTTGCAAGCTCTTGGGCACGACGGTGATCTTCAGATAAGCGATCAATATTGTTATCAAGTGCATAGTGCGCACCAGCCGCCAATAAACCTATTTGACGCATGCCAGCACCGTAACGCTTACGCCAGACACGAGCCTTAGCTACGCGCTCCTTAGTAGAGAGCATGATTGAACCAACTGGAGCACCTAACCCCTTAGATAGACAGACAGAGATTGTGTCGAAGTACTGTCCGTACTCAGTAAATGAAACACCCGAAGCTACATGTGCGTTCCAGATTCGTGCGCCATCTAAGTGAAGAGCCAGACCTAACTCATCGGCACCTTTGCGAAGTGCGGCGATTTCAGAAATTGGTTGAACTGTTCCACCACCAAAGTTGTGAGTGTTTTCAACTGCGATTGCAGTAGTTGAAACCAAATAAGGTCCGCTATTGGGACGCGCAATCTCAAGAGCATCGGCGGCCTTTAGTAGGCCATTCTTTGCTGGAAAAGTACGAGTAGTAATCCCACTAAACACCGCTGCCGCACCTAATTCAGCACGAACGATGTGACTATTTGTCTCGGCGATTAACTCTTCACCAGGAGCTACCAACATTCGAATAGCCAATTGATTTGCAAGAGAACCTGTTGGTGCAAATAAGCCTGCTTCTTTGCCAAACATGGCAGCAACGCGTTCTTCTAGCGAGTTAACGGTTGGGTCATCGCTATAGACATCATCTCCGACCGGTGCTTGTGCAATTGCTTCACGCATTGCAGCAGATGGGCGTGTGACTGTGTCGCTTCGAAGATCAATTGCCATGGCTTATTTTCTCACGATTCCTTGGTCACAATGACAAACATAGCCACGAGAACTAGCAGGCCACCCAATGCTTTTTGAAGGGTGAGACTCTCTCCACCGAACACAATTGCGAAGAGGGCGGCAAAGACGACTTCCATCGTCAATATGACAGCAACCTTGGTTGTGGTCATGTGTGCTTGAGACCAGGTTTGAATTACGAATGCCACAGCTGTACAGATCACCGCTGTAAAGATGACAGTTGCCCAAACGCCACCATCTGGAGGCAATTGATAACCGCCCTCAAAGATAGAAGCTATTCCAGACATAACTGCACAGATGGTCAACTGCACAACTGTCATCGCATATGCATCACGACCGTTACTCCATTTTCCTAGAGCAATAATGTGAGCGCCGAATCCAAATGCACTTCCGAGAACAAGCAATTCACCAATACCAATTGACCAACCTTGTAAGGAAAGTAAAGCCAATCCGAGTGTTGCAATCGCAACACAGATCCAGGTTAATTTGGTGATACGAGCCTTCAGCACGACCGCTGCGATTAATGGGGTAAAGACAACATACAAACCAGTAATAAATCCAGTGATTGCAGCACCTGTGCGAGCAAGACCGAGGGTCTGCAGAATGTAGCCGCCACCAAGGAATAAACCTGCAGCCGAACCTCGCACCAGTAAATCCTTATTGAAGTAATTAATGCACTGAGGGCGAATAGCCAGCATTACGATTACGGCTACCGCGAATCTGCTAAACAAAAAGTTGTTAACTGTTTGGCGTTCAATCGCATCTTTCATCACAACGAAAGCAAAACCCCAAGCAGCCGCAACGGACAGTAATGCCCAAGGTGCAAGCTTTAGCTGAAGTTGGTGACGGGCAGACATTAGCCACGTAATTTCTTGAGCAAAGCAACTTCCTTGCCATGTTCTGGCTCCATGCCTGGAGTTTCTAAGATCAAAGGCGCGTTAGCTACCGCTGGGTGTGCGAGCAATTCCTTAAATGGATCTACGCCGATGTGGCCGTCTCCAATGTTTTGGTGACGATCCTTCAGTGCACCACACACATCCATCGAATCATTTGCATGCACTAGTTGGAATCGCTCGAGGCCGGCAATCTCTACCAAGAGATCGATAGTTGCGGTCATGCCACCTTTGACTGAGATGTCATGGCCAGCAGCGAAAACATGGCAGGTATCAAGACAAATTCCAACCTTTGGATGGTATTCAAGGGCCTTTAAATACATTTCAAGATCATCTAACTTCTTAACAAGACTTTGTCCTTGACCAGCAGTTGGCTCAAGTAACAGATAAGGAGCGTCATCACCTAGAGCATTGAGAATCGGCATCATGCCTTCGTGAATCTGCTTCCACGCTTTTTCAACATGATCAACATCTACGGCTGAACCTGTGTGAATGACAACTCCGAGTGCACCGATATCTGCACCACGCTGCAATGAGTACTTTGTAGAAGCTAACGAGTTCAGATAAGTGGCCTCAGTGGGAGAGCCCAAGTTAATTAAGAATGGAGCGTGTACATAAGTTTCAATATCAAGTTCTGCAGCTTTTACTTTGAATGCTTCATCAAGCTCTGGCTTTGCCTCGGGCATCGCCCAAGTTCGAGGGCTTGAAGCAAAAACTTGTATCGCTTCAGCGCCGATTTCTTGTGCGTAGGCGATAGATCGCTTGGCCATTCCACCAGTAGTGGGGGTGTGGGCACCGATACGAGGCTTCTTTACTGATGAGGGCATTGCCTTACCCTACGGTAATCGTCACCAAGCTGCCACGTTTTACCTTGGTGTTGACCGCAGGTGAAACTTTCTTTACAACCTTCTTCTTATTATTTCCGATAGTTACCACCTTGACCTTGAGGCCCAGGGATTCAAGCATCGCTTTTGCAGCGTTTGCTTCCATAGTAATTACTGTCTTTGGAATGTATGTATATCGTGGACCCTTAGAAATAAGGATTGAAACTTTGCCACCCTTATTCGCGGTTGCTCCACCTGCTGGTGTTTGAGAGATTACTGCAAGCTCTGGAACGGTTTCATTAAATGCATAACCTGCTTCAACTGAGAAACCAGCCTCTGTTAACTCGTTGAGCGCTTGTTCTCCACTCTTTCCGAGGTAAGAAGCAAGAGCGACTTGTTCAATACCCTTCGATACCAAGAGATTAACCTTCGTGTCTCGCTTTACAGATGTTCCAGATGCAGGCGATGAAGAGATAACAAAACCTTTTGGTATTTCGGAGTTAAAGACTTCGGTAATAGTTCCGACCAAAAGTGGATACTTCTTTAGTGTTGTTTGTGCGGCCTCTGGAGTTAAGCCAGTTGTCATAGGAATTGCGTAACGCTCTGGACCCTTGGAAATAATTAACTTAACCGTCCCACCTGCATCAACCTTGCCACCACCTGTAGGAATGCTCTCGATGATTCTTCCCTTAGGAATCTCTTCGTCATAGCGATTTTCCACAACAACAGCATTAAGGCCAAGTGGTGAAATGACACTTATCGCCTCATCAAAACTGCCACCTACCGTAGAAGGAACAACTACTCGTGAACCTGGACCTACCAAAGTCCACCAGCCACCAACACCTAATGAGATTGCAAGAATTAATGCGACCTTTCGGTTGCGGCGTACTCGCTTACTTGCACGCTTCTTCTTCTCTTCCTTGCGACGAATCTCTTTAGTAGTTTCAACAACTGGTTCTGTTGCTTCAACCGGTGCAACCTCTTTAACCTTCTTGCGAGCTTTATCTCTGATTGGTTCCACCGGAAGGTCTAGGCCTAAATCCATTTGATTCTTGCGTGGATCTAAATCAATCTGGATCTGTTGCAATTTGTCGAGAAATTCTCCTGCGGTGCGTGGTCGATCATCAGGGTTCTTCGCCGTCGAACTTGCAATTAAATCATCCAACGCCTGAGGAATCTCTTTGCGCTTACTGCGCAAACGCGGAATCTCTTCATTGACATGCATATATGCAATTTGAATAGGGGAGTCGGCAGAAAAAGGCTTTTCTCCTGTAAGCATCTCGTAAGCCACAATTCCCGCGGCATAAACATCGCTACGAGAATCTGCGACTCCGCGCTGAACTTGTTCAGGTGATAGATATGAGACGCTTCCCAAAATCACGCTGGATTCGGCGGTCATTGTTGAACCAATGAGCTCACCTCGAGCTAATCCAAAATCTGCGATTTTAATGCGGCCTTCTTTGGAGATCAGAATGTTTTCGGGCTTGATATCTCTATGAACAATTCCAAGAGCATGTGCTGCTGCTAGCGCGCTCAATATTGGAGTCAGGTAATTGATTGCATCTTTGATCTCAAAGCGACCGCGCTCATTGAGATATTCGCGGAGCGTATGACCTTCAATCAACTCCATTACTAAGAAAACTGCGGGAACTCCGCTTTGATTCCACCCTTGATCTTGAACCGCCACAATATTGGGATGCGATAACGCTGCTGCCGCTTTTGCTTCCTTGATGAAACGTGAGACAAATGCCTCATCCTGAGCAAGATGGGGGTGCATGATTTTGACGGCAACTTTTCGATCAAGTCGGGTATCGATCGCTTCATAGATTGAAGCCATTCCACCATTGGCGACCTGACGCAATAATTGGTAGCGCCCATCAATGAGCTCGCCGGTCAGATCAGACATGTGCAGATTTTATGGAGCCCACCTTGAACAACGCCTAAGGGCGCGCCCAAAAAAGCTATGAAGTGAGTTTAAACTCGCAGTTTTCTTGAGTTTTATCAGCAGCGAAGTGAATTGATTGCCGGATTTGCCACTGTCGCATTTCCTTTTCAATCTGGGAACCATCGCGCGCCAGAACTCGTTGCAATCCAATAACAGGATCAATATCTAGGAAATATGTGGTTGCTCCAGCATTTCTAACTATCTCCTGGGCAGCGCCTACACCTTCAAGAATCAAGTAATCGGTAGGCGTGATTACTTCTTCGCGATCAAATTTCATGAGGTGCCAATTAAAGATTCTGATTGTGCATTCCTTGCCTGCAAGGTGTGCCTGAGTGATGCTCTGCAATGTGTCGGTGAGTGACTTGCCTAAAGCATCCTCCCAGCCGTTGTAAAGGTCATCCATATGAATGACCTTTACTGTCGAATCTTTCGAGTAGTCAGCCTCTAATTTGGCAGCAAGGGTTGTTTTGCCAGCACCTGCCGGTCCATCAATAGCTAAGAGAGTCACGCCAACGCTTCCAACCGACAACCGCGACTACGGTAAAGATTCCGTACAGCAGTGCCGTGAACCAATATCCAAGTAGAAGGTATTGAATCGTCGCAACTACATCGACGATCACCCAAACGATCCACGTTTCATACTTTTCATAAATCATCATCAGCTGAGCGGTCAGGCTTCCGATTAATACAAATGCATCCGTCCAAGTTGCTGCAGCACCAATATTGGAGAGAACTGGGGAGAGCAAAGCAACGCTTGCGATAGTTGCAAACGCAATATTTCGACGACCACGTCCAGAAATATTTCCAGGTACTGCACCAGTTGGTGCCCATCCAAACCAACCGTAGATAGCCGCCACAACAAAAACTATTTGTAATGCAGCACTAGCAAAGAGATCTACCTGATAAAAGAAAACACCGTACAAAACACTGCTAAATGCCCACCAAGGCCAGGTGATTCGCTTCTTGGTAGTTCCCAAAATGACTGCAGATAAAGATGTAAGCGCAGCAACAAACTCGAGGATAGAGACTTCATAGCCCCATGCTGTGAATAAAATGGATGACATGCTTGATTCCTTTCCACATCCGCATTACCGGATGGGTCAATCGGTCGGCCTGAATTTCAGACCCTCTCAGCCTTGTGGGCTCCCGTGGTTATTACTTTAGCGCGAAACGAGGTGGCGCTTTATGAATGCGGCTCCGGCAACACGAATTCTTCTTGCTATTGAGGTCTTGGCACGGTGGTTAAAGATGTCATAACCAATCTTTTCGACCTCATCGACAATGCCGCAGTACAGGGTGCTTGCAGCTTCAATACATGGTCGGCTTGATGGTGCGAGCATCTTTATTCCAACAGCCGCCTCAGCTTGAAGTTGGCGAACACGTGCAATTTGGAACTTCAAAGCCTCAATAATCTCAGGCGTTAAAACTCTTTCTTCAAGCATGTCACGAGTCACTCCGAACTGACCTAACTCTTTGAGAGGCAAGTACACACGTCCTCGATCTAGGTCTTCATCGACATCGCGAATAAAGTTGGCTAACTGAAAGGCTATTCCGAGTTTCTCAGCTGCTTGAAACGCATCATTGTTCAATGGACCCAAGATCGGAACCATTTGCAGACCAATCACAGCTGCGGATCCGTAAACATATTCCAGCAAGTCTTCATAACTTTCGTACTCTTGAACAGTTAAATCCATTGTCATTGAATGCAGGAAAGCTTCAAAGTGCTCGTGGGGGATGTTAAAGCGATTGACAGTATCAATCAGCGCACGACCGACATGGTCCTGACTGCTTCCCTTTTTTAAGTCTGCTAGAACGCCATTTCCCCAAGTACTCAATACTTCTGCTTTTTCTTCAACACTTAATTCTGATGCCAAATCATCAACAATTTCATCGGCATAGCGTGCGAAGCCATACAGTGCATGAACAAAGGGGCGCTTTGCTTTTGGTAATAAGAGCGTTGCTAGGTAGTAGGTCTTTCCATGTAGTGCGTTAAGTCGCTTGCACTCTTCATAAGATGCACGAAGATCGGGATCTGTAATCCCTGCAGCGGTTAACTCATCCATTTACTTAACCGGACCCACAATGCGCTCTGCGGCAAGGCGACCTGAAATCAAAACCATTGGAACACCAACTCCTGGCTGAGTTCCAGATCCTGCAAACACCACATTTTCGATGCCAGCTGCGATGTTGCGCGGTCTGAAAGGACCTGTCTGGAAGAAGGTGTGTGCGCTTGCAAATGGAGCACCTTCCTCCATTCCTTGATTTTTCCAATCAAGAGGAGTCGTTAGAACCTCAGTCTCAATTGCATCCCCAAAGCCGGTGTATCCACGCTGTTCCAAAATCTCAACCATGTGATCGCGATAAGGCTTGGCTTGCTTGGTCCAATCAATATCAGCAGTCAGATTTGGAGTTGGAAATAGTACGTAATACGAATGCTTTCCTTCAGGAGCAAGTGATGGATCATCCATAGATGGAATAGTTACCAAAACGCTTGGATCGCTCATCAACTGCTTCTTTTTGATTAATTCATCAAATACGCCATCCCATGATTCGCCAAAGTGAATATTGTGGTGAGCGGCAAAGTCATACTTCTTTGATGATCCAACCAACATCGTCACACATGAAGGGGAGTAATTGAGGCGCTTTACTGAAAGAGGTGTCTTGCCAAGCAAATCACGCCAAGCAACAGGTAGATCAGGGTTTAGAATGATTGCGTCGCATTCAATACGTTGCCCATCTTCAGTGACAACCGCTTTGGCTCGGCCATTTTGAACATCTACTGAGGAGACCGTTGTGTTGTACTTGAATTCAACGCCATGCTTTTGCGCAGCAGCGGCCATCGCACGTGGAACTGCATGCATTCCACCCTTAGGGAAGAAAACGCCGTTAACTGAATCCATATAAGCAATAACGGCATAAATAGCCAACGCTTGCTGCGGGCTAACACCTGCGTACATCGCCTGGAATGAATAAACCTTCTGAAGACGTGGATCCTTCATGAACTGATTCACCTTTGGTGAAAGACGTCGGAAACCACCTAGTGCAATCAGACGTGCAAGGTTGGGTGTTAGCAAGTTAAATGGTGAATCAATGTTTCTATCGATGAAATCATTCATCTCGTACTTGTATAACTTAGTTACGAAATCTACATAGCGGGCATAACCGGCAGCCTCTTCAGGGCTGATCTTCTCTGCAATTTCAGCTTCCATTTGCTGTGTATTTGCATGGACATCTAGTTGAGAACCATCGGCGTAATAAGCGCGATACAAAGGTGAAACGGGCATGAGCTCTACCCAGTCCCTCATATCTTCACCGACACAGCTAAATGCATCTTGGATCAATGAGGGCATTGTTAGAACAGTTGGACCGGTATCAAAAGAGTATCCATCTTTCTTTAACAAACCACTTCGACCACCCGGGACTGATTCGCGTTCAATAACCGTTACCTTGCGACCTGCACCTGCCAGACGTAGGGCAGCGCTTAAGCCGGCATAACCTGCCCCAACAATGACAACATGGTCTGTAGGTCCCTTTACGCGAGCTGGCATTTATGCACTCCTTTTAGTTGCGATGTTGGCAAGCTCGACGAGCAAAGCCTTTCCATCGTTGGTGAAAAGCGATGATTCAGCTGCGGTTAATGCAGCATCAGTTAGTTTTTCAATGGTAGCTTCAAGTTCAGCGCGAGCACCCGTTGATTCGATGATCTCTTGTAGGACGGCTACACCTTCGGCATCTAAATCTGGGCGGCCAAAGTACTTCTTAAGGTTTTCAGCTTGAGTTGCCGATTGGCGTTCGTGAGTCATTGCGATCAGCACAGTGCGCTTGCCTTCGCGAAGATCATCACCTGCTGGCTTTCCAGTGACTGACGGATCTCCAAAGACGCCTAATAAATCATCACGAAGTTGAAACGCTTCTCCTAGTGGCAAACCATATGCAGACAATGCAGCAAGCACGCCATCACTTGGATTTGCACTTAACGCTGCTCCAAGATGCAAAGGGCGTTCAATGGTGTACTTACCTGATTTATAACGAGCAATCTTCATTGAACGTTCTGTACTCGTATCTTTTTGCGTTTGCTCATGAATATCTAGAAATTGTCCAGCCATTAACTCAACACGCATTTCGTTGTACAAAGGAAGCATTCGCGCATACTGCTGATTCGATAAACCCGCGCTATTGAGCATTTGGTCTGACCAAACCAAAGCCAGATCTCCCAATAAAACCGCCGCAGACAAGCCATATTGTGGCGCGAAGCCATCTAATTGATCTTGCACATGGATTGATTCAAAGTGTCGATGGATGGATGGCTTACCTCTACGAGTGTCAGAGCCATCCATCAAATCATCATGGATGAGTGCGCAAGCTTGCAGCAGTTCCAAGGCAGCCATTGCTCGAGTCGTAGATTTTTCAATCGCACCACCTGCTGCAGCAAAACCTGCGTATGCAAACAATGGGCGAAGACGCTTGCCGCTATCTAAAAGGAAGGAGGTCAAGGACTCTGAAACCGGAGTTAAGTCTGATGAGATCGAATTTAGGTAGGCGCTTTCCCGATTGAGGAAGATGCTTAGCTCTTCTTCTACGGCGCTTCGTACGCTCTTTAATGTTGCCTTCGGCTCTGAACTCACGCGGTAACGGTACCCTCACTCCGTGGTACTCCGCACTTCGTACTCATTCGAGTTCTTCCCTCCAAAGGATGTTGAGGGTGAAGAACGGCTGTGGGCTGCCATCGAAGGGCTCAAATCAATCGCCCCAGACTTTGTATCAGTCACATATGGCGCTGGCGGATCTACCCGAGATCGCTCAATTCGGATTGCTCAAGAAATTACTAAGCGGACAGGCATTTCAACTGTTGCGCACCTGACTTGTGTTGGATCTTCACGTGATGAATTAATTGCAATTTTGCACAGTTATAAAGAAGCGGGAATCACAAGCATTTTGGCGTTACGCGGAGATCCAACCGGAGGACCAAGTGCGCCATGGACCCCAACACCAGGTGGCTTCAATCATGCTGATGAATTAGTTCAGTTAGCTGATGAGTTTGGTGGCTTCACAATCGGAGTTGCTGCATTTCCGGATGGCCACCCTGCATCTAACGGAGACTTTGATAAAGATGTAGATGTACTTATTCGCAAAGAAGAGTTAGGTGCAACCTTTGCCACCACCCAATTCTTCTTTGAAGCGGCTCAATACACTCGATTAGTTGAAGCACTTGCGGACCGTGGATCAAAGTTAGTAATCATTCCTGGCATTCTGCCGGTCACCAACGTTAAGTTACTTCATCGAATGGCTGAACTCGGCGGAACTCCAATTCCAGCTCACATTGCTGATGCCTTCGCAAAAGTTGAAAATGATCCACAAGCCGTACGCTCATTAGGTGTAGAGATAGCAACATCACTATGCCAAGAGCTATTGGCAGCTGGTGCACCAGGCCTACACTTTTACACAATGAATAGCTCAACAGCTACCCAAGAAATCTACAGAAAGCTCAACGATGCTCAGTAACCAAGAGTTCAAGGCAAAGTGGAGTTCTCTGCATAGCGATGCCGAAACAAAGGGGATCGTTGGTGCTTGGTTAAACATTTCTTATCGCTTTGGCTTGATCTGTACCTTGCTTCGCATTTCTCCAAACGCACTTACCTACCTTGGTTTATTGGGTGCGGTCGGAACTGCGTTAACAGCACAAACGTGGTGGTCAATCGGCTTCTTGGTTTTCTCGCTTTTTTGCGATGGAATCGATGGAAGCGTCGCGATTTTTCAGCAGCGTGACAGCAAGTGGGGTGCAACCCTTGATTCAGTAGTCGATCGAATCAGTGAAGCACTGTGGTTTTACACTCTTTACGTAATCGGCGTACCAGCCTGGATTCCATTAGCGTTGTGGTGCGTTGCAGCTTTCCAAGAGTATGCACGAACAAAGTTGATCTCACTTGGAGTCAGTGATTTAGGCGTTGTAACTCCAGCTGAACGACCAATGCGCGCAAGCTACATATTCATTATTTTGGTTTTAGATCTCGTGGGTCTTCCGGGCGCAACCGTGCTTTCCATTATTTTCTTTGCAATTCAGTGCTACAGCTTTATTAGTGTCGTGCGTTTTTCTCGTAGCCAATTGCTTCCGTAACCAAATCTCCACTTATTCCAACTAAAGGCAATCCACCACCTGGATGGGCTGAACCACCGACTAGATATAAACCCTTAATCGGAGAACGATTCTTCGCTCTCATGAAAGCTGCGCGAGCACCATTGCTAGATGTGCCATAGATAGCTCCTCCTGGCGCATGGACAGCAGCTTCTAGATCGGCAGGAGTTCTTACTGTTAAAGACTCTAAACGATCGCGAACCGAAATTCCTCGAGCTTCAATTTGATCGATAATGCTGTTGGCATAATTTCGAGCGAACTCCTTATCGCTCCAATCAAATTGGCCATGAGTTGGCGCATTAACAAGAACAAACCAACCCTCCAAGTTTTCATCCTTAGTCATATCTGGGTCTTGCGGAGCGCAAATATAGATTGTTGGTTTCTCGACGGGCTTACCGTGAGAAAAGATTGCATCGAACTCAGCATCATAATTTTCAGGAAACAAAATTGTGTGATGGTTAAGTACTTGGTCGGGATCCTTGCGCATGCCAAGTAGCAATGAAAAACCTGCAACAGATACATCTGCTTTTTCAATGTTCTTACGTGCCTTCTTAAGGGTTCGCTTATGTCCATTAATGAGCTTGGTGTAAACTAATGATGCATCTGCATTCGCCACGACAGCATCTGCTTCAACCACGGTACCGTCAGCAAGAATCACCCCTGTGGCTTTCTTCCCCTTGGTAGTAATTGCAGTGACAGGGGAGTTCAGGTGGAAAGTAACCCCAACATCTACGGCGCGCTGGTAAACCTTTTCAGTAAGTTGGCCAAGACCACCTTTTACATGCCATGCGCCAAAACTCTCTTCGACAAAGGCAATAGTTGATAAAACTGCCGGTGCTTTACGTGGATCTGAGCCACTGTACGTTGCGTATCGATCCATAATAAAACGTAGGCGTTGATCCTTGAGAATTTCATCGGCATGAAGGCGCAAGCTCTTCCAAGGGGCGATGATCTTCATGTCACGCACAAAGGTCAATCGTTTCATCAGGGACAAAGGCGATTTCAATTCAGACTCAATGAAGGGTCCACGGCTTACATCCCACATACGTTCGGCGCGCTTCATGATGCGATCCCATTGCTCAGCGCTATCTGTACCAAAGGATTCTGAAATTGATTTCAAAGTGTTGTTTCTTGAGAGATTTGAAAACTTTACTTTTGAACCATCAGCAAATCGATACTCAAAGGATGGATCTACAGATTCGATTGGGCAGACAAAGCCCATTGGTTTTCCAGTTCGCTGAAAGAAATCTTTATAAACGGCTGGCAAAGTCAACAAAGATGGGCCGGTATCAAATGCAACCTTGCCAATCCATTCGGTTCGGCATTTCCCGCCAACTTGGTCGGATGCTTCGTAGAGAACAACCTCATGACCACCGCGTGATAATCGTGCAGCAGCGGTCATTCCGCCCATACCTGCACCAATTACAACGATTTTCATACCGTGCGACCTTTCCATGTCACAGTTCCTCGCACTAAGTATGAGTACACAATGAGGTAAATCAGGGCAGCTATAGATATTGGATGCAACACACTATCCAGAATGTTACCTCGGCTCTTAATCGCACTAAGGGCGCGGGTTCCAACCATAGCCGCAAAGCCAAGCCATCCATATGGATTGCCAAGTAGGCCCAGAACTAATGGGGCGATACTGGTAGCAAATAGAAAAACAATTACAAAAATCGCACCTATTAATGACCCAAAAGCCTTGTTGAGTGATTTTCCATATCCGGCTTCAATCTCTCGCCAAGAAGAGTACATACGCGTCTCTGCAATATCTGAACCATTGATAACTGTGCCTGATGAACCACTTGCAATCAGTTGGCGTGCCAGGAAAACATCATCAATCACCGCATGCTTAACTGATTCATATCCCTTAATTGAATCTAATGCTGAGCGTCGAACCACAAAGAATTGACCGTTGGCAACCGCCATCGATTTTTGTTGAGCACCTTCGGCGTATCGAAGCGGAACCGTTGTGAGCCAAGACCACTGGAGCAAAGGTTGAATCAAACGTTCTCCAAAGGTCCGAGCGATTTGTCGCGGATATGGAGAGAGAAAATCTAATTGAGCACTCCGAAGCGAGGTGATTGCCTTATTGATCGCATCATTAGTCAAGCGCACATCGGCATCTATGGATACAACTATTTCTTCCTTGCTCGCTGTATAGAGTTGTTGCAACGCCCAGGTCTTGCCAATCCAGCCATCAGCAAGTGGCGCACCTTTGATTATCGTAAAACGAGAATCGCCAACGGTGAAACGTTGCAATAGCTCCCAAGTTGAGTCTTCAGAGTTGTCATCTAACAAGTAGAAATGGAATGGCCCTTCTTGTGCTGACAATGTGGCAACAACGCCTTCCACATTTTCTGCCTCGTTACGCATAGGAACTACTACTGCCACGCTCTCCAATAGTTGAGAACTGGATCTAGGGGTGCGTATTTGTATGAAATTCACCGCAGCGATAATCAGCAGAATTAAAGGAATGAGAAAGAAAAGGATCATCAATTAATTACGGTCTTCCGACCCATCGGTTAAAAAAGTATGGAGCTAGCAAGATGCCAAGGATTGTTCCTGAAAAGAGCGCAATACCTGGGCGACTGAAGAAAAAGAGATTTCCGACAACCCCTGAAAACCAAGTCCAGAACAACAACACGTCAGCTGCGATTAGTGAACCACCGACTTTACGTCTTTCACGAGGAGTTGAAAAGTGCAAGATAGTCATCAATGCCATACCGGATAACAACCAGCCAAAGGTATTTGATAAAGGAATCTCAGGTTGAAATGGAACATGAGATCCAGTTACAACCCAGGTCCAACGACCAGCGGTAACCATTAGCGGATCTAGGAAAAGATCCCACGCGGTCATTAACAATGCGCCGTAGAGAAACACCCAAGACTTACCAATGCGACGTGCAGCAACTAAACATGGATGGGCGATCATGACCCAAGCAAAAGGAACGACTAAAGGCACATCAAAGATTTTTGGACCTAAAGTTGAGGAATACGAATACTCGCCAAATGGCCAACTAGTTGCAACACCTAATTGCTCGATGAAGTAACCAAATGGAAGTGTGATTCCAAGCAAGCTCCACCCGTAGCGTGCACCAAAAGCTGCGACTCCATGTAAGAACATGGCAAACGCTGCCAAGTAAACAGATGTGATTGTGATGAACTGCAACGCTGAACCATCGACTAATGGATATGCGATCTGCATCAAAATTGTTAAGCCAAGTGCAATTCCCATTACCTTGATCAGCAGGGGAGATGCGCCACCTCTAGCCCGACGACGAGGTGTGTAATGGCGGATGGACATAGGTATAAGTCTGCCTTATTCCATTTATATAAGACAGTTACTGCAAAGATCCGCGTACTTCACGCACGGCAAAGCGAGCAAAAAGCTCTTCCGAATACCAGTTATAGGCAGATGTATCTGCGATCGCCTTTTGATGCGCAGCACCCTTATAAGCAAAGTCGCGAATTGCTGCCGCGGACTCCCACAAGGAAAAGGTTCCCTGAAGTCCGATAGGGGCTTCACCAATGCCAATTGCTGCGACCAATCCTGGTGCTGATTTCAATGAAACCGTGACAGGGGGTACTGAGCTCCAAAATCTAAAGTTCTGACTCCATTTAATCCGCGCTCGTGTAATCGCAGCAACCTGACCATCCCAATCCTTGGCAGTTGCAACAAAAGGCTCTTTGCCTGCCCATTTTCCGTGGGATGAGATTGGATCTAGCACCGCGCGGAATTCAGATACAGAACTCTTACGCCAACGCTTAACAACCGCAGAAGCATCAAAGCTTTCAATATCTTCAACAACTGCAACTAAACCCCACTGCAATACATTGGCATCGTTTGGAGTAAATGTTTCACCCTTGCCAGTGCCTAAGGATTTATAAAATGAAACATTTTTGTCTCGCATCAACGAAAATCGATCAAAACCCATTGCTTTGATCGCAAATGGGACTCTCGATGACTTAATGCGCCAGAAGTAAGCAACAATCAATTGTTGCCAACAATCATGGGCTTCGCCCCAGTGCACTCAAGAAGTTCGGCAAAGGTAGTTGGATATACGGCGTGTGGGTGTCCCGCTGCAGCCCAAACAACTTCATAGTCATTGAGAGCTTGATCAATGAGAATCGTTGCGGCCGATACCCAGCCAATAGGAGCAACGCCGCCAATAGAAAACCCAGACTTTTCCTTAACATAATCTGCATCAACTCGTCCGAGCTTTTCGATTCCTAAGTTTTTGGCAACTAAATCTGTATCTACTCGGTGTCGACCACTTGTAATAATTAACAGTGGCGAATCATCTGGAAGTTTGAAGATTAGAGATGAGGCGATCTGCCCAACTTCAATTCCCAGCGCAGATGCTGCTTCTTGAGCCGTTCGAGCGCTGTCTGAAAGAACGTGTACTTCACCTGTTAATCCATACTCGGCAAGTGCGGCAATTACCCGCTTGACCGCAGCTTTTTCCTTTACGCCTTCCATGAGCCAACTTTAATGCGTCCCAGAATTAAATGTAGAGCGATACCAATTGCCATTCCCCAAATAAGGTCAATGGCCAGGACTGAAACTGCGGTGACAAGCAGAGTCGCAGCTTCAGGTTTGGTGGTGCGCAGAGATTCCATAATCGACGATGGATTCAAAATTCTGTAGCTCGTACCCAACAGAACACCTGCTATTGCAGCGGTTGGTATGTAACTAACAAGCGGTGCTGCAATAAGTGCGATCAGAAGTAATACAAGTGCATGAAAGATCGCTGCCAATCGTGACTTGGCGTGAGATCTAACGTTAACGCTTGTGCGTGCAATCGCACCGGTTGCCGGCATTCCACCCATTACCGATGCAGCAACAGTGGCAATGCCTTGTCCAAAGAGTTCACGATTAGGCTCAAAGGGTTTTTCATCCTTAGCCATACCATCGGCGACACGTGCTGATAACAGGGACTCGACCGCTGCAAGAAGTGCGATCCATAGAGCTGGTACTAATAGATTGTTGAAGTCGGTAATAGTTGGAGTTTGATATGCACCAACGCTGCGAGGAATGGCACCGATAGTGACAACATCAACTGACAAAAGTTTTACAAATAGCGAGACGATCAAAAGCGAAACAAAGCTCGCTGGAATATGAAAGGGAAGAGATTTAGAAAAACGCGGGAAGTTGAATTTGATGATCAAAGTCAGTACAACCATCAATAAGGATGTGGTGTTCAGTCCTGTATCGATTGCATTTTGGATCGTGTGCCAAGCCACAGGAAGGGATTTATCACCTTCACCTTTAGCGATGCCGAGAGCTAGAGGAATTTGTTGAAGCGAGATTACGAGTGCGATTCCAACAGTAAAGCCTTCGACCACAGCCCAAGGAACGCGGTTGATGATCGCACCTAATTTAAAGATGGCCATAAGAACGACCATGACACCAGCCATGACGCCCAAAGCTGGAATTGCTTCTGGACCATACTTTTGAATGACAGGGATCAAAATGACAGTCATCGCACCTGTTGGGCCGCTTACTTGGAATTTAGAGCCACCAAACAATGCAGCCAGAAAGCCAGCGATGATCGCCGTGGTTAGACCCGCGGCCGCCGACATGCCTGATGTGATTCCAAAACCTATTGCTAAAGGAAGAGCGACAATCGCGACAGTGATTCCTGCGATGAGATCAGAGGTTAAATCCTTGCGGGTTCTTGAGAATTCGTTGAGCCGAGGCCAAAACGAAAAGAACATAGTTGATTGTAAGAGTTTATTGAGTGAATGTCAGTTACCGTTATCACTCTATGGCGCCTGATTTGTATGCAATGGGAATTCGAGCCCGTAACGCTCTGTGGGCTTCATTCTTCTTGCTTGGGTTCTTAGGTCTTGCTTGGATTCCGCGAATACCTGAAATTAAGACATCGCTTGGATTAAGTGACGGACAGTTTGGTTTAGTCCTATTGGCCAGCACAGTTGGTTCAATTCCCGGTGCACAGATTGCTGGTCGAGCTGTGCATTCATATTCATCAAAGTTAGTCGTGCGAATTTCAGGTGTCTTACTGCCGGTTGGCGTGTTTGTCGTGGGCCTGGCTGAAAGTGTTCAGGTGTTGCTTTTAGGCTTGTTTATCACGGGCTTCAATGTCGCCTTCATGGATATTGCAATTAATGGTCAAGCCGTTGAAATTGAAAAACACACCAAAGGCAGATGGATGTCGAGCTTTCACGGCCTATGGAGTATCGGCGCATTTGCCGCGACCTTAGTTGGGGGAGTTGTTGCAAACTTTGTTTCTCCGCGCGATAACTTAATTGCAATTTCTGTCATCGGATTATTCGCATTTCAGTTTGTAGCTAACTTATTGTTGCCGGCAGAACATGACGGACATTTAGGTGAACCTGGCAAAGATGATGCTGGAAAGGTTGCACTGTTTGGCAAAGAGTCTTTGATTTTGTGGGCTTTAGGAATCGGTTTGATGTGTTCTTTGATTCCCGAAGGTGGCGCATATGAATGGAGCGGAATCCTTTTACAAGATCACATGGGAATCGGCAAAGGTTTGAATGCAGCTGCCGCAACAACTTTCTCCTTAGCCATGATTGCAAGCCGTTTACTTGGAGATCGCGCATTTGAAAAGTGGGGCCATATAAACACCGTTAAATATGGGGGTTACTTCGGTGGAGGTTTGTGGGGAATCGGTTTATTTGTTGGCATGAATATCTCTGATTCACAACCTACCCTTGGCTTAATAATTGTGTGCTTAGGTTTTGGTGCAGCAGGCTTTGGAATGGGACCTTTCTTCCCAGCATTTAATCTTGCAGCAGCGTCAATTCCAGGAATTGCACCTTCAGTTGGTTTAGCTCGCGTTGGATTGATTGCTATCGCGGCTTACTTTGGCGGGCCAACAATTATTGGATTAATCGCCGAACTTACTTCGCTTCCTGTGGCCTTTGCTTTTCCAGTGGTGCTTTACATGATCGTTGGATTGCAATCTAAATACATCAAGGTACGTGAGCTTAAGCAATAACCCAAGTCTGAAGTAGAGTAAAGATTGCGATCGAGTACAACAGTGCGGCAAAACCCTTGCGAAGTATCGCTTGATTCATCTGACCACTCTTAATGGATGCAAAACGAGCAACAATTACCGCAGCAAAAGACATGGCAATAGGCACAGTCCACGTTACCTCTGACCAACTTTGGTAATGCCCAAAGAATGCGGTGATCGAGTTAATCGCAATGATTGCAAGTGATGTTCCTGCAGCTTTACCTTGTGGAACTTTGAAGAAGAGGACAAGCACGGGAACGGCAAGAAAACCGCCACCAATGCCAAACAAGCCTGTCATTGAACCGATTACTAAAGACATAACAACCAGCCAGAAGATTGGGATCTTCTTTTCCGTGCCGGCTACAGGCTTAACTAGCATCGCAGTTCCAGCTGAAAGCAAAACTATGGAAAAACCTGTTGTAATAACTGAATCACTCAAACGGTGAGCAATAATTGAGAATCCAAGATTGGTGACAAGACCCAAGGCCCAAATAACTGCAGCCTCTTTAAAGAGAACTTCCTTGCTCTTGATCTTGGGAAGCAGCCCTGAAATAGCTGCGGTCAGTACAACGGCGATAGCCGCAGTGGTCGCAGTCTGCGGGGTGAAATCAAAGATGTACAGAAGGATTGGTACAGAGAGCATCGCTCCACCTGCACCGATAAGCCCCAGAACTGCGCCGATGAAACCACCTGCAATTAATCCCGCGATGATTTCCATTGGCTAATCATGGTACAAAAAAGCCCGCCGGCATCAAACCGACGGGCTTTTCAGTAAGTGAATTACAGGTTAAAGAAGGCACCTGTTACTGATGGGCCGAACTCTGTACCAGTTGAAACTAGTGCGAAGATGATCAAAGCAGCACCTGCAAGTGAGAGGTTCTTGAAGAACCCGATTGACTCATTTTGCTTAGCTGTTGCATCTGTTTCTTTCCAGAATGCGTGCATCAAGAATGATGTTGGGATTAGGAATAGTGCGATTAGTAGTGCGCCTAGATCTGCGTAAACGCCAAATGCGATGTAGAGACCACCGACGAGGATCATGAGACCTGATAGGACCACGCTGAACTTTGCTGCTGGAACCTTCTTGTACTGGGCGTAGCCAGTCATTGCCTCAAGCTTTGTGAGGTGTGAAACGCCAGATGAGATGAAGAGCA
>JACCDV010944636.1_pt1 | contig 21911 bp, 20 predicted proteins | sample 7446131 | NCBI WGS metagenome assembly JACCDV01 (sample SAMN15323448, study PRJNA562643) | freshwater metagenome | isolation source: river surface water | place: USA:Blue River Watershed | collected 2017-08-17
AAACACGTCCAGGTTATGACCCTATCGTCTAGAGGCCTAGGACATCACCCTTTCACGGTGAGTACCGGGGTTCGAATCCCCGTAGGGTCGCCAAGTTTTGTAGCACTTGGCTCTGGTTGCGAAAGCAACTGAGCAAACGTTACTGCTACCAGGAGTGGTAGTTCAGTTGGTTAGAATACCGGCCTGTCACGCCGGGGGTCGCGGGTTCGAGCCCCGTCCACTCCGCCAAAATGAAAAACCCTTGTAAGTCTATGATTTACAAGGGTTTTTTTCTGCTCTATCGGTAGAGTAAACCGAGAGTGGTAGCAGTTCTGGTAGCAGCAGGACTGATCATGAATCTCAATTTTCCCGTTTATCGTCGCGGAAACACCTTAGTTCTCCACGTACGAATCGGCGGACGCCAAATTAAACGCTCACTTCGAACCCTAGATCCAAACCTTGCAAAAGTTCGTGCAACTGAGTTGCTTGGCTCGTTAATGGCAGGTGAACTTCAGACCAAGCTTCCCGCCGTACCTGCGTGGTCAATCCCAGAGCACCACTCAGCTTTTGAAGCTGTTGAGCAGGATTCATTGACGCTGGACCATGCAATTGCTCGATCACCCCGTGTGTCATCAGTCACAAAGCTAACGAGTAATGAACTCAACTCAACACTAAACCTAGCCCAAAGGCAAATCACAACATTGCCGGATCGTGAGAAGTATCTTCTTGACGTTGTATTTGCGGAGTACGGTCAAATTAAAAAGCTAAGGCTCGTAACCAAAAATGACTATGCAAGTTATGCAAAAGAAATGGTTGAATTTTGGGGTAACCGCGACATTCGGGCACTGACAGAGCGAGATATCAGCGAATTCATCGTTCATCTTCGATCATCTGCCGGCAACGATCCACGCACAATCGACAATAAGATTGGATTTGTACGTGCCGTAATCAACTTCCTAATCAAGCATGGCCGCTATGCAGGTCCCAACCCTGCAGCTGAAAAAAACTTGGTGTCAAAGCGAGAGAAACGAAAATCAGGTACAAAGCCATTTGCTTACAACGATTTGAAAGTGGTCTTCGGCAGCGATGCATTCAAGAATTACGGAGAGCTGCGTCCAGAAATTTACCTAATTTGCATGGTCGGGTTGGTGACCGGCATGCGAGTGTCCAGTGTTGCACGATTGACCGCGGAAGATCTCAAGCGCAGTATGCATGGAACAGCTTACATTGATATAAGCAATGACAAGACAATTGCTGGCAACCGCGACATTCCCATCCCAGAGCGCTTGTTCAAAGCGCTGAATCAATATTTTGATCACCATCAAGACTTTGGCTTGCAAGAACGGGATGACGGAAAGGGCTACTCAGACCAGCTTAACAAACCTCTGAAAGCTTTCATGAAAGTGCACGGCTTTGACAAGCGCTTCACAAAGATGAGCTTTCATGCATTCCGAAAAAGCTTCAATCAACATCTATTAACAAACCAAGTAGAGCGATACATCTGTGGTGCGATTCTTGGCCACGTTGATGAGTCAATGACAACTGGCGTCTATGCAGATTCGCCTTCTGTCGATTTCTTAGCGCAGAAGGTCTGTTCAAAACAAGAAGAGTTGCTGGAGTACCTTGAATTTTGTTGTCCGGGCAAGGGGATGAGTGATGATCGATAAAAACCATCTGGCTTGGCGATGAAGGCAGATCCATGGGGGAAGTGTTGAATGTCATATCATTTGAAAAACATCCGTCTCACTGTGGTGTTTGATCAACCAAAAAGGTCTCTCGAATGCCAAGCAAGTTCGAATACTTCATAAATATTCCATTAGGTCAAATTAAATCCGAGCCAGGTTCGGACGATGCCAATAAGAACGAATTGATTGCTTTTCTGAAAAAAGAAGGCTTGATCAAGCAATACGCAGCTAAAGATGGTGTGGTGCAAGCCGAGGGCGTACCTGAAACATTTGAAGAAATTTTTATGATCGATTTGCCAAACGGCATCTTCAAAGCGGAGACACAAGAGCAACATGATGCTTTGATGAGCAATTTGCAATCATTGAAAGATGCAGAAATTCTTCAACAACTTGCCCAAAAGGTCATCAAGCCAGCCCAAGGTTCTGCGGCATTAGCTCCACAAACAATAGTTCATGTTGTTGGTGCAACGCATCAAGTTACAGGAGTGCAGGACGTGCTGGGTCGTGACAAAGAATTAGAAAAAAGTGAGGATGTCAAAAATCTCTATCACCGAGGTCTTCCGCTCACTCTCTCTCAGGCTGGAGAGGAATACATCAAATACTCGTTTGATTCGAAGCTCGTAAACAATATTACGGTTAAAAATTACCGGTCTCGCATGAATAAGATCATTGAGGTGTGTGGTGATCGATATTTGCACGAGCTAGAAGATGATGATGTTGTTGAGATAGAGCTAATGCTGTTAGAGACATCGACCACAAAACTTAACAAGACAAGCACGGGTAAGAAGGGGGTAAACGTAGCAACTAAGCAAGATGGTCTGAAGAGACGAACAGTATCAGAGCGTCTGCGCCATCTAAAAGCCGTATACAAAAAAATGAAGATCAAGCGGCGCTACTCCGGCGAAAACCCGTTGGAGCATTGGGAGGCGCTAGTCTCTAGTAGAGAACGCAAAAAAGACGGCCAAAAATCGATCCGCTCTGTTGAGCGCGTGGAAGTGTTTTTCAATGGTGAATACTACAGTCAGTTTCGCCATAAGGCGCCTAACATGTACCTTCTGCTTATGACAGCCATAGTTACTGGAATGCGTGCTTCGTCAATAGCGAGACTTAAAGAAGAAGATTTGATGTTGAGCGTTGGCGGTACACCCATGATTGATGTGACGCGAGACAAAACAGTTGCGGGCGTTAGACAAGTTCCCTTACCTAAGCCGCTTTTTGATGCTCTCAAAGAGTACCTCAGAGATAACAAAAATATGGGTTTCAAAGCTGATACTTCAGACAACTATTCTTCAGCAATCTCAAAAGCAAATAGACGTTTCAAGAAGATTTTTGGCGGAGAAACCGCGGAGCAGCTAAACGCGCACGACATGCGTCGCTCGTTTAATGAATATCTGAAAAAGCGCGGTGTCCAGCTGGACGTCCGATCTGCCGTCATGGGACATAGTCAAAGAGAAGTCAATGTCGTCTCGTACACAAACGGAATTTCAGTCGATGAATCTTCTGATGTGATCTCGACTATCCAAGAAGACTTATTGAAGTTGATGAAGTTCCAGTGGCCGTGATGTTGTTGTTCGTATTTTTTATCGTTCTGATTTCAGAGAAAATATCAGCGCAGCATATGTGAGCCATCAGCAAAATCGAGGTACATTTTGCTTGACTAATTGAGCAACTCCTCTAAGCAAGCCGTACTAGACGGCCGCTATATCTCTTAGCCTAAAATCTCGCTGATACCTTTTTCAGTGGGTTTCCATAAACCTTCTGAATTAAAAATCCAGTTCGAACTCAGGACACTTGCATGTAAGCGTCGCGCTGACATATCTCGAGCAGGAGCGCTCTTTCCGGTGAGCAGGTCAGCGTCCGAAGCCTTGATTTTCCAAGCTGCTAAAGAAAGTTTCACGGGTGCGAGTTCACCAGTTTCCGAATCATGCTCAAAAAAGAGCGCGAGCGCAGATCGCGGTTTAGAAACTGAAGCTGGCTTTAAGTTCGCAAGTGTTAAAGCTCCGCCACCTTGACGTTCAAGCCAAACCGGCATCATTAAATCTGGAGAAAGCGCGTTCGCTTTTGTGACTTGCATCCGCACAAAGCGATATCGCTGTGCTTCATCAATACGAAATTCCTTGGCTTCCTTAGAAGTCATAACTCGCATGAGCACTTCAAGCCTGAACGCATCCGTGATCGCACCGCTGCCGCGACTGGCATGTGAGCCAATTTCGTGCTGGAACTGAACTGACTTTGCAGCATGACTGATGACGATGACGGCTGCACCGGTTTCGATAGCGATCTTTTCAACTGAATTCGCAAAATCTCTTTGTGCAATTTCATCAAGCTCGCGACCTCGAGTCAGAGCAATCGCAGGGTCTAATCCAACGAGTCGCACATCGCCTAACTCTTTTATGTAAGCGATGAGTTGCGTAAGTCGTGATGATGTGTTTTCGCCATCACCTGAAACCAGCACGCAATCCTTGCCTGCAGAAGCAAAAATGAAGAGTCGTTCAAATACCTGTGACATTTCTTCATCACTCAAGTTCATCGATCGAAAGATCGCGTCGAGACTTCTATACGCATCTTCAGCTGTATCTTCAGCAAGAACTAAAACTGCCTTACCACGCTGCGCGACGCTCATACCAAGCGTTGTTTTGCCGGTCGTTACAGCGACTGCAAGTTCTTTTAAAAGTGTTGACTTTGAAGAGGCGCCTAAACCAGTAATCAAAGCCGCTCTGCCTGCTCGGAAAATCGGAAAGAGTGCGTAGTCAATGCTTTCATCAGCGATTCGCGCTGTGTTCTTTAAATTCAAAGGTGGTTCAAGCCAATCGAGAGCTTGTACACATGTAACCGCTTCATTCGTGACTTTACTTTCAACCTCACTCGTACTTTGCACCGGTAAACCTGAAAGTGAATTGAGCAGCCCAAGTTTTATTGTTTTCTCTACTTTCATTTCTGCCTCCTCACACGATGTAAAGCTTCGCGAATGCTATAAAAATTTGTATCTCCTAGAGCTGCTTGGAAGTCTTCATTAAAGTCTTCTAGGCTTGAGGTAAAAACATAACCAGGAGGATTTAGCATATTCGCCGCGCGCTTAGCTGATTCGATCCCTGTTTTGTCCCTGTCGGCAAAGAACCAGACGATTTGATCCTGTCGAGCAAAGTTTTTGGCTGCCGCAAGATTGGCTGCACCGAAAGTAACTAGCACTGGTAAGCCACCTAATGCTATGTGAATTGAAACAGCTGTAGACCAACCTTCTGCTACTGCCAAAATTGGACTGGAGTCTGCATTGCCTATCACTAGCCCGTTACCGGTTTTCTTGGTGCCGTCGACGCAGAACTTATTGTTTTGTCGATCGATGAACTCAATTCCCTGCAACTTATAGTCACTGTCGTGAATCGGCAAAACAATATTTTTTAGTACTGGTTCGTATCGCGCTCCGATTGGCAGTATTCCTTTTCTGACGAGGTAAGGGTGAAACAACGGAACTTCGACACATCGCGCGATGACCCGCAGTATGTCCTCCCGATCTGAGTATTCCTTTTTATTGGTGCTCTCTGGAACAAAGTCATCAGCGATATAGATCTTTTTATTTGTTGGCACGTGACCAATTAAGTTCTTCCTAAGCCACCTAGCTGCTTCAACAAAGTTTGAGGCGATATTCATAGCGATCACAAGATCAATCATTGATCCGCTACCCTCGATGCACGAGCAACTAAATCTCTCTGTATCTTGTTTAACGCGAAAAGAAGGATTCTTATCTTCGTGCGTTGGTAGAGGGCAGCGTACGTGTCTATATCTTGCACGCTGATCGATACCTAGCAGATCCAAAATTTCTGCGGAACGCCCAGCAATATCTTTGATGATGTCGAAGTTCCTCATTTCACACCCCCTTTCTTAGATGAGATGTGATGGACTGTGTAACTTAGAACCTTCAAATTTTTCAAAAATGGAAAAATAGTTTTCGCTTCTAAGTTCCAGAAATCGGCTGGTGACCCAACTCTTTGATGCGATGCAGATTCGTCAAATCTTCCATGTTCAGCAACAAACATGTCGTTTCCAAGATGTAAAACATCAAGGTAATAAAACTTCTCACATCCTGCCTTCGTCACTATCCGTCGTGTTAGCTCATCTGTGCGTGGCATTGATGTATTTGCAAGACCCGCACAGGCCAATTTCGTTAATGTTTTGTCCTCTGGGTAGACAATCTCGGCGTCTCTCGTATGTCTAGCAAAATCCCAATCACGTACATACCATCTGACTACACACTCCACAATTTTTTTGAATGGAACATTTGTTCCCATGCCAATGTGCCAACATGATTTCGCCTTGTTCCAAGTTACTTTGTCATGAACAGCCGCATCAATGATGTCACTGTTACTCATGCGAATATCCCAAGATTGATCTAGCGCGCCAGCTTCTTTAGCGACTTTAAAAATAGCTTGTAGCGCAAAGGCTGGAGATCGCGGATTTGGCTCTCTTGTACCCATCGCATCAAAAATCGCGGACTGTTCAAGTTTGTAGCCCCAGGTGCTATGAAGCTTTCTGGTTGTCATTTTCTTACCCCTTTTTCGTTGAGGATCAGACGCACTATGCGACTGGTCTATTGAGGTATTCGCCCAGTTTTTCTGGTTGTTAAGGGGAACTTTGAAAATTTTTCTCGAAAATTCGGATTGGCGTCTTTTAGACTGATGCGAAGGTCCAGCAATGCCCTACAACAACACACTCTTAAGAGTGTGTTGTTGTAGGGCTGCTCTATGGGTCTTCAGAGTGAAAGTGGTCAGTGTCTGCACGCGTCATGCGCTGCTTGATGTCGGACAGTGAATGGGGCACTTTGTGTGCCTTTGATTGCATGCTGTAGTGAGCACCTTTTTCTCAGACTTCTTTTGCCGTTAAATAATGCTCGGATGAGTCAACACTTGTTTTGGCGACTCACACTTGCTCGCTTGACGATAAAGAGTGCACATGCCGCAAGTGATTTTCTACTTGCGATCTAGCAGACATCGAGCAACTGCTGAATTGTTAGGACAACATAAAGTGCATCTGTGGTGTTAAGAGCATGAAACTGAATCAACGCTCGAACCGATCAAGCGTTACCTGATTCAAAATTTTGCGTATTTTTGAGTTTGACCCTATCCTGAAAGAAGGGAGACAAAAATGCAAAAAGTGAATTTCGCAGAGATCAAGAAAAGAGAGATGGCAAATGCAAAGCTTAGGGAGCTAGCGTTAGATGCAAATCATGCCCACCAGCTCTTTGACCAAAAGGAACTTGTTGAGCTGACGACTGGTTTGAACGATGAGACACGTAGCCAGTTGCTTCGACTTGGCGAAACTGGTCCTCTGAGAAAGTTAATGATCGTTCCAAACGATTATGTTGAAAGGTGTAGAGAGTTAGAGTTTCGATTTCCAAATTTCGCTGGATATATCAACGATTACTTGTTACCTTCACTTGCGCTGTCACGCATTCGAAATGCAAGCCTGCAATTGCCGCCAACAGTCTTTGTTGGTAGCCCCGGGGTTGGAAAAACCCTTTTTGTCAGTGCTCTGGCGGAAGCGTTTTATCTTGACTTCGAGCGCGTTAATCTTGAGACTTCACAAGCCTCACTTGAACTCATGGGTACAGCTCGCGGATGGTCAAATGCGCAGCCAGGCATGCTTTTCAGATGGATGATTCGATCTGAATTCGCAAATGGCATCTGCGTTATGGAAGAGCTTGATAAAGCTGGACAGATAAATGCGCAATACCCAATCGCCAACTCGCTGCTTCAATTATTGGAGTTGACAACGGCTAAGCGTTTCGGAGACTTATCGGTTCCAGAGCTTAAGCTAGATCTTTCGAAGATCAATTTTTTTTTCACAGCAAACAACCTTGACGGTATTCACTCTGCACTTCAAAGCCGACTTATTGCATACGACGTCCCTGAGTTGACGCCAGCGCAAGCGAAGAGTGTGGCGTTGAGGCAGTACGAAGACATAGTCAAAGACTTGAAATTGCCAGTTGATGCTCCGGTATTAACCCCTGAAGGTCTTGTGTTGCTGTCGAATGAGTCGCCACGAAGGCAGAGGCTGTTGCTTCAACTCGCAATTGGTTGTGCTGTCTACAAGCAATCTAAAGAGCTTGTTTTTAAGCAACTCAGCACGCCAAAGAAAGGAATTGGTTTTGTTATTTGATGGTGGGATGTTTGATTTTTACTCGGTTGACTATAAATCGTCTGAATCGCATCAAGGACGGAGCAACTATAGGCTTGGCGCAGTCAATAATGTTTCGGTGATAGCTGACTGCTTGAGGCTGACAGCAGACTTAGTCATAGAAGAAACGACTGGCAGTTGCCGACCCATTGCCGCCGCTGGGAACGTCCGCTATCTACATTACCGGGAGGCTTTTATCCGGACGCTTACAGGCGCGGTATCAGAAAGGTTGAAGGTTCGACTGTTGACGGCTCACCGGTATCACCTTCAAGTACCGCAACAAATTTGATGGGCAGGACTTCTCCTGCGCGTTGTAAGGCCTGCATGCCTGGCATGCGCACGGTCACCGTGAGGGTGGTGGCCTTCGCTGGCTCTAGTCTCGCTTTAACAGGCTGAATCAGGTCAAGCAAGTCAGCTGGAAGTACATTGATGGTGACCGTTCTCACGTGATCAGACGCATTCATCAAGTGCAATGAATAGACGTTCTCGACAGCACCGCGTTCGATCTGCCGGGCCATCACCGAGCGATCTCGAATGATGTCCATTCGAACATCCTTCCGGTTGGAAAACGCCGAGACGGTTGCAGCGATGATCATGCCTAGAAGAACGCCATACACCACCACCCGCGGGCGAATCACTCGTCTAATGAACGAAGGCACTCCAGTCTTGTGTTCCCCGCTCAACTCATTCAGCGAGGCCATGCGGATCAAGCCTTTAGGTGCCTGGATCTTGGCCATCACCTCATCACAAGCATCAATGCACAGACCACAGGCAATGCAAGCCGCTTGCAGCCCATTGCGAATGTCGATACCAGTAGGACAGACCTGCACACACAGTGTGCAGTCGATGCAGTGACCTTCCTTCGCAAGCCGGCGGTCATTTTCAACTGTTCCGCGCCGCGGCTCACCCCGCCGGTGATCGTAGGCCACGTTCAAGGTGTGCGCATCCATGAGTGACCCCTGAAATCGTCCGTAGGGACACATGTGCAGACACACCTTTTCGCGCAACAAGCCCGCATTCAGATAAGTGAACAAGCCATAGAACAAAATCCAGAATGTGGTCCATGGGCTGACTGTCATCGACAGGGCATCGGCCATCAGTGGGCGCATGGCAGTGAAGTAGCCAACAAAGGTGAAGCCTGTCCACAGACTAAAAACGACCCATGCCAAGTTTTTTCCACCCCGACGAAGCAGCTTCTCTGCTGTCCATCTGGTCTTATCCAAACGCTTGCGGTTCTGATGACTGCCTTCGCACTTATTCTCGACCCACATGAAGATGGCGGTGTAGACAGTTTGTGGGCAGGCAAAGCCGCACCAGACGCGCCCAACCACGGCAGTTGCAAAAAACAGCAGCAACGCACTGACGACCAACAAACTGGCCAAGTAGATGAGATCCTGCGGAATCAACACGGCACCAAACAGGTAAAAGCGCTTGGCCTCAAGGTCAAACAGCACGGCCTGACGCGAGCTCCAGTTCAGCCATGGAACGCCATAAAAGAAGGCTTGGGTCAGCCAGACCATGATCCAACGCCATCTTGAGAAAATTCCATCAATAGAGCGGGCATGAATTTTGTCGCTCGCAGCCACAGCGTCGACGGAATGGATAGGGATGATTTTCTGCATGATGGCCTCACGGGTTATTCGCATGCCCCCCATTCCGCGAAAGGCAAATGGTTTCGAGGCAGCGCGCCCGGACGAGGCTGTCGACCAGGCATGTGCCAATTTTGCCGTCGACCCTTCTGATGCGCAGGATTCAGATATGCAGAAAATTGACCGTATCAGATGAATACTGATCCGACCAGTTATGCGGGCGTCTGATACGCCTCCATCTCACGAAATGCTTGGACACTGCATCAGATGAAACGCAATTTTTCGATTCTTGTTGGTTTACTCGCCCTCGTTGGCCTCAAGCTACTGGGTGATGCTCTGTCCCAGCGGCTCGGGGTTCGTGTGCCAGGCAATTTCTGGGGCTTCCTGGCCCTGTGGGTGTTTCTCCATTTCAGGCAGGTGGCGCCTACAGCGCTTGCGGGTGCCAGTGCCTTCTTGTTGAATCACCTGACGCTGTTCCTCTTGCCCTCGCTGGTAGCTGCAGTCGTGGGCTTACGATGGGCGCCACGCGAGATGGCGTTGTTGCTGGTGGGCGGATTGCCCGTCACCTTGTTCATGGCCGCGGCTTGCGGACTTCTCATCGCAACACTGCAATGTACACCCCGAAAGAGCAACCACGATGCTTGAGCAAATTGCTGCACTGGTGCTTGCCGGCGTGTGTTATTGGGCATCCAAAGGTGTGTTCCGTCTGAGCCAACGTCATGTGCTCGCCTTACCGGTATTCGTATCCGTTTTCCTGGTCCTATGTGCTTGCGCCGTGTTCGGCTTGAACCCTTCCGATTTTTCCGAACGGATCCATCCACTGCGCACTGCCATGGATGCGGCCGTTGTGGCGATGGCGATTCCCCTTCATCAGGTCTGCCGAAAACTCGGCCCCCTACTTCCCCACTTGCTCCTTGGTCTGCTTTTGGCATCGGTGATTTCGGTGGCAGGGGTGCTGGTTGCCGGATGGATGCTGGACGCACCTTGGCTCATCACCGCTGCTGTGGCACCCAAGGCAGCCACCATGCCCGTGGCACTGTCCCTGGCGAAAAGCGTTGGTGCCGACCAGACCATTGTCGTAACCGCTGTTTTGCTCACTGGGGTAGTGGGCACCTTGCTGACGCCACCCCTGCTGCGTTGGCTGGGGGTACGGGATAAAAGGGTTCAAGCCTTTGCATTGGGTGTGAGTGCGCACGCCATAGGTCTCGTTCGCGCGCAAGCCGAATATCCAGACCACTTGGACCTGGCAGTGGCGGGCATGTGTGGGAATGCTCTGGTCACGACAATTCTGTGTTCATTCTTGCTGTTTTGGACCCATGGCTGAATTTTCATTGACTGGTATAGCATCAAGGCCTTCACTGGAGATTCTGGAAGACATGTTTGCTGTCCGCCTGACGCGTTACAAGCAGCTAGCCGATGAACTGGCGGCCAGCATCCGATCAGGGGCGCTACGCCCCGGGGATCGCCTGCCTTCGGTGCGTGATTTGCGAAGACAGCGTGGTGTGAGTCCATCGACGATCTTTCAGGCCTACGCACAATTGGAGTTACAGGGTTTAGTAGAGGCCAGGGTCCGATCGGGCTACTTTGTGCGGGCGCGGCATCATCTGACCAGATTGCCGCCCGATGCAGCGCTGCCCAACGGGCGTATCACACCGGTAGCCATCAGCGAGTTGGTCTTTGAATTACTGGGCTCCACGCGCGATGTCGATGTGGTACCGCTGGGTTCAGCTTTTCCTGCGGCGCAGTTGTTCCCCTTCGAAGAACTGGCCCGAAGTGGTGCCCGTGCCATGCGGCGTCTGGGGCCGGCTCAAATATCCGGAGCATTGACGGCCGGAGACGAGTCTCTGCGTGCTCAGATCGGACGGCGTTATGCCCTTAATGGAGTCCCCACGCGTGGGGACGAAATCATCGTGACCAACGGTGCCATGGAGGCGCTCAACCTTTGCCTGCAAGCTGTCACGCAGCCCGGTGATGTGGTGGTGGTCGAATCTCCCACTTTTTATGCAGCATTGCAGGCCCTGGAACGCCTGCACTTGAAAGCCGTTGAGGTCGAGACCGATCCTGCGGAGGGGGTCCGACTGGAGGCTCTGGAGGCCTTGCTCAAGCAGCAGAAGGTGGCAGCCTGCTGGTTCATGCCCACATTCCAGAATCCTCTTGGGGCTTTGATGCCCAATGCCAAAAAGCAGGCATTGGTGCAATTGCTGGCACGCTACGGCGTACCCCTCATCGAGGACGATGTCTATGCAGAATTGCATTTCGGCGCACGCCGGCCTTTGCCAGCCAAGGCCTTTGACCAAGAGGGTCTGGTGCTGCATTGCTCCTCGTTTTCCAAATCTCTGGCACCGGGGTATCGGGTCGGCTGGGCAGCAGCCGGGCGCTATGCCAAGGATGTTGAACGCCTGAAGATGATGACCTCGCTGGCTTCGCCGATACCACCGCAGCTGGCGATCGCCGAGTACCTCGTGCAGGGCGGATTTGATCGGCATCTGCGCCATCTGCGAGGCGCATTGCAAACCCAGCACACTGCGGCAAGAACACTAATCGAGCGCTGCTTTCCCAAGGGCACCCGGATGACCGAACCCCAAGGGGGCTACTTTGTCTGGCTGGAGTTGCCTGGGGGAGTGAACACCCTGGAAATTCACCACCAGGCCATGGCCCAGTCCATCAGCACGGCGCCTGGGGTATTGTTCTCGGCCGACCGGCGCTTCACGCGCCATTTGCGGCTGAATCTGGGGCATCCCGTGACCCCACAGATCAAGGCGGCCCTGAAGCTGCTGGGCACCTTGGCCAAGGCACAAGCACACCGCAACGCCCAGTGAGACGGATACAGCCCCGTCTCTGCAACAGGCTCTAACGAATACCCACCTTGCGCTGCTGCTGACGCACGTAGGCCGTGATGTGGACCACATCGTCCGCCGACAGCCCGGACACTGGCGGCATGTCGCCAAACTTCCAGTGGTGCGCCCGGCTGCCGTAGCGCACAGCCGCCTGAAAAGCAGCATCGCTGTGATGCGAAGGTTCATAGACCGGGTGCAGCAACGGTGGCCCCCGGTCAGAACCCTTCAAGTCCAAGCCGTGGCAGGCGGCGCAATGCTGCGCGAACAGCCGCTGGCCTTGGGCAGGCTGAGGCATCAGCCCCGGTGCAGGCTGGGGCAGCGGCAGGGTTTGCGCCAGCGCCATGTTCGCCGCCAAACTCAGCCAGAGGGTAAAGGTCTTGTGTGTGAAGTGCATGTTAAACAGGTTAGGATCAAAAGCGGCACGGCACGGCACGGTGGGGGGCCGTGGCCTTTCAGGGCCGCCAGCGCCGCAGCAGTAGGGCATTGCTCATCACGCTGACCGAACTCATGGCCATGGCCGCCCCTGCGATCACCGGATTGAGGTAACCCAGCGCTGCCAGCGGGATGCCGGCCACGTTGTAAATGAAGGCCCAGAACAGGTTCTGCCGGATCTTGGCCACGGTACGGCGCGACACCTCGAGCGCCGCAGCCACCAGGCGCGGGTCACCCCGCATCAGGGTGATGCCGGCTGCATGCATGGCCACATCGGTACCATTACCCATGGCCAGGCCGACGTCGGCTGCTGCCAACGCCGGCGCGTCGTTGACACCGTCGCCAACCATGGCTACCACGCGGCCGCCCTGCTTGAGAGCCGCCACCTGCGCCGCCTTGTCGCCCGGCAGCACCTCGGCCAGCACCTCACCCTCTTCCGGACGCAGACCCAGGCGTCGCGCCATGGCCTCGGCCGCGCCACGGTTGTCGCCCGAGATCATCAGGGTGCGGATGCCGCGCGCTCGCAGCGCCGCCAGCGCCTCCTGCGCGCCAGGCTTGGGTTCATCGCCAAAGGCCAGTAAGGCACAGGGGGTCAGCCCGGCAGTGGTTCGCTGCACCAACAGCGACAGGGTGGCGCCCTGCTGTTGCAGCGCTGCCGCGCGCGGCGCCAGTGGGCCCAGCGCCACACCCAGTTCGTCCATCCAGCGCAGGCTGCCGATCAGGTAGCTGGCCACGCCCACCTCGCCCTCGCTGCCGCGCCCGGGCACGGCGCGCACATTGTCCGGCACCTGCACGGCCAGCCCACGCGCCTGCGCGGCCCGCTCCACGGCGCGTGCCAGCGGGTGTTCGCTGCCGCTTTGCAAGCTGGCCACGACCGCCATCAGTGCCGGCTCGTCTTGCCCGTCGGCCACATCAAAGGCCAGCAGGCGGGGTTGACCCACGGTCAGGGTACCGGTCTTGTCAAAGGCCACCACATTCACCCGGTGCGCCAATTCGAGGGCCTGCGCGTCCTTGATCAGGATGCCGTGTTTGGCCGCCACCCCCGTGCCGGCCATGATGGCGGCCGGTGTGGCCAGTCCCAGCGCGCAGGGGCAGGCGATCACCAGCACCGCCACCGCATGGATCACGGCGGCCTCGGTCGGGGCACCGGTCCACAACCAGCCCAGCAGCGTGAGCAGCGCGATCGCCAGCACCACTGGCACGAACACCGCCGAGACCTGATCCACCAGGCGCTGGATCGGCGCCTTCGCCGCCTGCGCATCCTCCACCAGGCGAATGATGTGGGCCAGCACCGTCTCGCCACCCACCGCGTCCACCTGCATCACGATGCGGCCCTCGCCGTTGATGGAACCGCCGGTCAGCCTGGCACCGGCATCTTTGGCCACGGGCAGCGGCTCACCGGTGAGCATGGATTCGTCGACTTGGGTGTGGCCTTCGAGCAGACTGCCGTCCACCGGCAGGCGCTCACCCGGGCGCACCACCAGGCGGTCGCCCACCAACACTTCAGCCACGGGCACATCCACCTCGCCTTCGACGCTCATCAGGTGCGCGACATCGGGTCGCAGCGCGTGCAGCGCGCGGATGGCGGCCGTGGTCTGGCGTTTGGCGCGCCCCTCCAGCCACTTGCCCAGCAGCACCAGTGTGACCACCACCGCCGAGGCCTCGAAATACAGGTGCGGCATGCCGCCATGCTCGGCGTGGCCGGCGAACAGCCAGAGCCAGACCGACAGCGCCCAGCCCGCGCTCGTGCCAATCGCCACCAACAAGTCCATGTTGCCGGTCAAGGCCTTGAGGGCATGCCAGCCCGCCTTGTAGAAACGCGCGCCCAAAATGAATTGCACCGGCGTGGCCAGTACAAACTGCAACCAGGGGGGCAGCATCCAATGCACGCCGACCAGATCGGCCAGCATCGGCAGCACCAGCGGCAGCGACAGCGCCAGGCCCACCGCCACCGGTGCAAAACCGGCCCAGGGCGACTCGTCGGCTTCTTGCGCCAGCGCGTCGGCCGCGCGTGGCTCGTAGCCGGCATCGCGCACGGCGCGCCGCAATCGAGCTTCGACCTGATCTCCGGGCGCAAAACGGATGCGCGCCGATTCGGTGGCGAGGTTGACCGTGGCTTCGGTCACTCCAGGCACTTTTTTCAGCGCTTTCTCCACGCGAGTGACGCAGGAGGCGCAAGTCATGCCGCCAATGCCCAGGTCAAGCGTAGCGGCAGGGGAGGAAGAAGGATTTGTCGTGTTCATGTATTCATTCTCAACCTTACCATGATGGTAGAGTCAAGTCCCTTGTCGTATCTGAGGCTGAATAAAGAAATCTCACCCATGACTTGACCTTCCCACCATGGCAGGGTTCAGGATATGCTTTCCTTCAATCTCTTTTACCCAAGGAAGAACACCATGAACCAGACCTTTACCGTGACCGGCATGCGCTGCGACCATTGCGAAAGATCCGTGACGCGCGCCCTGCAGCAGATCGACCCGCAGGCCGAGGTCAAGATCGACCGTAGCCAAAACCGGGTTGAAGTTCAGACCCAGCAGCCGCGCGAGGTGGTGGTCAAGGCCATCGCCGATGAAGGCTATGCCGTCGCTGTCTGAGGCCTGCACCATGCGCAGCGCACATTGGCCCGTCAACATCGGCACGGCCGCCGAACTCTCCAAGGTTTCAGCCAAGATGGTGCGCCATTACGAATCGCTGGGCCTGCTGCCGCGCGTAGCTCGCACCGACAGCGGCTACCGACAGTACAACGAGGCCGATGTGCATACCCTGCGCTTCATCAAGCGCGCACGCGATCTGGGCTTTGCCATGGCAGAGATCGGCGAGTTGGTGGCGCTGTGGCAAAACCGCCGCCGTGCCAGCGCCAACGTCAAGCGCATCGCACAAAAGCATGTGGATGAGCTGTCACAGCGCATCGAAGCCATGCTGGCGATGCAGCGCAGCTTGCTGCAACTGCTGCACCACTGCCACGGCGACGACCGGCCCGACTGTCCCATTCTGGACGATCTGGCCCGGCCGCCAGAAGATCCCTCAAAAACCCTGCCTCCGTGTTCAGCGGATACCGGACATTGCAGCGTTCCACGGTGAATCGGGGCATCTTGCCTGTCACACCAGTTGCAGGAAATACTTCGTGAGGCAGTAGCACCGTTTAGGGAAACGATCAGACCGCAACGGTCTTGAAATCTATTCAGCGTCCTTTTGCAGACTGCCTATTGGCGCTACGAGTCGCTAACGACTGCTATCGAGAGCGTCCCTAGCTGACGGCTCATGGCCGGTAGCGGGCACTCATCATGAAAATATCGATGACTGCTCCCGCTGCAATCCGGTCGCTCGGCTGATGCAAGCGACCGCGAGTCAGTTCTCTAATTAGTAGACCGTCGATGAATCGTCATTAGCCACTTCTTTTTTGACTTTCGACCTTCGTGCTGAAATGTTATGAACACGGTAGCTCAAGATGCGACGATCGCGGAGTAGAGCTGGTATCGTGAGACCCTCAGCCTGCCAAAAGGGTTGTGCACCAAATTCAAGACGATGTGTTCTTATGTCGTCGAAGAAGCCAATTTCAGTAATGTATTTTTTAGCATCGCATGCTTGATACACATCGCAATAGCCGAGTCGATTTGACTCTTTATCAATAAAGATACGGCGAGTCAGCTCATCTTTGAGCGGCATCAGGGCATGGGATAGCGCATCAACGCCCTCACCAGATGGTCCAAATTGCTGATCTTCCGGATATTGAAATTCAGGGTCACGACTATGTCGACTGAAGTCCCAAGCGTGGATGTACCAGCGGGTAACGTCTTCTTGAATTCTGAACGTATCAATCGTGACTCCATTCCCAATACTCCAAGATGAAGAATCGCGATCCCAGCTCAACTTGTTTTCATACAGCGAACTTTCTAAAGTTGTAAATAGTGCTAAAAATTCTTCTCGTGACTGAAACAATTTACGCTCGCCCTCAAGACTTTTCGTAATCCTGAAAATTTCTTGGACAGCAAATGCGGGTGAGCGCGGATTAGGTGTTGGCGCAGAAAGTGCATCTGCTAGTGCAATGGTGTTTATATCTGCTGTGCCGTGAAGATCTGCAGCGTTTGATGGTTGGTCGCTTGAAAGCATGTCTACTCCTTGATGTAGGCCTGACGCACTATGCGCAAAGTCCTAAAAGGTGTATTCGCTAGTAATTTTGGAATTTATAGCCTTAGCTGAAAAAATATTTTTAGTTCGCCGTGGGAATTCCACTCCAATCAGTCGTGTAGCCCGGTGTCTTCCTCTCTTGCTTCATTTCCCAAGTTCTTGCTTTGCCTGCAGTGCCAGTGCTGGCCAGGTGTAAGGTGTCGCGTCCGAAGCGCTTGTTGATTTCATCCAGCGTCGTCATCAAGAGGGTTCGAGGTTTGAGTTCTTCGTATCCCAGCGTCAAGCTGAGCTGTTCGGTCGTGTCGGGCTGTAGTTCGAGCAGCATTACACCTGCCTTGGCATAGTTGTGACCCGGGCGGTAAATGTGGCGCACGATGGCGCACGCCACCTCGCACAGGTGACCCGTGTCGCTGCTGGGCGCAGGCAAGGGCATCCCAGGCTGGGAAGTAGACGTGATTCGCGGTGAGATGTTCTCCACAGGCTTCGGGTTTGTTGTGGACTATTTGGCTGAGATTCTCAAATCATTACGCAGCCATGACTTTTCGGATCGGTACAAAAAGTATTTCAGCTTGTCTGAAGAGATCTCCACCCGCGACCGAGACGGTATCAACAAAACTTTCTCAGGCCTCATGAAGATTTTGTATCCGCAGGGCGATGCAACTGAGTCTGAAATTGAAGATCTACTCAGGGCTGCAATTGAGGGTCGAAAACGAGTTAAGGACCAACTGCTGCGCATCGACTCCACTTACCCTGAAGTGCGCTTTGCATATGAAGGTAAGGATGGTCAAGAGAAGCTGGTTCGTACTTTGGAGGAAGACGAGTACCCAAATCAGTACCACCGTCGCTTACCGATTGAGGGTCAAACTCAAACAGCAGAAGCAACATCAAAGGATACAAGTCCCGCTGCAACCGCTTCGGAAGCATCACCCGTCCCCTTGCTGGCGACTCCAAAGGTCACGGCTGCCCCTGAAGCAGTCTTGAAGGAGCAACACCTAGTCTTTCAAGAAAACCAGCGCGGCGTGAGTTTTGACGCCTTGTTTGGGCCATATCTTGCTGGTGCTAAGCGGATCGTCATCACGGACCCATACATGCGCATGTTTCATCAAGTGCGCAACTTGATGGACCTCATGGAGACCATCAGTAAGTTCAAAGGGCCTGACGAGGAGGTTGCTGTTCACGCAGTCACAGTGGAAGACGAATTCAATGGTGACCGTCAATCAGAAAATCTTCAAAAGATTGCCGATGCCTGCCAAAGCGTAGGCATTCAGTTCACCTGGGCTTATGACACCTCAGGTACAAAACATGACCGTGACATCACAACGGACCATGGCTGGAAGATCGTTTTGAGTCGCGGACTCGATGTATTCCAACGCTTTGAACTGAACGACGCCTTCAACTTTGCAAACCGGCTGCAACAGCACCGGCAATGCAAGGAATTCAATGTCACTTTCGTTCAAATGAATCCTGAAGGTGTCAAGCGCTAAGCATTGATAACAAAAAAGCGGAAAATGGGAATTTTTCATTTCTTTGCTATGACGTCTAAGTCGGACATGAATTTTTCCTCATGGACATGGCTTACATTCCTGCTTTACTTATTCATCTATACTATTTTGTCCTCATGGGGGCACATATCACTCTAGTTAAATCTGTACGACTAAATTTGTTCTCATGAGGTCGAAATATTGACTGATATGCTGATTCTCCTTACAATGTGTTCTCTTGGGGGCAATTTATGAAGATCAATGATGTGACTCTGGTTGAATTAGCATTGGCGCTAAGTTCCGAGCGCAAACGCCAAAAGCTCTCCCGCGAAGACGCTGCCGCTGTGTGTGGTGTCAGTACGTCTTTTATTCGTGATGCTGAGTCGAACCCAGAGAATTGTTCGCTCGGAAAACTCGCGAAGTTCGTCAATGGCTTGGGGCTAAGCCTTGAGGTTTCTGGTCTTGAAGTTGCTCAATCTGGCTTGCCAAAGGCGGATCGCGGACTAGGCCTTACTCCGCCAGCCAAGACCACGCCTCGAGGTCTCATTGCTGCTGCAATGGGGCTTCATCAAGCTGACTTTGGTGTTCCAGATTCTCAGCTCGTTGGTCGTACTAAGGGGGGGCTGCCAGACTTGGTGCAACAAAAGCTGAGCCAGCCAAATAGTGAACTAGGTCTGGCCGCACTGGTTGCGCAGCGCGGTATCAAGAATAAATCGAAGGGTGAGTCATCATGATTCGATTGCGCGTCTGGGCCAATGAGTTGCCGATGGGATGGTTCGGACATCAAGCTGGGCAGTATTTCTTTCAGTACGACGACGACTGGCTGAGGTCTGCGCATGCTTATGTGCTTGCCCCGCAGTTTGTGTTACGCACCGAACCTCACTTTGGTGAGCCAGTCAAAGCTTTTTTTGCAAACTTGCTACCAGAGGGGGCCGCACTGGAAGAGATCTTGAGCGCAATACATATGCGCGATGCCAGCACATTTGAAATCATCGGTCAGTTGGGTGAAGAGTTGCCCGGTGTATTGTCTGTGCGCGCCGAAGGAAATGTACCTTCTGAGCAACAGCAGTACAGCGCCCTGAGCAAAGGCGAACTGAGCCAACGCATCAAGGACCGTGATCAGCAAAAGCCTCTGCTCACCTCCAACGAGCAAAGTAGCATGTCGTTACCGGGAGCGCAGGACAAACTTGGCCTGCGCTATGACGCCAAGCGTGACCGGCTATATGACAGTGTCGGCAGTACGCCGACCACGCACATCGCCAAGCCGGACACGCGGCTGGTGAAATTCCAGCCTAGCGCCATCAACGAATACCTGTGCATGCGCTTGGCGGCCGTCATCAAGTTGCCGGTGCCACCGGTCCACTTGATTCAGGTGCCCGAGACGGTTTACATCGTTCAGCGTTATGACCGCATCGTGTCGGGCGACAGCGTCAAGTGTCTGCATCAATTAGATGGCTGTCAGTTGCTGGGCTTGGGGCAAGACTGGAAATACGAGCGTCAAGGGTTGGTCAGCCTCAAGCGCATTGTTGAAGCACTGCGTGGGTTGCAGTTGCCGGCCAAAGACTTGCTGAGTTTTCAGCGCTGGGTCATGTTCAATTACCTCATTGGCAACAGCGACGCCCACGCCAAAAACATCTCTGTACTGATTGGTGAGACAGGCTATGCGCTGGCCCCTTTTTATGACTTACTGTGCGTGCGGGTGTACGGCGACGACCGCCTCGCGTTGTACGTCGGCGACGAAGACCAATATGCGAGCATTGGCGCCCACTCGTGGGAGGCTTTTTGTGGAGACTGCGGCTTCAGCGTCAAGCCGACCTTGACCCTGTTCAGGAAGATGGCGCAGGATGTGACTAAGGCTTGGGCCACAGTCACTGCGCAGGTCACTGCGGACTATGCGCTTTCGCAGCAGGAGTTGGCGTTGATTCAATCCATCACCAAGGTCATTGAGAACCACTGTTCAGCTGCAATGTCGATGACGGCGAAGCGCTGACAGGTGACGCCGATCTGAAATTTCTGACGAGAGACAACTACTTCTCGCGTTCAGGATCGCTTACATTTACTGTTCGCTTCTGTGATGCCGCCGAAGTGGTAGCAAAGGTGGTAGCAGATTTTTTGTAGAGTGAACTGCAAAAAAATCAATGAAATCATAGACTTACTGGTATTGGCGTAGAGCCCCGTCCACTCCGCCAAACAAAAAGCCTAAGTAGTTGATCTACTTAGGCTTTTTTCTTTGTATCAGTCCCGAGGCGAGTGCCGTGCCTAAAACAATCACCAAGGCACATCCCATCATCCAGTGGGTGACCACTTCATCTAAGAAGATAACGCCAAACACATTGGCAAATACCGGGATCAAATAAGTCACGGTCATGGCGCGCGCTGGTCCAGTGCGTGCCATCAAACGGAAGTACAGCACGTAGGCCAAAGCAGTGCACAGCAAGCCAGCAATGCCCAATGCAGCCCATGCATGTAACGATGGCATATCGCTAGGCCAGCTGAGCAGGGCAGGAACGGTGAGCCCAAGACTTGCGCCCCAAAGGCTGCCAGTGGTGGTGACCAGCGAGGGCACATTCTGTAAGTGGCGTTTGGTGAAGCTGCCCGCAACGCCATAGCAAAACGTGGCAACCAAGCAAGCCACAACCGCCAAGCCGGAGCCGCCTGCTTTGAATGAGATGCCGCCCGGCACATCGCTGGCCAATAGCACCACGCCCGTGAACCCCAGTGCCAAGCCCAACGCACGTGTGACATTGAGCTTGTCGCCCAACCAAACCCACGCGATGAGTGCACCAAACAGGGGTGTGGTTGCATTCAAGATGGAGGTCAGGCCCGTGTTGATGTGCATGAGTGCGTAGGCGTAGCAGGCAAAAGGAATGCCCGCATTGAGCAAGCCTGATGACAAAGCAGGACGCCAGTGCTGTTTGAGCACCCTCACTTCGCGCCGCCAGATTAAAACAGGCGTCAGGATGAGCGCCGCTAAGCTGATGCGTACCCATGCCGTGGCGAAGGGGCCAAATTCATGGGCACCTTCGCGCATGAACAAAAACGAAGAGCCCCACAGCAAGGCCAGTAGCACAAACTCTGGCACCCATTCACGCCAATGTAGGGAGGGGCTGTTCATGCGAGCGTGGTCTCGTGTGCCAACAAGAATTGCTTCCGAGGCAATCCACCCGCAAAGCCTGTAAGCGATCCGTTCGCGCCCACGACGCGGTGGCAAGGCACGATGATGCTGTGTGGGTTCTGGCCAATCGCCGCGCCTACGGCACGCACGGCATTGGGCTTGCCGATGTCACGGGCAATATCGCCATAGGTGCGGGTGCGACCGTAGGGAATGCGCTGCAAAGCCTGCCACACGGCGCGCTGGAAGGGGGTTCCCCATGCTGGCTGGATGAGCAGATCAAAGCTTTGCCTTTTCCCAGCAAAGTAATCGTGCAGTTGTTGTGCGGCGGCTATCAAGGTGGGGTGTGCCTCATCTGCCGTCCATGAGCTGCTGTCAGGCATGTGCAGTTGGCCCTGTACAAACCACACACCCGCCAAGCCCTGTTCGGTGGTGGCCAACAGCACATCGCCCAAGGGCGAGCTGGTGTGGCTTTGAAAGATCCGATGCACGGGCTT
>JACCDV011167682.1_pt1 | contig 21896 bp, 19 predicted proteins | sample 7446131 | NCBI WGS metagenome assembly JACCDV01 (sample SAMN15323448, study PRJNA562643) | freshwater metagenome | isolation source: river surface water | place: USA:Blue River Watershed | collected 2017-08-17
CGCGTTCTGGTGTTTTGAGTAGGCCTTCGCGATTGGGGTCTTCGCCGAGTTCGGTAAGAACAGCAGCGTAGAGTTCTTGCAAATTTGAATTTTCCAAGTGAATAGTTTTGGTGAGCTAACGAGAATGGCTTAAAATGGTTCCTTTCCGCCGTAGTATTCTACGTAATTGTTTTCGGTCTCGACAAGTTTGATTTTGGCGAGTTCACCGCCGTTTTCAAGTACGAGCGGAGCGAGGATGTCCCAGATGGCAATGGCCATGATTTCTGTAGAGGCCATTTGGCCAGCCAAAAACGGAACATCTAAGTTGAGGTTTTTGTGGTCTAGTGCTTCAATGATGTGTTCCTTGACAATTTGGCTCAGGAGTTTGAGGTTCATGATGAAGCCGGTGTCGGGGTCTGGAATGCCTTTGACGGTCACCCAAAGCTCAAAGTTGTGGCCGTGCCAATTGTGGTTGGCGCATTTGCCAAAAACCTCCCAGTTTTTTTCGTCGGACCATTCAGGGCGCCATAGTTTATGGGCGGCATTAAAGGTTTCGCGACGTGTGATGTATGTTGTTTTCATGACGTAAGCCTAATTACGATGCAAAGTTAGTAAGAATGTCGCATTTCATGAGGCCGTCGCGGTCAATTTCTGTCAATTGGACGTCGATAATTTGATTGATCAGGCGCGCATCGTAAGGCGTCTTTACTTTTACGTAATTTTCAGTGAAGCCATAGAGGAGGCCTTCGTTTTCCTCTTGTTCGAAAAGCACTGTTTTATTTTTGCCAACTTGTGTTTGATAGAAAGCTTGTTTTTTGCGGTCCGACAACAAGTGAAGTATTTTGCTGCGTTCGCGTCGGGTTTCCATCGGAACTTTTGTGCCTAGTTTGGGTGCGCCAGTGTTGGCGCGTTCAGAATAGGTAAATACGTGCAGGTAAGAAATATCGAGGTCTTTGAGGAAATTGACGGTAGTCAGGAAGTCTTCGTCGGTTTCGCCTGGGAAGCCAACAATGACGTCAACGCCAATACAGGTGTCTGGATTTATAGATTTAATTTGATGAACGCGTTCTGCATAGAGCCCACTTAGGTATTTGCGGCGCATTTTTTCCAGGATTTGATCAGATCCGCTTTGCAATGGAATGTGAAAGTGAGGCACAAAACGCTTGGCTTGTTGTAAGCAGAATTCTATAATTTCATTGGAAAGCAAATTAGGCTCAATAGAAGAGATGCGAAAGCGCTCAATACCTTCCACTGTATCTAAGGCCTTTGTGAGCGCAAAGAAGTTTTCATCGCTACCTTGACCGAAATCGCCAATATTGACACCGGTGAGCACAACTTCTTTCACTTCGGTTTGTGCGATCTTTTGCGCTTCTTGAATGGTTTGTTCCAAACTCGCATTGCGGCTTTTGCCACGGGCTAGCGGTATGGTACAAAAGGTACAGAAATAATCGCAGGCGTCTGAGACCTTCAAAAAGGAACGGGTGCGGTCTCCGAAGGAGTGCGACGGAATAAAGTCGTGGGTGTGCTTGATGTTGTCGTGCACCACAGTTACTTCGCTTTTCTTTTCCAGATGTTCCAGTACATTGAACTTTTCATTGGCGCCAAGCACGAGGTCTACGCCAGGTATTTGGCTGATTTCTTCAGGTTTGAGCTGCGCATAGCAACCCAAAATAATCACCATGGACTCGGGCGATATTTTTTTAGCGCGTTTCACGAGCTGCTTACATTTTTTATCGGCGTTTTCGGTAACGGAGCAGGTATTGATCACAAAAATGTCAGGGCTATCCTCGAAATTGACCTTGGCAAACCCGCCATCTTCAAAGAGCCGTGCTATGGTAGAGGTCTCGGAAAAATTGAGTTTACAACCTAGCGTATAAAAAGCAACACGTTCGAACTGATTCATCGCTGCAAAGGTACAAAATCCTTAACTTTGCATCAAACTAATGTTATGAAGTACGATATCGCTGTAATTGGAGGAGGAATCGTTGGCGCGGCCACGTTTTATAAGTTGCAAAGAAAATTCCCAAATCTCAGTATCGTACTCTTTGAAAAAGAGGCATTATTAGCTGACCACCAAACGGGCAATAATTCAGGCGTTATCCATTCTGGTCTCTACTACAAGCCTGGTTCTTTAAAGGCGCGCAATTGCATTCAAGGTCGAAAAGAACTCGTGCAATTTGCTAAAGAACACAACATCGCCCACGACGTCTGTGGAAAAGTTGTAGTGGCTACAGATGCTTCTGAGTTGCCCAATATGGATAAAATCTTCAATACAGGCCTAGAAAACGGCATTGAAGGCATCGAAAAAATTACGGCTGCACAAGTCAGTGAAATAGAACCACACGTCAAGAGCATTGGCGGTATTTGGGTACCCGTTACTGGCATCATCGATTTTCGAGGCGCCACCCAAAAAATGGCCGAACTCGCGCTCGCGGCAAATCCGCAAAGTGCCATGCATTTGAGCTGTGAGGTGCAAGGCATCGAAAAAGGGGATGCCACCAGCACAATTTTTACCAGTAAAGGCAAATTTGAAGCGCGCTACCTCGTTTTTTGTGCAGGTTTACAAGCCGACCGCCTGGCGCGCAAAGATGGCGTAGACCTTAAAGAGCAAGTCGTTGGTTTCCGCGGAGACTACTACGAACTCACGCCAGAAGCCAAGCACAAAGTCAAAAACCTCATTTATCCGGTTCCGAATCCAGACTTCCCTTTCCTCGGCGTGCACTTTACGCGCATGACCAACGGCGAAATCGAATGCGGCCCCAATGCTGTATTTACCTTCAAGCGCGAAGGCTATGGCAAAACCGACTTCTCTTTTCGCGATACCTACGACGCCCTCACGTACAAAGGAACCTGGAAACTCTTCTTTAACAATATGTCTTTCGGTATCAATGAATACCGCCGCGCATTTTCAAAGAAACTTTTCTTAAAGACCCTACAGCGCATGATTCCGTCACTTACAATGGAAGATATCCATCCAGGGCGTTCTGGCGTAAGAGCACTACTTTTAGCCGAAGACGGCGACACCCGCGACGACTTCCGCATCGAATACCATGGCAACTCCATTCACGTGCTCAATGCACCTTCACCTGCGGCAACAGCGTCTTTAGCAATTGGTGAATACATCGCAGTGGAGGCCGAGAAGCATTTTAATTTGTAAGATTTTTTTTACTGAAGTGTAATGAATTGGCCTGCTCGTCGTTGACGGTATAGAAAATGAATCTAAAACTATCCCTATGACGAATTTAAAAGCAGATGTCCAAGCCATTTTGGCCAAGCAAATCACACAATGGTTAACGGATCCAACTATGCGTTGTTTTTTGGATCGGGTAAATAATAAAACCCTTGCAGAAACCAATTTTGATTTACTAATTCGCTGGTATCCACAAGTTGCGTTCAATGGTCGAGACAGTTATGGTTTAGACATAATTGGAAGATTGGAGAACGCGTTTGTTTCACAGGAAGCCAAGAACAAATTGAATATGCTCTGTAAGCAGCATTCTGGTTCGCTTTCAGAATTGAAAAAAGAGCTTAAAAAGTCAGTTCATTACGAGCACAATTGTCCGGTAGATGTCATCAAACACCGTTTACTTGGTTTGGATTCAAACTCTATTACTTTTGAAACTGTAACAGCAGTGCTTGAGGAAGGATATGCAATTGTATTGATTTCTAAAGAAGAGGAATACCAGCTACGAGAGAAGAAACTCAGTAAAAAAGGTGCTTTTGAAACCCGTTTAAAGGCCATCGGAGCAAAATTACTTGACAACACTCAAAAGCAAGTCTTGATTCAAGATATAAAGGACACAACAGCGTTATTGAAGTAATTTTATCAGATAAACTCATCTTTATATGTTCATTTTTGTAAATATCAAACAATCGTATAAGCTTGGAAGTGATCCTAAGCAATTTGCTGTTGGTAATTGGGTTTCTAAACGCGTCTTTATAGATTCTGAATTTAGAAATAGGTTCCGTTTCCTTGTTGCTTATGCCAATAAAAGAATTTTAGGCGTTTATAAAATTATTGGTATCAAACCTGTAATTGGTTTAATAAATAGGCAAAGAGTTTATTTTGAAGTTGATTCCTTGAATCCAGCATTTGAAATCGACTTAATAAACAGGCTCCAAGGCTTCGTTGATCAGAATGATCGACGTATCATTTTCAATTCCCATATTCGGTTTCTAGACGACCTTGACATAACCGTTATCCAAGAAGAATACCCTGAGGAATTTCGTAGCTTAACATTTCCCATAGAAGAAATCTACGACCCAATTTTTGATGTCGATGGTGAATATTTTGAAGAGCAAATTGCTGATGTTGAAGGGGGTAATCGGCAATTGATGGAGCAACCTATTGAGCCAATGTGGTATGAGATTACAGTAAATTATCATTCATTTGACTCCTTTAGAACACCAGTTGCGATCCATACGAAAACAACCGTTACATTGAGTTCTCAAGGAATAATAAAGATGGTAAAAGAGGTTAATTCCATTCGGGTTAGCACGCGCTTAGATCAGAACCTTAAGAATAAAGTAAAACAACTAATTTACCTGTTTAACACCGATCCAGTTGGCTTAACGGACCAATTAAACGCGAGTGATAAATTAATTCACGTCGCACATGTGAATCCATTTTCACTCGAAATCAAAGCGTTTTCAGACGCCGCTAACCAGCATCTTTTGCGCCAATTCTTATGGGAGGATAACGTTGCTTTTCCTAAATTCGGTCTCTTAAGTAGCATTTTTCAGTTGTTCATAAACTGACGCAAATTTTAAGTAATGGACGCCTTTTTTGCATCTTGCTAATTTTTAGCAAGTAACACTCCTTTCTTTGTAAAACAATTATAAAAAAAGGAGCAATGAGAGATGTAAAAAAGGAACAAGAGATTTTGTCTCATGAGTCGTTTATCCGCAAGGTGGCAAAGTGTAAATTAGGATACAATTACCACGATTGGGTCGATGATGTTGTGCAGGATATTTTATACAAAATAATTAAGCATCCTGAAAAATACAATCCAAGTATGGGAAGTTTTGAATCTTGGCTAAGTATTGTTACGCGAAACTATTGTTATGATTTGATGAAAAAGAAAGATAACAAATTCGCGAATAAAGTTCAGCTTGAGGAGGTATCTAGTGGTCTTGAAAATGACCCGCCATTTAAGGAAGATCATCAACTAAAAAATGCGTTAAACCATGCTTTGGCCAAACTGGATAGAAGAGATCAAAAAATTTTAGAACTAAAGTATTTTTTTCATTCTTCCGGTAAACAAATTGCTGAAAAATTGTCCATCCCAAGCGATCAAGTTTCCGTGTATCTCATGAGAGCAAAGAAGCGCTTGAAAAAGCTGCTTGAGTCAAACGTTAGTTTATTTGAGTTCAAAATGATATATATGGAATGAACTAAATGCAGACTCTTGTTGCACTTAGGGGCAACTTTTAGCAAGAAACATAACTAATTTTGTTTAATGATTTCTCTATAACATTCTGAGTTAAACCAAAGATTTGATGAGCAACGAAAGAAAAAAAGAATTATTGAATACAATAGTATCTTATTTGTCCCAAACTGGAGAAGTGATATTGAACGATGCAACTATTCAGAATCATTTAACCAACTTCTTGAAGTTGCACAAAAAAGATGAGGATGAAATAATACGTCAATTCCTAAAAGCGTATTGTTCTGTTTTACGAGCGTCAAAAATGCCATTTTTCAGTTTAAACTGGATGATAGAATCTTATAAGAGATGGAAAATAAATAAGGATATTTTTAAATATCTACTTAAGCTGTCTAAGCGCATTGATCGGCAAAATTTAACTTCAGATTTTTGCGCCTATATCGTTTTAAAGCCTCAAGTTGCACTTTTTGAAGGTGAGGATGAGAATGCTCGCTTTTATACACTTGCTTATGCACTGAAGCAAAAGGTGATCATGACATCTAAAGGTGAAATTAGCTATCCTTTGGTTTCTTACTTTTTGAGTAATGAAACTTCAAATAAAACCATAGATGTAATTAAAAATGAATTTGCCAATGACTTGGAAAACCCTTTAAAAATTTTATTCAAACATATGGATAAGATGTTGAAAAATGGGGTGAATGCACTTGATATTGTATCGTCTATGCAAATGCATTTTCATAAAATTGGCGCTGGTCGAAGTGCAACAGCACAATATCTTGATTTTATTGATGTGTTGTACGAAAAGCTACCACCACATTTCATGCATGTGCTTGCAAGGGATTATCTAGATCAAATGTACTTGCTTTTCCAAATGAATGAATCTAGATTTCGAGAATGGAATGAGGTATTTGGAAATGATATCGATGGTAGTAAGTTGCTTAGATCGATTATTGCACAGGCAGAATTGCCGCCACTAATTGTTGATAGGTTTTGTGATATCAGGATTTCGCAACAAGAGAAACTTTGGGTAGGACAATTATATTCAGGGATGCAACTTCAAAATCATACTGATTTACCTCTTCGTATGACAAGACGTGCAATAATGTATCTTTATAAATTAGAAGATAATGAAATGTCTATTTCGCAAGCTTTAGTCTATTCATTATTAATGTCTCAGCTCAAGCATAAGTGGTATTGCACGCGGGTTGCTCTTTCGATTAGGAATTTTAATAATTCGGAGTATTGGGTTAAAGCAATGGCGATTTTGTTTAATAGAGGATTAGAGTTAATGCATGTTACCCAGGTCATGGATTACTTGCGTCGTCGGGTCTTAGAAGAGGGTAGATTCATTGACATAAAACACATCAAAATTGAAAAACTTTTAAAAGACATTTCTGATTGGCATGAAGAATTGGCTACAATCTCTGAGATGAATTATGAAAAAAAGCGAAACAGAAAACTTGCCAATTCTGGAATTGAAGATTTTAATGTTTTATTTGATGAGCAGAAATATTTCATAGTGCAATTAAAAAATTCAATGGAATTAGCAATGGAAGGCAGAACGCTACATCATTGCGTATCATCTTATAAAGATGATTGTATAAAAGGACTATCGTATATTTTTTCATTTGGAATAATTAATGAGTTTCAGAAAAAAACAGCTCTTTTAACATGTGAAGTTCAGGGAAATAGTATTATTCAAGTTAGAGGGTTATGCAATAGATTGCCTACTGATTATGAAAAAGAAATAATCCGCATTTGGGCACAAGAATCTGGCTTGAACGAAAAATACGCAAATAATTAAGGAATTTACTTTCCCTCCCTTTTCCCTGCTAAATTATAGCAAGCAACAGCTTTAAGTTTGACAGAACTTTAAAACTTTATGTATGAATAAGAAAATTGTAGTGATCGAATTTACAAAAGTTGATTTGGCTTATGGTTGGTTGGGGAATATGTATGCAGCTCCAATCCAATTTGAAGGGAAAGAGTGGTTAACCAGCGAGGCATTATTTCAAGCATTGAGATACGATTCTGAAGAGATTCGGGAGGCAATAAGAAAAGAAAAAAGTCCGATGGGTGCTAAAATGAAAGCCAAATCTTTTAAAAGTGAAATGAAGGTTGTTCCGATGAGTAGTGAAGATGTAGAAAATATGAAAAAAGTGGTTCGGATAAAATTTAATCAACATCTTGTTCTGAAGTCAAAATTAAAAATTAAAGGAGAGCATGATTTAGTAGAAAATATTGGAAATAGAAATGGCGAGCGACACCTTTTTTGGGGAATGAAAAAAGTCAATGGTGAATGGATTGGTAATAATTTGATGGGTAAAATTTTAATGGAAATTAGGGAAGAAATGAAGAACGAATAAGTTTTTAGGACTCAATTTATAGTTATGTCCTTTTTTTCTACGTACTGTTTGTAAATTTGAGCCAAACAGATGTAAATGGTTGATTTTATAAGCACTGAATTTTTTGAGCTCCTCAATGAAGCAGATAGAAAAAAAATCTTGTTGCTTTCCATTTTACGCAGTTATAACAAGAGGCTCACACTTTCTGAAATTGAAGCCGCATGGGAAAAACAGGGCGGCAGACCCCTGACCAAAGAAAATAAAAATGGTCAACGCACTACAGCCAATACCATTCGTAAAATCATCAATGATTTAATTAGCCAAGGTTTCGTAACGAAAACACTTGTAAATGGTAAAAATGCATACGCTTTAACGTCAAGAGTAGCCCATCTCAAAGAAAAGTTATTAGAGCCAGAAAACATTCCTGATCTATTGCGTTGGGCCCTTACTTTTCAAAAATACAATGGCCTGCCATTTATTGAAGAACTCATGGATATGTTTGATACTCCGTTTGATGAAATACTCCACCAGTTTGAGATTCAACCAAAGGATATCCAACCGATTATTGAATTTGAGACCACCCAAAATATATATGTCGGATGGAAGAACAATTCTTATGTTTACGATATCACCTCAAAAGTTTCCGATCATCTAAGCTATCTTTATAAAATCATCAGTTACGAAAAAGAAAGAAAAACAATTGAATTTACATACCGTTCATTTCAAACGGGCCAACTACAGGTGTATAGTCAGATAGAACCTCATTTTCTGAAAGAGCATAATAAAAGATGGTATTTGCTGGGTTTTGAACCCAAAAGTCAACAAATGCGACCTTTCAGCCTAGATCGCATTATTGCATTTTCATCTAACTATTTAGAGGCTAAGCCCTACAAATTAAGACAAACTTTCAATCCTTCCACCTTTTGGAAAAATGCCGTTGGCATCTATGTAAACGAAGAGGCTGTTGTCCTGGACGTCTCCTTTGAGTTAAAGAATGGTCCTCGATATAATAATCTGAACTATTTAATTTCTCAGCCGCTGCATCATTCACAAAAAGCAATTCGTGTAGACGACGTCTGGATGCGTTTTGAATACAAAGTACAACTTGGCCCTGAGTTGGTAAGGCACCTCAGACAATGGGGTTTACATAACTTAAGGAATATTCTACCTACAGAATTAGACGACGACGTTAGAAACGCTTAAAAGTTAATGGCGCTAAAATAATCATCCTATTTCATTAGGTATGAAGTCAATCCATTCGTACATAGAACACTTGTGGTACAATTCAAGAAAAGTTTTGCAGTTTAAAAATAAATCTATTACAGGTCCAATACTGAAAAAGAAATAGGGGTCCACGCTTTTTCTTCTGGCAAATAAATGTCCACGTAGATCAATATAACCGTTCTTCATGCCATAAGCAATTTTGATAAGCTCATTTAAACATTCCTCCTTGGAAAAATGAAGTCCTTTAGTTGCTTTTTCCAATACGGATTCCCCAATGAGGCATCTTATGCGACCAATACTTGCTAAGTCCATTTGTTCGAAAGGTTCAAAAATACAGACCTTACTGAGTTCAAAACAGTCATAATCAATTGGGCTTTTGGCATAACGAGCCGTGGAATTTGAAGTTTCGCAAGAGAAATGTAATGGATGTATTTGGTCGGTAAAAAATTGTGCTACAAGTTCAGCATTCAAAAGATGCTGCGCGCTATATGAACTTAGGTTTCGAATGAATTTATAATTTAGATATTCGAAATTTTCGGGCCTCTTGAAACGAGTAGTATATTCGCTGGTGGTTCCGATGTAATCAAATTCACCAGCATGTTCAATGGAAACGCCTATCCAATTAGTTAGATTTTTTAATTCAAGTCTAAAAAGCCCCAATTTTGTTTGGCATTCCAAAATACACTTGTGTGTATCAAAATGTGCTACAAAGGCATGTAAAGGACAATCAATATTGAGCATGATTCTTTTCAAGAATTCAGTCAGTGAATTGCGGGTTCTGATCTGACAAAAGTCAGTGAGCGCCATAAGTTCCGCCAAAAGCTCAGCCTCAAGCGGATGTGTAAACCCACCTTTTTTACCTGTAGGTATCTGTATTTTCTGAAAAGTTACTGCCATATACACCCAACGACTATAGGTCAATATGATAACAACATCTTTTATGCTTGTTACAGATTTTACGGAGCGCGTTGTAAAAAAAAGTTAAATTCTAGACATGGAACCAACATCAAAAATCACTTGTCCAAGTATTGGTACTGCGCTATTCATTTTTTTTCTTGCTTCAGGCTCAAACGCACAAGATCTAACACATAGCTGTGAAATTTTCAAAATTCAATACCAAGTATTGGAAAAACAGCCACATTCAGAAAATTATATACTTCAACATACATGGTCCACCGAACCGGCTTTTTTAAATCAAGTTCAACTTCGCTATGAATTTAACTTTACAAATCGATCTCTTCGGAAATACAGCAATGACTCATTGGTATTGCAGGCAAAATTTCAAATAGATTTAGAAGAGTTGAAATACACTTACCAAAAACATATTTACCTGGACCAATTGGGGTATGAAATAAATGAAGATAATGTCTTCTTCGGCGAGTTCATTATCTCATTTGAAAACGAAAACTACGAACCCACTACACTTTTTTACCTCGACTGGATGGAGTTCGTATCACCAGCACCTGACAACCCTAAACAATGGACACCATCATTTATCGAAATCATCGACAAAGGAGCAAATTGTTTGGTGAGTGCAGCTTATAGTTATACCTATTGAATTCTATATGGCGTGTTTATCTCGTTTAATCTAACTCTATTTCAGCTGCAAATAACTTGTAGAAGGTGAAAATGTTTTATTATTGGGCCAAAGTAATGGTTATTCCATTCTGAATACAATGTTCAACAAATCGTTCAATGTTACCAAGACCCCATTGAGTACTTACAGCAATACTTTGATCGAGTAAATCAATAATTTCATTGTCTTTAATAAAATTACGTGTACTAGGCTTTTGTTTTGCAATTGTAGCGGTGGTAAATGTTTCCTGACCTTGTAAAGTATTTGGGAATATTATTTGTAATTGATTATATGTAGTATTTGGATTACTAGCAACGTAGTCTTGAATAACGGCTAAAACAAGCCGGCTTTTTGCATATGTTTGTCCTTTAAAAATATATTTTGTGTAATCTTTACCTGTTGACCGAAGACCCAATAGCGCATCTTGAACGGTATTCCTTGTATATTCTTCTTGGTCAGGGTCAGAACTAATTGCGTAAAGCGCAGCTAAGATTAACTTTTGGTTTTTATTCCAAAAACTTGTTAGTAATTTTCTTTCTTCGTTACCAAGTGCCATAATTAATTCTTGTTTATTTCCTTCAATTTTATTGTCAATTGAAGGCTGACTAAGAGATTTTAAGTATTCAATGATGATGTGCTTTGTTCGGACAGATATATTCTGATTTAAACATGGTTCAATTAAATAATCAACCATTGATTGATAATTAATTTGAATAAATTCTTTGCAACTACATTCCGGTTCTTTTAGTTCTAATAGTTTTAGCGTTGAAATAGGTGTTAAGTATATGAAAACAACAATTTCGTCTTCCTTTCGTAGCGTATTAAAATACTCGAAATATTTAAGGGTTTGGTCCTTACTTTCTTTGCTTTCGACCTTGTTTTCAACTATCAGTTTTAGGTGGTGTGAATTATTGGAAATTAGTAAGGTTAGTTCAATGTAAATATCAATTCTACCAACATTGTTGATTGACTTTTCTCTTTCAATACTAAGGTGTTCTATGTCATAACTTTCAGTTATTAGAGAATTGTATATTTCTACATTATTTTTGAGTTTTTCATTACTAAACTTTAGTAAAATGTCAAAAAACTTTTTTATTGTAAAACTACCTAGATTATGACTTTCTGTGTTGTTTAGTAACCAAGCAATGAAGCCACTATGGCTATTTTCTCGCCTACTAATTTCTAAAATTTGAGATAAAGATTTTGAGTTGTAAAAACTCTCCAACTTTTGAAAATAAATATCGTTTTTAAACTTTATAATTTCATCTCTTATATCATCAATTTTTAAGTTTTGTTCCATGATTACTTGTATTTAGCCTTTGAATAGCCGCTAAATTTCTGGATCAATATTTTTTTCGATTATATCTCAATCATTTGAAAAACTTCATCAATGTGAAGGTCATTCTGAGTTGAGTAGTGGCGAGCAATTTCGTTATCGTTAATTATCTCTATAGTTACGCCATTCTGTTGGCACCATTCAATGAAAAAATCGGGAATTGGAATTAAACCGCCAGAACAAAATACAATGGTTGTGATCTCTTGTAATTTTATTTCCTGTATCAATCGTTTAAAATATTCATTTATTTTCGTATTTGATAACTCATCAACAGCTAATTGTCTTACTATTCCGATTCGAATTCCGCCGTGAATTTGAATTGCAATATTTTCACCATAAACAATTGGTGACTGTCCGTATAAAACATACCAATCCTTTTGGCAGTGCATTATTCTTCCACGAGCGATTCCAATTATTAGTCTTCCTTGAAGATTTCGATACGAACTATGAGGGTCAAAATCACCAATTAATACGGAATCTCCTTGCCAATCAAAAATACGGACTGTTGTTAGCATTGCCTCCTTGACAGGAGAAACTACCCAATCCCCCGATTGACCTGCGGCTAGAAGAACTGCCAAATCATCTCTTGTCCTAATGTTAATAATCATCTTTTTATAGAATTAATTTTTTGTATGAACAATTGCAAAAGAACGACGACCTCGATCTATTTTAAATTAATAAAAAATAAATATAATGCTTTTTTAGACTATTTTAAAATCATAAATGAGTTAAACTTATCTTATCGTTTCCATTTTTCTTACTACATGTAAGAAGTATTAAAGAATTGTGCTTGATAAGTTTAAATTTTTCTGGCATTAAATTGCAAAGGTTGTTGTGATCTTAAGTTTAGGTATTTTAAAGTGCTTACGTTTATAATTTAATTAAATTCCCCTCCCATCTGTTCCTTTTCTCCCTATATATCGTTAGTACTTTATTCCTTATCTTAAACCTATGCAAAAACACATCTTATCCAAATCAACTTTTATCAAGGGGCAACAATGTGAGAAGGCCTTGTATTACCACAAGCATCATAGGGAGTTGAGAGATCAATTGAGTGCGGCACAAGCAGCCATTTTTGCGCAGGGAACTGCGGTAGGGGAGTTGGCGCAACAATTGTTTGCGGGTGGAGTTGATTGCAGCCCGGAGAGTGCTTATGAGTTTAGGGCTGCTGTGCTTCGGACCAAAGAAGAAATTGAGAAGGGAACAGAGGTCATTTATGAGGCTGCTTTTCAATTCGACGGCGTACTTGCTGCTTTGGATATTTTAGTGAAGCATCTCGACGGCTGGCGCGCGTATGAGGTCAAGAGTTCGACAAGTGTATCTAAGACCTACGAGCTTGATGCTGCTATACAGTATTATACAATTGTAAATTCGGGAATCGATTTAAAGGATATTTCTATTGTTCACATCAATAATCAATATGTCAAAGATGGCCCTATCGATATCAATCAATTGTTCACGGTTCAATCCGTGAAAGAAAGCGTCTTGAAATTAGTAAAAGATATTCCTCAAAAAGTAAGCAAGTTAAAGCAGGTCCTAGAGCAAAAAGAAGCGCCAGTTATTGACATTGGTCCGCATTGTTCGTCGCCTTATCAATGTGATTTTGCTGGTCATTGCTGGCAGCATATTCCGGCTTATTCCGTCTTTGATATTTCGGATTTAAGAACGATGAAAAAGTTTGATCTCTATCAAAAAAAGGTACTTCATTTCAAAGATATCCCCGCAGACTACCCCTTAAATGCAAGGCAATGGAAGCAAGTGAATTGTGAGCTTCAAAACGAGAAGCATATAAATAAACCTGCCATAAGGTCCTTTGTAAATGGTTTAAATTATCCTATTCATTATCTTGATTTTGAAACATTTGCCACTGCTGTACCTGTCTTTGATGGTAGCCGTCCTTATCAGCAATTGGTTTTTCAGTATTCGCTGCATATTGAACACGAAAATGGCGAAATAGAACACAAAGCGTATTTAGCGCAAACTGACGGATCCGATCCAAGAATTTCATTTATCCAGCAACTCCTTTCAGACTGTGAAGATCAAGGGGATATTCTCGTTTATAACATTGGTTTTGAAAGAGGTAAATTGGAAGATTTGATCAAGTATTCTCCAGGTCATGCGCGCCAGATCCAAGGGCTTATCAATCGCTTAAAGGATTTGATGCTGCCATTTCAACAACAATATTTCTATACGCCTGAAATGAAAGGTTCCTATTCCATCAAGTATGTGCTTCCTGCTTTGGTTCCGGAATTGTCTTATCAGGACTTGAATATCAGCGAAGGAGGAACAGCGAGCAATACCTTTGCTCAGATGATATTAGGTGAATTCAGTGGAAATGTAGATCAGGCTAGGGAAGACCTCTTGGCTTATTGCCAATTAGATACTTTGGCAATGGTCAAAATTCTGGAAGTACTTAAAGGGGTGTGAACTCAAGCTAATTGCTGAAGCGCTTACTGCCTGCCTAAATTACCGGCCTTCCAATCTTGAATCAGCTTGGACCACGCATACGGATTGAGCAAGTTGTTTTGCGGGAGCTGTCCGTTGGTGTAAATTTTTGTGTTTTGCTGTTTGGTGAGTGCGCCATAGGCCAACGATGGGTCAGCATCTAAGCGCGCTGCAACAAAAGCCAATGACTCGCCGCTGAGTTCGCGTTGGGCGCGGCGAATGTCGTCTTCATAAGGGTTCATGTTTATAAAATGCTGCGCGAAGGCTTCTTTATTGGGCCAAGGGTAAACCCTGACGTCGGGCATGGTGAGGGTGTCGCGGGTAAGCATATGGATAATGCTGTAGCGGTTTTCATCGAGGGTGTCAGGAACCCAAAAAGGGCTACTGCTGTAGCCTTTTCTCGAAAAGTAGAGGGTGTCACCTGGTTGGCAAACGATGGAGAAAAATCCGTAGCCGTCGGAGATGACCCCTTTTTTTAAGGTTTTATTGAAGACCGTTACGTAGGGAAGTTCAAAAGCTTCTTCGGTGACCACTACGCCAGAAAGTTGAAGAAGGGGTTTGTTGTCTTGTTGCGCCCTTGAAAAAGAGCTACTCAAAACGACACAAAAAAAGAAGAAGAGCTGTTTCACACGTTAAATTTACGAATAACATGACGAATCCGAATGAAATAGGTAACCGAATGGCAAATTTTATTGTTAAATTTGCAGGAATTTATTAAAAAATAAGTTCATGCCGCTCTCGAATCTATCCCAGATCACTGAAGGTTTAACCTACGACGACGTCCTTTTGGCGCCAGCCTATTCAGAGGTGCTCCCTCGCGACGTCTCTTTAAAAAGTATGTTTACCAAGCAAATTGCTGTCAATACGCCCATTGTATCGGCTGCTATGGACACCGTAACTGAGTCGGCACTAGCCATATCCATTGCGCAGCAAGGTGGCATAGGTGTCATTCACAAAAACATGAGTATCCAAGCGCAAGCACTTGAGGTGCGCAAAGTCAAGCGTTCAGAAAGTGGCATGATCATCGATCCGATCACACTCCGCGAAGACGCGCTCGTAAAAGATGCGCTTACCCTCATGCGTGAAAACAGCATTGGCGGCATTCCTGTTGTTGATGCCAATCACATTTTAAAAGGTATCCTCACCAACCGCGACCTCCGTTTTGAGAAAAACCTCGAGCGCCCAGTTCGCGAAATCATGACCTCTGAAAACATCATCACCACAGGCGAAAGCACCGACCTCACCACCGCTGAAGTCATTTTGCAACAAAACCGCATTGAAAAGCTCCCTGTTGTCGATGCCAACAACTGCCTAATTGGCCTCATTACTTACCGCGATATCATCAAAGTCAAAGAACACCCGAATTCTTGCAAGGATACCTTGGGTCGTTTGCGTGTCGCCGCGGCTGTGGGTGTTACCCACGACACCATGGATCGCGTCACAGCACTTGTAGAGGCAGGCGTAGATGCAATTGTCATCGATACTGCTCACGGTCATACCAAAGGTGTAGTAGATCAACTTAAAGCTGTCAAAGCGGTTTATCCAGACCTTCAAATTGTAGTCGGAAATATCGCTACAGCAGAAGCGGCCAAATACCTCGCTGACGCTGGCGCCGATGCCGTAAAAGTTGGCATTGGCCCTGGCTCCATCTGTACCACTCGCGTTATTGCAGGTGTAGGTGTACCACAACTCACTGCTATCAATGAAGTAGCCAAAGCTTTAGCTGGCTCAGGTGTTCCTGTTATCGCCGACGGCGGTATTCGCTACACTGGCGATATCGTCAAGGCTATTGCCGCTGGTGCCGACGTTGTCATGTTAGGTTCTATGTTTGCGGGCGTTGAAGAATCTCCAGGCGAAACCATCATCTACGAAGGGCGTAAGTTTAAATCTTACCGCGGTATGGGTTCATTAGAAGCAATGCAAAAAGGCAGCAAAGACCGCTACTTCCAAGATGCCGAAGACGACATCAAAAAATTAGTCCCAGAAGGTATTTCTGGCCGTGTACCTTACCGTGGCAAACTCATCGAAGTAATGTTCCAACTCATCGGTGGCTTGCGCGCCGGAATGGGTTATTGCGGTGCTCCAACTATCGATAAATTAAAAGGCGCGCGTTTTGTCCGCATCACCTCAGCGGGTGTGCGCGAATCGCATCCACATGATGTCACGATTACCCGTGAGGCACCAAACTACAGTATTAAGTAATTTATAATCAAAGATTGAACAAAAATTCACTTGAACCAATGAAAAAGACAATCGTATGCTTCTTGTTTGGCTTACTGACCCAACTTGCTTTTGGGCAAAAAGAGCCAGTCGTCATGACCATCAACGACAAACCTGTTACCAAAGCAGAGTTTTTACAGATTTATACCAAAAACAATCCAAGCCCGAGTTTTGACAAAGATTCCCTAGACCAATACATGCAATTGTTTGAAGTCTTCAAATTGAAAGTGGCAGAGGCAGAGGCGCTCGGTTACGACACCCTTCCGCGTCTTCAAAAAGAACTAGAGGGCTATAAAAAACAACTTGCTTTACCATATCTAATTGACTCCGTTCAAAATCAAGCTATGGTTCAAGAAGCTTACAATCGTACTTCTACTGAGGTGCGCTGTTCCCACATTTTAATCAAACTCGACCCTAATGCGAGCCCCAAAGACACCCTTGACGCTTATAACCGACTATTAGGTTTAAAAGCCCGCATCGAAAAGGGCGAAGATTTTGCAGCTGTCGCCAAATCTAAATTGGGATCCGAAGATCCGTCTGTTGTCAACAATGGCGGAGACCTCGGTTATTTCACCGCCTTCCAAATGGTGTATCCTTTCGAAGAGAAAGCCTACACAACTCCTGTAGGGTCTATTTCTGAACCTTTTAGAACGCGTTTTGGTTACCATATCTTAAAAGTCACTGACAAGCGTGCTGCGCGCGGCACCATCAAAGTAGCGCACCTCATGATTTCAACAGGTCGCGAAGCCAGTACCGAAACCCGTCAAAATGCGGAAAAGAAAATCAACGAGATTTACGACAGCCTTTCTACAGGCGCTTCTTGGGAAAAAATGGTGAATGCTTATTCAGAAGATGCCAATAGCGTCAAAAAAAGCGGCGAATTACCCGCTTTTGGTTCGGGTACAAGCCAACGCATGGTTATGGAGTTCGAAGATGCAGCATTTGGTCTTAAACGAGTCGGAGAAATATCTAAACCAGTTAAAACGCAATACGGCTACCACATCATCAAGCTCATCGAATGGACGCCCGTTAAATCCTACGACTTACTGCGCAGAGAATTACAAGCAAAAGTCAACAAAGACGAACGCTCTAAAATCACCCAAGACTCCTTCGTGCAAAAACTCAAGCAACAATACAATTATGCGTATAAAGCCGACAAAGGCCTTGCTTGGTTTGAACAACAAATCGATTCCACTTTCTTTATGGGCAAATGGAAAGCGAGTTCACTGAAGTCCAACAAGACCTTATTTGTGCTTGGCGGTCAAAAATTCAAGCAACAAGAGTTCGCTAAATATGTCGAGAAAAATTTCCGTACCGTTCGCAAAGACGCTCCTGCTGTTGTTGTAAAGCAACTCTACACCCAATGGGAAAAGAACCAAATCTTGGCTTACGAAGAGGCTTTATTACCTACCAAATACCCAGCCTACAAAGCGCTTGTCCAAGAGTACCACGACGGTATCATTTTGTATGAAATCATGCAAGATCAAGTTTGGAACAAAGCGGTGAAAGACACCGCCGGCTTGCGCGCATATTTCATGGAAAACCGCAGCAAATACGTTTGGTCTCAACGCCTTGATGCAACTATTTACGAATGTAAAGACGAGCACATAGCTGTTCAGGTATATGGCATGCTCGTTTCTGCTGACACCGTTACTTCAAAAGAAGTGCTAGAAGTTATTAATAAAGATTCTGAGCTCAACCTCAAAGTACGCATGAATAAATTCGAAGTAGCGCAAACACCTTATTTAAAAGACCGCAACTTTACGCAAGGTCTCAATCCGGTTTATTCCATGGATGGCAAATGGTACGTTGTTAAAGTGTCTGCAGTTTTAGCGCCTGGCCCTAAAGAATACAATGAAGCTAAAGGATTGGCTACCTCAGATTACCAAGCTTATTTAGAGAAAAAATGGTTAGAGGCGTTACGTTTAAAGCATAAGATCGTCATCAATGAAGATGTGCTCTATCAAATTGGCCAATAATGTTCTATAAATCCTTCCTTTTACTTAGTTTTCAATTGCTGCTTTTTGGGCAACTTCAAGCCCAAAAATTAGTCAATCAAATTGTTGCCCAAGTAGGCGACAACATCATTCTTTGGTCTGATATCGAGACCCAAAGATTACAGCTCAATGAAAAAGAGCGCGAAGTAATTGGTAAAGACTGCGAAATTCTCGAACAACTCCTTTTAGAGGAACTTTTGGTCAATCAAGCACTCATTGATAGCCTTGTCATTTCAGATGAGCAGGTCGATGCCGAAATGGAAAACCGACTGCGCATCATGGAAAACAAAATGGGCGGTCGAGAAAATCTCGAGGCATTTTATGGTAAATCCACGGTTGCCATCAAAGAAGAATTCCGAACCATTATCCGCAACAAAATGTTGGCCCAAGAAATGGAGCGCAAGATTACCGGAGATATCACTGTTACGCCCAAAGAAGTTGCGGCTTTCTATCAGCAATTACCCAAGGACAGCATTCCGTTTATCAACATGAAGCTCAGTTTTCAGCAAATTGTGCAGTTCCCTGAGCTCACTGCCGCTGATAAAAAATTGGCTTATGACCAAATTGCCGATATACGCAAACAAATTATGAGTGGCAAGTCTTTTGAAACCATGGCACGCCTCAAATCTATGGACCCCGTTTCGGCAAGTCAGGGTGGTAAAATAACTGCTTCAAAAGGCATGATGGTACCTCAATTTGAAGCCACTGTCTTTGACCTCAAGCCAGGTGAAGTTTCAGAAATAGTCGAAACCATGTACGGTTACCACATCATCAAATTGGTATCGCGCAAAGGAGACGACTACAATTGCTTGCACATCCTGATCATGCCTGAGTACAGCTCCTCGAGCATTTCTGTAGCCTCTGCGCGCATGGATTCCTGTTATCAGCTGCTTTCGCGCAATGCCATTACCTGGGACGAAGCCGTATTGCGCTTTTCCAATGACGACGCTACCAAACAAAACAAAGGAGTGCTCACCAATCCTTACACCATGGACATCTACTGGGACATGGAACAACTCAACGAAATTGACCAACAAATTTACCTCCTGACCGATGCACTCGAAAGTGGAGGCGTTTCCTTGCCTTCCCTATATATGGACCTCTTCGAGCGCAAGCAAGGCATCCGTATTGTTCGTCTGCAGAATCGCGTAGTGGCCCATCAGGCCAATCTCGAACAAGATTACGCGCTCATTAAGTTGGCTGCTGAAAACGACAAAAAACAACGGGTCCTCGACGACTGGACTCAAGGTAAGATTCCAAATGCCTACATACGCCTAGACCCGCAGTTTCAAGCTTGCGATTTTCGCGTGAATTGGCTCAAAACCCCTTAATATCTCATGACAGACAAAGAAAGAATAGATCAGCTGGTAATTGATTACCAGGCTCTTAAAAAAGAGATCCATCAAGTCATCATCGGGCAAGACGACGTCGTCGATCAGGTCCTCATCGCTATTTTTTCGCGATCGCATTGTTTGCTCGTTGGTGTGCCTGGCTTGGCTAAAACCTTATTGGTGAATACCATAGCCAAAACCTTAGGTTTGTCTTTCAACCGCATTCAGTTTACCCCAGACCTTATGCCTTCAGATATCGTGGGTTCTGAAATCCTCGATGAATCCAAACAATTCAAATTCATCAAAGGCCCCATTTTTTCGAACATGATCTTGGCCGATGAAATCAACCGTACGCCACCAAAAACGCAAGCCGCACTTTTAGAGGCCATGCAAGAGCGCGCGGTTACAGCTGCGGGAACTACCTATAAATTAGAGGCGCCGTTCTTTGTTTTAGCTACCCAAAACCCAATTGAGCAAGAAGGTACTTATCCGCTACCAGAAGCACAGCTAGACCGCTTTATGTTCAATATTTGGGTAGATTACCCTTCTTATCAAGAAGAACTCGCCATCGTTAAATCTAGTACGAGCGATCAAGTTGTTGAGCTTCAGACCGTACTCAACGCACAGCAAATCATCGACTACCAAGCGCTTATTCGCCGCATTCCAGTCGCTGAAAACGTCCTTGAGTATGCCGTCACTTTAGTTGCCAAAACACGTCTCAAAGACCCACTTGCGCCTCAAATTACCAAAGATTTCATTACTTGGGGGGCTGGGCCTCGCGCCTCTCAAAACTTAGTCATTGCTGCTAAATGTCATGCGGCCCTTCACGGCAAATACTCGCCAGATATCGAAGATGTGAAGGCAGTAGCTAAAGCGATTTTGCGTCACCGCTTGGTGCGCAATTACCGCGCCGAAGCAGAGGGTTATAGCATGGATGCCATAATTGAAGCTTTACTATAAGCTAACTTTCTTTTATGTTTCAACACCGCATAATTGCTTAATTTTAGGCTGTGAAAGTATTCAGTATATTTTTGTTGGTTTGTTTCACAATGGTATTGACACCAAAGCAATGGTGGCATCATTGTGCACATACTGAGCACCATAAATCTGAGCTCTCACATACCGATACCGCCGACGAAGATTGCCCGGTTTGCGATCTGTCACTCAGTGTTTTTACGCGTCCTACATCGCTTTCTTTTCATTCTTTTCGTTTAACACCATTTGTTCACGATCAAATAACTTGTCTAGATCTTTCAGGTACTAAATCTACATTTCAACAACTTAGGGCGCCTCCTCATTTCAAGTGCTAGAACACTTGGTTATGAATTTTTAGTCCTTTATTTTACATGAAAAATTTGATTTTCGGGTTGGCTGCACTCTGCAGCTTTCCCACCTTCGCCCAGCAAGGCATAACGGGTTTGGTGCGCGATGCACAAAGCAAACTACCTATTGAAAATGTCATTATTTCCGTACCTGCTTTTCAAATACAAGTGCGTACAGATGGTAAAGGCGTTTTTATTTTTCCATTTTCTTGGTCTGAACCACAAGTACTGCGCTTAAGACATCCCGATTATCAAGTACTTGACACCCTCATTTCTGGCTATTCATCAAGTTTGAGTTTTGGATTACAGTTGGGGCATATGACTACAGAAGAAGTAACTGTGAGTGCACAGCAAGTATCTTTGCGAGCTAAAAATACAGTCCCAATGGAAGTGCGTAGCCTCAACGACTTGCAGCTGAGTGGTGGCATGCATATTTCAGAACTACTCACTAAAATTCCGGGAGTTTATTCCAGTTCTTTAGGCAACGGTATTGCCAAACCTGTTATTCGCGGCATGCAAGGCATGCGTGTTGTGACACTCGTCAATGGCCTGCGCTTGGAAGGGCAGCAGTGGGGCGGAGACCACGGAATGGGAATCGGTGAACTTGCTTTGGGATCTGTGGAAGTTATCAAAGGACCTGCCTCTGTGCTTTATGGTGCCGATGCACTTGGCGGTGTTGTCTATTTGGTAGATGAACCCTATGCGCGCATTGGTCAGCAAACACTAGACGTGCA
>JACCDV010545321.1_pt1 | contig 21885 bp, 20 predicted proteins | sample 7446131 | NCBI WGS metagenome assembly JACCDV01 (sample SAMN15323448, study PRJNA562643) | freshwater metagenome | isolation source: river surface water | place: USA:Blue River Watershed | collected 2017-08-17
AAGACGATGGAGGAACAACAAAAAGCTGCTGCAGAACAGAAGAAAGGTAAGAAAAAATAATGGCTACATTAAGTTCTATTTATTTCGAGAAAGCAAAAACACTGATACCTGGCGGTGTAAATTCACCTGTTAGGGCTTTTAAATCAGTGGGTGGAAATCCCGTATTCATTCAATCAGCAAAAGGAGCCTATTTAACCGATGTAGACGGAAATTCATATATCGACTTAATTGGTTCTTGGGGACCGATGTTGTTTGGCCAAGCGCATCCTGTCATTGAGAATGCCGTACGCGAAGCATTGTCCGATGGTTTTTCATTTGGTGCTCCCAGCTTAAAGGAAGTTCAAATTGCCGAGAAAATAGTTTCCATGGTACCTTCGATTGAAAAAGTTAGACTCGTGAATTCGGGTACCGAAGCAACCATGGCTGCTATTCGATTAGCGCGTGCCTATACCAAGCGGGATAAAATCATCAAATTTGAAGGATGTTACCATGGACATGGAGATTCCTTTTTAATTGCAGCTGGTTCTGGGGTAGCTACCTTGGGAACTCCTGATAGCCCAGGCGTAACCGTATCCACAGCACGCGATACCTTGACTGCCATTTACAATGATTTAAGCTCGCTTAAATCCTTGTTTGAAGCAAATCCAACCGAAGTCGCTGCGGTTATCGTTGAACCTGTCGTTGGTAATATGGGACTCGTAATTCCTGAACCTGGCTATTTAGAAGGTTTACGCGAATTATGCGATGAGTACAAGGCTTTATTGATATTCGATGAGGTAATGACGGGTTTTAGGCAATCCCCAAGCGGATACCAGGGTGTTTGCGGTGTGCAACCCGATTTAACCACCTTAGGTAAAATCATCGGTGGAGGTCTACCTGTTGGCGCCTATGGAGGAAAATCCGATATCATGGACATGATTGCACCGGCCGGCCCTGTTTATCAGGCTGGTACATTGAGCGGAAATCCGTTGGCCACAACAGCCGGCTTAGCTATGTTAAATCTAATTACCTCAGATGAGGACGTATATAACCGTTTAGCTCAAAAAGGAAAAGCGTTGAAAGACGGTATTCAGTCACAATTAAAGCAATTGGGGAAGAATTACACAGTCAATCAATTGGGATCCATGTTTACACTATTCTTTACAGATACTCCCGTAAAGAACTTCAGTGATGCCAAAACATGTGATTTAACTTTATTCGGACAATATTTTCAAGGTATGCTGAAAAGAGGCGTATACCTTCCGCCTTCTCAATTTGAATCGTGGTTTTTATCTGATGCTTTAGGGGAAGTGGAAATGCAGAAAATTTTACAAGCCAGCGAGGAAACACTCTCGGAAATGTTCTCCTAACATGCAATTCAGTGTCATCATACCCGTTTATAATCGTCCACAGGAATTGGATGAACTATTAGCGTGTTTGACAAAACAAGATTATAAAAATTTCGAAGTTCTCGTCATTGAAGATGGTTCGAGCATCAAAGCCAATGATGTTATTGCGAAGTACAATGGCCAACTTGATATTCACTATTTCGAGAAAGAAAATGGTGGACAAGGTTTTGCCCGTAATTATGCCTTTGAACGTGCAAAAGGTGATTTCTTTATTATTTTAGATTCAGATGCCTTAATTGAATCCAATTACCTAAATGAGGTAGTATCGGGTATTGAGAAAGGCCAACTTGATATCTTTGGTGGCCCCGATAAAGACCACCCATCCTTTACACCCGTACAAAAGGCCATTAGTTTTGCGATGACCAGTTTGTTTACGACAGGTGGCATTCGTGGTAAAGAAAAGAATGTAGGCGGTCAATTCCATCCGAGAAGTTTTAATATGGGTATATCACGCCAAGTTTGGGAGGCTAGCCAAGGGTTTAAAATCACACGGATGGGAGAAGACATCGAATTCAGTATTCGCTGTATTTCTTTAGGGTTTAAATCGGGGTTAATTCCAAACGCTTTTATCTACCATAAACGCAGAACAAGTTTCAAACAATTTTATAAGCAGATTCATTTCTTTGGTCGGGCACGCATCAACATCAGTCGGTTTTTTCCAAAGGAACTGAAGTGGGTTCATTTTTTTCCAGCCTGCTATTTCATCTATTTTTGGAATACGATTTTACTTAACATACTCTTGCCAACTTTAGGTAACCTATTGTTTATAGGCTTATTGATCTATTGGTTGGCCATCTTTATGGACGCCCTAAGGCAAACAAAAAGCCTAAAAGTCAGTCTTTTAGGCTTAATTGCGGCAAATATCCAATTGTTGGCCTATGGCCAGGGCTTTATCGAAGAGGGTCTCAAAAAACTTACCAATACTTCCCAGGAATAAGGTAATTCTGCAAATAATCCTTCACCCCTTCTTCCAAACTATAAAATTCCTTTTCGTAACCAATCGAACGTAATTTCTGCATATTGGCCTCCGTGAAATATTGATATTTATCTCGAATATCTTCAGGAGTATCGATGTAATTGATCGACACGGGTTTGTTCATGGCGATGAAAGTTGACTTACCTAAATCGTTGAATTCACGGGCAATCCCTGTTCCTAAATTATAAATACCTGAATTCTTCCGATGCTCCATTAAGAAAATACAAACTGAAACTAAATCCTTCACATAGATAAAATCTCTACTTTGTTGCCCATCCTTATAATCCGAGCGATGCGACTTAAACAGTCTTAAACTACCTGTTTCATTAATCTGACGAAAGGCATGCCAAATAACGGACGCCATTCTTCCTTTATGGTATTCATTGGGACCATATACATTGAAAAACTTTAAACCGGCCCAAAAAAATGGCTTTTTCTCTTGTTGTAAAGCCCAAATGTCAAATTCATTTTTCGAGTCCCCATAAGGATTTAAAGGCTTAAGCATAGGGATATTGGACTCATTATCATCATATCCCAATTCACCCAATCCATAGGTTGCTGCGGAAGAAGCATAAACTAATGGGATTTGATAGGCTATGCATTTACTCCAAATCATCTGGGAGTAAGTAACATTCAACTCATCGAAAATCGATTTATTAAATTCGGTGGTATCTGTACGCGCCCCAATGTGAAAACAAAATTCAACTTCTTGATAATGATTATCTAACCAATTCGAAAACTCAGACCGATTGACACGTTGCATGATCTTCTTACCTTCCAAATTCTTATTTTTCTCTGGAAAAGAAAAATCATCTACCGCAATGATGTAATTGAAATTCAACTCGTTTAAGCGAGCGATTAAACAACTCCCAATAAATCCAGCGGCACCCGTAACAATAATCATAATAAAGCTATTTAAGCAACAAATTTACGCATATTCTCAATAGCTTTTGTACCTTTGTCAAATATTTGGATTGTCTGCTATTGTTTTCCCAGACATCCTTCACAAAAACTGAAAACAATGGTCTACGTAATCCGAAAGGAACATTTTAATGCCGCACACCGGCTCTTCAATCCCGCCTGGTCAGAAGAAAAAAATCAAGAAGTATTTGGCTTATGTGCTAATAATAATTGGCACGGTCACAATTTTGAATTAATCGTTACTGTTAAAGGATTACCTGATCCTGATACGGGTTTTGTATTTGATTTAAAGACTTTAGGTGATTTAATTAAAAGAGAAATCATTGACAAAGTCGACCACAAAAACCTCAATTTAGATGTGGATTTCATGGAGGGTAAACTAGCAAGTTGTGAGATTCTTATCATGGAATTTTGGAAAATCTTGGCTCCACAAATTAAAGCCTATTCAAAAACGGCTACCTTACATAAATTGCATCTGATAGAAACTAACAAAAACTCCGTCGAATACTTCGGTGAATAAGGCATGAAATACTTTATTTTGGCAGGCGAAAAATCAGGGGATTTGCACGGATCTCATCTGATTCAAGAGATCCGACAAATGGATCCGCAGGCTGAAATACAAGCATGGGGCGGCGATGGCATGGAAACGGCCGGAGCTGAGATATTAATCCACCACAAGGAATTGGCCATCATGGGCTTACTCGGAGTTTTACAAAATCTAGCAAGACTAAAGGGTTTATTTCAACGATTTGGTCAGCAAATCGAAGCCTTTAAACCCGACACCATTATATTCATCGATTATGGTGGATTTAATCTTAAAGCAGCACGAATAGCAAAATTAAAGGGCTTTCATACGCAATTTTACATCGCTCCAAAAGTTTGGGCTTGGAACAAAGGTCGAATTGATGATATCAAAAAATGGATTGACGAATTGTACGTAATCTTCCCATTTGAACTAAAGTTATTTCAAGAAAAGGGTGTTAATACACATTATGTAGGGAATCCCTTACAAGATGCCGTTTGTCATTTTAAAACAAATGAACAGTTTCTAACGAAGAACCAATTAGAAAAACCCTACATCGCATTACTCGCAGGAAGTCGGAAACAGGAAATCAAAAGTGCAATGCCCGTTTTCAATCAATTAAAATTGGAAAATCCACAATGGAACTTTGTGGTTGCTGGCTTACGCGAATGGCAAGAACTTTATAGCGCTTATTCCATCCCGATCGTTTATGACCAGACCTATGATTTACTTAGTCATGCTCAGGCTGCAGTAGTTACCTCAGGTACGGCTACCTTAGAAACAGGCCTATTCAAAGTACCTCAAATTGTAGTATACAAAACGGATTGGTTATTTTACTCACTTGCCAAATTATTGGTGAAGATTAAGTTTATCTCACTCGTTAATATCATTTTGGATAAATTGGCTGTGCCCGAATTGATTCAAGTAGAATTTACGAGCCAACATATTCAATGGCGCCTCAAGGAATTATTAGATCCGAAAAGTCTTCTACGAAAAAAGCAGTTATCAGACTACGATCAACTAGTCAAATTAATAGGCCCGGCCGGTGCTTCGAAAAAAACCGCTCAATTAATTGTTGGAGCCACTCAATCAGCTAAATAATTCTTTATCCAAGATTTTTGTACACCTGGAATAGTCTCGTAATAACGAGCGATATCTTTCTTGTCGAGTTCAAAATCGCCCGTTGGAAAATAAGGCTCTCGAATCCGAATTTCCTTATTAACATAGTCAAACCCTATCATCATGATGGGAACCATTGCTTGGACAGCAATATGGTAGAATCCTGTTTTTAATTTATCTACATCCTTCCGAGTCCCCTCAGGTGCTAGCACGGCATGAAAGCTTTCTTTGCTATTGTAGATATCTACAATGGAACTAACGAGGTTCGTATTTTTAGATCGATCCACGGGATAGCCTCCTAACCAGGAAAAAATACCACCAAAGGGCCCTTGAAAAAGCTCTTGTTTACCCCAATATAATATCGGCATTTTCAACATGGAACGAGCTCCCAAACCAATTGGAAAATCTTTCCAAGTTGCGTGTGGACATACAATTACCACCGTTTTGGGAAGGTCTTGGGGAATATTTCCCACCAACTTCCATCCGGAAACCTTAAAAAGAAAATCAAAAATTGGACTGGAAACTAACATAAGCTTTGAATATGCTGATTAATTTGTTGAAGCGAAGTGCTTGGCTGAATAAGAACAGCATCCCAACCATACTTTTGGGCTGCATTAATGTTGTGCTCATTATCATCAAAGAACACGATGTGATGATTATGTAAGTTGTTTAATTCGATGACTTGTTGGTAAATATGAACATTCGGTTTCACCAAACCCATTTCAAAAGACAAATGAATATTCGTAAACGAATCAAATAAATTGAAATTAGGATATTGCGGGCTCAAAAATAAATCCGAATGAATTTTACTCGTATTACTCAATAAGTAAAGCGCAAATTTTGATTTAAGTTCAGCCAAATAATTACTTGTCTCCTGTTGAATGGGTAAGAGCAAAGCATTGAAAGCATTTGTAAACTCCCCCTGACTACAAGATAATTGAAAGCGCTGAATGATTCGATTCTGAAATTCAAGGCAAGTCTCTAAACCCGATTCATAGGCTACCCATAAACCTTCATCCAAAGTAATTCGCTTTATTTCTGAAGCCGAAAATGAGGAACCTAAATCAGCGAAAGCTTGATAGGTCTTATCTAAATCAATGGGAAGCAAAACATTCCCTAAATCAAAGACAAGAGCAATAGGCTTTTCCATCGATTATTCTACGACTACACCCATTTTACCAAACTTCTCAATGCGAGCCATGATGCGCTCCTGAGGATCTATTTGACTTAGCTTTGCTAATTCTTCTTTAATAACAGCTTTAATTTTAACGGCGGCAGCATCTGCATCTAAATGAGCACCACCAAGAGGCTCTGGAATAATACCATCGATTAATCCATTTGATAGCATATCTTCAGCCGTTAATTTTAATGCCTCAGCAGCTTGTTCCTTGTAATTCCAAGAACGCCATAAGATGGATGAACATGACTCAGGAGAAATAACCGAATACCATGTATTTTCCATCATAAGCACCTTATCACCTACGGCTATACCCAGGGCACCCCCTGAAGCTCCTTCACCAATAATGATACAAATTACCGGAACCTTCAACATGAACATATCCCGTATATTGCGTGCAATCGCCTCTCCTTGACCTCTTTCCTCAGCTTCTAATCCTGGAAAAGCACCGGGCGTATCGATGAAACAAACGATGGGCTTATTAAATTTCTCAGCCATCTTCATCAGACGCAATGCCTTACGGTACCCTTCCGGATTTGGCATTCCAAAATTGCGTAACTGACGCTGCTTGGTATTCCGTCCTTTTTGTTGGCCGATAAACATCACCGAAAACTCATCATCAATATTTCCAAAACCACCCACCATTGCTTTATCATCGGCAACAGAGCGATCGCCATGAATTTCAATAAATTCGGTGCAAATTTTCTCGATGTAATCAAAAGTATAGGGACGATCAGGGTGACGGGATAATTGGACACGTTGCCAACGAGTCAAATTAGCGAAGGTTTCCTTTTTCAATTCTAAGATTTTATCGGTGAGCGAAGCCACAGCAGCTGTAACGTCCACATTATTTTCTAATGCCAATTTTCGCATCTCGATCAACTTATCTTCTAACTCGGCGATTGGCTTTTCAAATTCTAATAATGTTCTCATGCTGGTTCTAATTGTACGAATACAAAATTAAAGATTAAAGTGTGAAAGTCTCAGACTTCTCGGGTAAAATAACGTCTGAAAAACCTAAACGTCTAATTTCATCTCTAAATTCTAACATACTTTCCTCTTCCCCGTGGGATAAGAAGATGGTTTTCAATTTATCTAGTTTTTGATCTGACACAAACTTCAATAAACCTTTTTGATCCGCGTGTCCAGAAAACACATCAATTTTACGAATCGTGGCATTTACACGATATTCTCGATCTTTCACTCGAATCAAATCCGTACCCTCCATCAGTTGGCGGCCCAATGTCCCATCAGCGGCATATCCAATCAATAATATAGTAGCATAACTATTCGAGATATTGTCCGCGATGTGTTGTTCTACCCGTCCCCCGGAAATCATCCCTGAAGATGAAATGATGATACATGGCTCGTGGTAATTACGAATCGCGCGCGATTCTTTTTCACTTTGCAAAAAGATGAGATTTTCGACATCGAATAAATCATCATATTCCTTATGAAATGCACGTGCCTCAGGATTTAAATACGCTAAATATTTTGAATAAATCCGTGTTGAGCTTTTACCCATGGGACTATCTGTAAATACACGAATGGCAGGAAAGCCTCTTTCTTCAATTAGACGATTCAAGGTGTACAATACAGCTTGCGTACGGCCAACAGAAAATGCGGGAATAATCAAACGACCAGGTTTATCCAAACAAGTTTCCTTAATAACAGCAGCTAAGGCATCAATGGGCTCCTGCTTGTCCTCATGGACCCGATTGCCATAAGTGCTCTCACAGACCAAATAATCGCAAGGAGGCATCGGGAATGGGTCAATGTGTAAAGGATAATTATAACGTCCAATATCACCGCTGAAACCTAGTGTCTTCGTTTCGCCACCCTCCGTAATTGAAAAATAAAGATGCGCAGCACCCAATAAGTGACCGGCAGGGATAAACGTTAATTCAAGTCCCGGCTTAATAACAAACTTCTTATTAAACTGTAGCGTCACAAAATTATCCAGTGAATCCTCGACGTCTTTTTGAAGGTATAAATCACCTCGACGGAGTAAACGATCCATTTGCTTATGCTTCTTCCGACTTTCGCCTTGCGCAGACCGTAATTTCCGTAAATGCAAATTAGCTGAATCCATCAAAAGCAAAGCCGCTAATTCGGCAGTGGGAGGCGTACATAAAACTTGACCCTCATAACCCTCACGATACAACATGGGAATATTACCCGAATGATCAATATGCGCGTGGGTTAATACAACTAGATTAATTAAGGACGGATCAAAAGGAAAAAAAGGAGCCGGCTCATAGGGTACATCAAAATCAATGGAACGCTCCATGTCGGTACCACAATCAATTAGAATTTTATAATCATCTTCGAGCTCCAACAAATACATAGAACCTGTAACTTGTTTGGCTGCTCCTAGAAACTGTAACTTCATATGTAGAAAGAAAATAGGGCCACGAATGGCCCCAATACTCTACAAAAATACAAGTATTTTCGTTAATTACGAATTATTTGACTTCACTTGCAAATTTAGCTTGCGCGGCATCAATCTCTTCTTTAGTCATATCACGGTCGGCAATAATCGTCCGATAACGGAAAGTTACAGACTCCCCTTTCTTTAAGGTATAATTTAGAGAGGCTTTTCCATTGCTAAATACGGAAAGTCCCAAGGGGTTAATTGCAAATAATCCATACCCACGGGCATGCCAATAACTTGGATAGGTCACATTGGAGGGATGATCCAAAATAGCCACATTAATCGAATGATTATCCATCTTCCCAGTTAAATTCATCCATTTCGCACGTGTACTCCAGACTGCTTCTCCCTGAACACCTTCACTACTGATGTAATTACCTGTAACACCCGTATTATCCATGACAGGCACCTTTGTCTCCACACCATGCGCATCTGTAAAAACATCAGGCTTATTAGACGGAATTTCTAATTGACGAGCTACGCGAATCGCAAACATACCATCTTTAACGTCTTTGAAAGTAACAATATCTGAAACGGCCTTCAACGTAGTGATTCGATCGATAATACGAATATCCTTGGAACCCGAAAAAACATAAGATGTGGATTCATCCAACACCTTCTTCCCTTTTCCATCTTCATCAATCCAAGATGCTGTTACAGCAAGTGAACCATTAAGTCCTGGGACCATTTTTCCAACACTTTCATGTCGAATGGTACCCATTTTATGTGATTTTAAAGACTCAACGATATTATTCGAATTATTCCAATAATCATAGCCATTCACATCTTCATAATTTAACCACATACCCACGTGATGCGGGTGATCAACGCGCTCACCCGGACGAGGTGCCATTGGATATCCACGCGTAATTGTTGTCCCCTGAGCAGATAAAATGGGAAAAAGAACCGCTTTTTTCAATAGACTTTCGCCGGGAAAAAAATAGGATGTAAAATACTTCCCTCCTACTAACACATCTACTTTATCCGCTTTCTTTACGAAAGAAACGGGTTCTTGCGAAAAACCATTAAAGGACAAGCATGAAAATAACAAAACAAAAATACGCTTCATAGTAAGGTGTTTAAAGTAAAATTCCGGAGAAAGACTCTCCGGAATTATTACAAAATAAAGAAATCAAATGTAAACTAGTAACCTGCGTTTTGTGGGAAACCACCGTTTTCAGATAGGTCAACTTGTTTTTGAGGAATTGGACGAACATAGTGAATGTCACGTACGTTTGTCGCAGCATCTGAGTTATACAACTTCACACGCTCAACTAAATTACCCCAACGCTTCAAGTCCATCCAACGTGTTTGCTCACCAGCAAGCTCACGAGCACGTTCTTCCATAATCAAGTTCATGTCTACCGAAGTAACTTTCATGTTTTCAGCTTTTCCTGCTGCAGCTGCACGAACACGAACCGCATTGATTGCTGCAACAGCCTCAGCTTGCTTACCTAATTTGAATTGAGCTTCAGCCAACATCAAATACGTATCCGCTAAACGATGAACAAAATAGTCACGGCTACCGTTCTCATACGTCATATCTGGACGAAGTGGATCGAAGAATTTTTTCAAGGTAGGGAACAAAGCAAAGTTGTATAAACTTGGTACCAAAACTTGGTATTTCTTAGCCTTACGCTCTTCCAAAGACATCTCATATCCTGGAATAAAGATTGTCGTATCACCAGCCTTGTAAGTTACTGTAGCTTTTGAACCATCAAAAGTCGTGTTGTAAGTCCCCGGCTTGTTAGACAACCAAGTATCCTTGAAAGTCTTCTTGTAGCGTGTATCATTTACACGATCAGCAAATACCGTATTCAACAAATAAGGAGTCGGCTTCAAACGCTTGAATGGACGACCATTCACTACGTCACGTTGCATACCCGGTTGAGTATCGTATTGCATACCAAAATACAAGTGAAGCTTGTTACCTTGGTTATCCACAAAACCATTTGTTAATGGATCTGATGTATATTGTACAGCAAAAACTACCTCATCATTTAATTGGTTCGCCTGATCAAATACTTGATCAAAATCAGCTAATAATTTGAAGCCATAGTTATTTATTACATTGTTACATAAAGTAGCTGCATTCGCGTAATCCGACGCCTCAGCAAACTTCGATGACGCACGAGTCAAATAAACCTTTGCCAACAAGTTCTCAGCAGCAGCTTTCGTTGCACGGCCATAATCTGAAGAAGCCTTCTTGTTCTCTAAAGCTGGAATTGCTGCTAATAAATCAGCTTCAATTTGCTTATAAACTGCCTGCTCAGTAGCACGTGTAGCCGTTTTTGTAGGACCTGTCGTTTCTTTCAAACGCAAATCCAAAGGACCAAACTGTTGAACCAAAATAAAGTAATAATGCGCACGCAAATACTTCATCTCAGCTACACGTTGATTCTTAACAGCATCTGAAATACCCGTTACAGCCGGAGCACGGTCAATAACCGCATTAATGGTGTTGATACCCTTATAAGTCTCATCCCACAATTCAGCTAAGATAGATACCGAAGAAGTTAATTGAGAATCATAAAAGTGAAAACCTTTAAATGAACCATCCGCTCCTGCTGAATAAATATCAGTTCCGTACTCAGACATGGTTAAACCACGTTCCGTTGCATAAAATGAACGAAGTGGTGTATAAGCCGCATTAGTCGCCGCAATAAATCCTGGCGTCGTAGCGATGTAGTCATTACTAATGGAAGATACTACTGTCTCCTTTAATAAGTCACTACAAGAGGCAGTACCTAGCATAATCGCTGAGGCAAGACCTAACGTTTTAAGTGAATTTTTGATATATAAACTTTTCATTATTTCGGAGATTAAAATTTAATATTTAAACCAAATGTAGAAACTTGAGTCGCTGGAGTTACGTTGTTATCAACGTTACCATTGGAAGTTTCTGGATCAACCCCATTTTCCTTGCTACGATATTTCGAGAAGATAAATGGTTGCTGAATACTTGCATATAAACGCAACGAAGATAAACCTAACTTCTGAGCTGTTTTCGCAGGGAACGTGTAACCGAAGTTAATGTTACGAACCTTAATGAATGAACCATCAAAATACATAATCGCTGTATTGTAAGCTGGGAATTCTTGGTTAAAGTTCGGACGTGGGTAATAAGCATTTGGATTGTTTGGTGTCCAGTAATCTACCTTAATTTGGTTGTAACGACCTTGTAAGTAGTTAGAGTTCTGGTGGAAACGAGAAACAATCTTCTGTCCTTGACGTGTGAAGATAAAGAATGATAAATCAAATCCCTTGTAAGAAAAACGATTTGTAATACCACCTGTCCAAGCTGGAACGTCAGAACCTAATAACACACGGTCATCTGCAGCAATCTTACCATCACCATTCGTATCCGCTACTTTAATTTGACCTACTGAGAAACCTTTAGCCTTCGCCTCGGCTGCTTCAGCAACTTGCCAAATACCCGCATATTGATAATCGAAGTATGAATTCAATGGTTTACCAATGAACCAACGGTTACCTACGTCATCCTTTGCTCCATTGTACAAGGAAACAATCTGCTCTGTATTCTTATAAAACATGAAGTCAGTAGACCATTTAAATCCATTCTCCGCATCTACGTTAATTGTCGATAATGATAACTCCACACCTGTATTCTTCGTTTCTCCTACGTTACGCGTAACGGCAGCGAAACCTGTTGAGGTAGGTAATTGATCCGACAAAAGAAGATCTGTTGTATTGGTTTGATAGTATTCTAATGAACCTGAAACCTTTCCTCTCCATAAGCTAAAGTCAGCACCAATGTTTCTCGAAGTAGATGTTTCCCACTTCAAATCCGCATTACCAATGGTGTTTGGACGATATCCATACGCAGCATTGTTATTCCAAGCATAAGAGGTACGACCCATCAATCCTTGTGTTTGGTAAGGAGAAAGACCTTGGTTACCCACTTGCGCCATAGAAGCACGTAACTTCAATTCATCAATCCAAGTTAAGCTTTTCATGAAATTCTCTTGGTGTACATTCCAACCCAAGGCTACCCCTGGGAAGTTACCCCATTTCGTGTTCTCACCAAAACGAGACGAACCATCACGACGAGCAGTTACTGTTAACAAGTACTTTCCTTTGTAATCATAGTTCAAACGAGCCATATAAGAAGCAATCGTCCATTGAATTAGGTTTGATCCGATACCTTGAATAGAAGATGCATTACCTAAGTTGAAAAACTTCTGCGTCTCGACCGGTACACCCATTACACTCTGCGTAAATTGTTCAAAATTATCGCGTTGCATAGACTGTAAAGCGGTAATACCAAAATTGTGATTTTTGATTTGCTTGTTATAAGTCAAGATATTCTCCAACGTATAGTTAAATCCAAAACGATTATCCGTTGTTGCTGTAGGGAAACCTCCTTTAATTGCATTTGTAAGCGCACCGTTAAACTGGCCGTTGCGAGAAATCGTAAAATCTGGCCCAAAGTTAACACGGTATTTCAAGTCCTTCGTTAACTGTAATTCAGCATAAATCGAATTGAAAATACGATGTTTCTTAGTCTCATCTACTTTTGCCCCCTTAACAATTTCGTTCAATGGGTTAGTCAATAAGGCATCATCCGTTTGTTGGAAAATCAAATTCCCCGCATCATCAAAAGCACGAGCTAATGGGTTTTGACTCAACAAGAATCCATAAGGGTTTAAGTTGGCACCATTTGTTAGCGAATACATTCCATAAGACGAAATACCCACTTTTAAAACCTTATTTACTTGATGATCTACATTCACGCGTAAAGAATAACGCGTAAAATCTAATCCTTCGATAATACCTTTATCTTGGAAATATCCCGCATTAATAGAGAATTGGGTTTTATCATTTCCACCTTGAACACCAATCGCATGATTTTGTTGGATACCCTTTTTAACCATTAAATCTTGGTAATCTGTCGTGCGACCTTTCGCAATACCATCTAATTCGATCGCAGTAAACAACTTAGAATCTGCAAACGCATCAATTACGCCCGTTGGAACAACATTGCCATTCGCATCTTTGTAAGTTCCAATCGTACGACGAGATTCACGCTTCATTTCCGCGTATTCAGCACCTGTAAACAACTGAATTTTATCTAATGTCTGTGTAGAACCCACATAGGAATCATATGAGATAACAGTCTTGCCTTCTTTCGATCCACGTTTTGTTGTAATCAATACAACACCATTCGCACCACGAGCACCATAAATAGCAGTTGCTGTCGCATCCTTCAAGATTTCCATGGAAGCCACATCATTCGGGTTCATATCCTCATAGCCTGATGATAATGGAATACCATCAACAACATACAAAGGATCGTTTCCAGCGTTGAATGAACGACGACCACGAATCAAGACTCTTGGCACAGTGCCTGGCTTAGAACCTGATTGCGCTACGTCAACCCCTGCCACACGACCTTGCATCGCTTGACCTAAGTTGGTAATAGGCATCTCCGTAATCTGCTTGGATGTTACAGAAGAAATCGCACCAGTCAACTGGCTTTTCTTTTGTGTACCATAACCCACAACAACTACTTCAGTTAAGGCCTTTGTGTCAGCTGCTAAAGCAATATTAATTTGTGATTTGTTACCAACTGTTACATCTTGAGAGTTAAAACCTACCGAAGAAAATGTCAAAACAGCAGAACCTGAAACTGTAATCTTGTAGTTTCCGTCTGCGTCCGTCGATGTACCCTTCGTAGTACCTTTAACAGCAATACTTGCCCCTGGAATACCTGATCCATCATCAGAGGCAGTCACTCGTCCAGTCACCGTTCGGTCCTGAGCAAGCATTTGAATTCCCATTAGCACAAAAAACATGCTAAAAAGAACCTTAGAAAGTAATTGTTTTCTCATAGGTATGAAAATTTTTAGTTTAAGGTTTGCAAAGTAAAGTTAATCTTAGCCCATAACGCTTCGCATTCATCATGAGTTAGCTGGTCAAAATGGTTATTTGTATCTCGTAGAAGCAACCAGTTCTTCTGTGAGAGTCTCTTTAAAATCAAGTTAAATAAACGTTTACGGCTTTTATACCGCAATCCAAACTTGTTTTTTATATTTTTATGCATCCCTGCTAGCTTTCTTTAACCTTATAAAGCCACACAGAACTAAAATTTACTCAAAATAAAATATCCATTGTCCAATTTTTAAGCGATTGCTCGTTCCCTAGTCAAACCATCTTTCATAACACGTAATGCACCAAAGATCAAATTATATACAGACTGAGGGTTTATTTTCATCGAATCTGAAATTTGATCCGTATCCATATTCTCGAAAAAACGAAGCGAAATAGCTTCACGCTGACGCTTTGACAACATATTTAAACAATTCGCTAGCTGCTTATTCGTGCGAATTTCATCTTCATACTTAATCAAAATAGATTCTTGCGAATAATCAGTTTCTGAAAAATCGAGCATATAATTCGTATGATGTACATGATTTTTCATTTGTGTTTCCAAATGACGAACCAATTTACGTTTAATGGATGCCATCAAGTAGAACTTAACACTAGTCGTAGGTCCTATAGTCGCATGATTTCGCCATAATTCCACAAATAAATCATGCAAACAATCCTTAATCAATTCTTTATCACTCGTTACTCCCATCGAATAAGAATACAATGGCTGTACAAAATGCTGGTACAATTCAGTAAATGCCTTTTTGTCTCCCGAACGAAACTGATCCCAAATGGCTACTTCATCAATTATAACTTTTTTACTCATCATCTTAGATTTGTACTTTTCGATTAATTCTAGTTTTTTGGAGAGTCGTACACTAACGAACCTTTCCTAATATAGACAAGGCATTTATTAAAATTCAATGATTTTATTTAATTTTTTTCCGTAAACGATTACGGAAACGATTACAATTTTACTTTTTTCAAAATGACCCTGAAATACTGAACAAAATATGTGCAACTTTGAAAAATGTAAAGAATTCAAGCAATTGTATTATTAGCACAAAACCTCTATGCAAAAGAAATTAAATACCACGGATGCAACCCTTCTTGTAATGGGTTCGATGATTGGTTCGGGAATATTCTTAGTCAGTTCTGAAGTTGGCCGATCACTAAGCTCCCCTATCTGGTGGATTAGCACCTGGCTTTTAACTAGTTTCTTAACCGTAACCGGCGCCTATGCCTATGGTAAGCTATCAAGTAAGTTTCCTGCCACCGGAGGTCAATACATCTACCTAAAGGAAAGCTATAATCCCTTGGTAGGATTTCTTTTCGGTTGGACAACCTTCCTCGTTATTCAGACAGGTACCATTGCAGCCGTCGCTGTAGCCTTTGCCAAATACGCTGGATTCATTTGGCCCGAACTAATCAATGAGGTTCCGTTGCTGGGAGAATACGTTACGAGCCAACAAATCCTTGCGGCACTCTTAATTGTAATTTTGACTGGGGCCAACTTAAAAGGTATTTCCTTTGCAGCCATCATTCAAAATGTATTTACTGTGACGAAAATTGGAGCCATATTACTCATTGTAATAATTGGGTTGTATGTTGGTATAAGTAATGAATGGATACACTTTAGCAATTTCTTTGCGGAGGGAAATACAATCAATCCAATAACCCAACAAGTAGAAATTGTTTCCACACCCACGTTATTAAGCCTCTTTGGGGCAGCCATGATAGGACCTTTGTTTTCATCCTCGGCATGGAACAACGTTACATTTGCTAGTCAAGACTTTGAACATCCGCAGAAAACCATTGCGAAAGGTTTGGTCTATGGTTCGGCATTGGTTTGTGGATTATATGTATTAACAAACATAGCATACCTAGGGATTCTACCCTTACAAGGTGACCCCAATGGTTCAACAAGCTATTTAAGAGGAATTATGTTTGCCAGCCAAGATCGCTTAGGCTCGGCTGCTTTACAGACTGTATTGGGAAATGTGGGAGCGTTGGTTATGGCCGTATTAATTATGATCTCGACTTTCGGTTGCAATAACGGAATTATATTAGCGGGTGGCCGACTATTTGAGGCGATGGCTCACGACAAATTATTTTTTAAACAAGCGGCGCAAGTAAATAAGAATAATGCTCCAGCCTATTCATTGATCATACAAGGCATTTGGGCGATTTTATTGTGCTTCTCTGGCTCTTACAATAAACTCCTAGATTTTACCGTCTTCGCGATTTTATTATTTTACTTTCTGACGGTATTGGCTGTTTTCAATAAACGCATCATGCAAGAAGAATTAGCCTTGAAGGATAAACTTCTTTTTAGCTCCTACTTAATCTTACTAGTCTTGATTTCCGTGAATTTACTCTATACGAAAACGGAAACCTCAGTTTACGGACTTCTTATCGTACTGACCGGAATTCCATTCTATTTCTTGATGAAAAAAAAGACTTAGAATGTCTTAAACCAAGTCGTTAATCGGTCAAACCAATTTTCTTCGGTTGTCTTGTTGTTCATCCCGAAACCATGGCCCCCTTTGGCCATAACATGTAAATCTACAGGAACATTGTAATTTGCCAAGGCTGCTGCGAAATTCAAGGAATTGGATAAAGGAACTGCTTTGTCATCCGAGGCATGCACCAAAAATGCACGTGGCGTTGAAGCATTCACCTGCTCCTCATTGGAGAATAATCGCAACAGATCTTCTGACTTATGTTTGCCTAACAGGCTATTAACAGACCCTTGATGCGTATAAGATCGAAACGTAATCACCGGATAAATAAGAATTTGAAAATCAGGACGTAAATTAATTCCATCATTTTGCTTCGTATAATCCACATCAAAATGTGTCGCTGCCGAAGCCGCTAAGTGCCCACCAGCAGAAAAACCCATCACACCAATCTTATTAACGTCCACATTCCACCCAGCTGCTTGTTGGCGCGCCACCCGAATCGCTTGTTGGGCATCCTGCAAAGGCGCATACTTCATATCCTCCTGTCTTGTACTATCCGGCAAACGGTAATGGACTACCATGGCATGCACTCCAATCTCATTTAATTTTTTAGCCACATCACTCCCTTCATGCGAAGCCGCCAAAATTCGGTAACCACCACCCGGAAAAATGATAACCAAGGGCATATTAACCGCGGTCATTGCCTTCGATGGATAGAAAGTGTACCGAGGTTCTGTGACGTTAGCAATACGAAGAATTCCACCAGTCACAGCTTCATTTTGATTATTGGGACCTGGAATATAATTTGGAATAGAACCGGCATACAAGGGTTGTGAAACTTGCCCATTCATTGATATGCTTGCGATCATGAGAACAATGAGGATTATATTTTTCATACGGTTTAGCTTTTTTGCTTATCGGTCGATATCAACACCACAGCAAATAAAATCAAAAAACTAGCAATTAATAGGATGGGCTGTAAGGGTTCATCCAAAATCAAATTACCCAAATATAAAGCAATAATCGGATTAACATACGTATACGTCGATACCAAGGTTGCATCGCATGCCTTAGACAAATAACCAAAGAGCGAAAATCCAAACATAGATCCAATCAAGGCTAAATAGGCAAATACCCCATACGCTTTCATGGGTAAAGCACTAAATTCAATAAGCAACAAATCACCTCGCATCGTACTAAAAATAAATACCACGAGTCCACCAAACAACATTTGAATCGCACAAACCTGTGTAAAATGATAGGTGTTTGCCGATGTTGCCTGAACGCGAAAAACACCAATATTCCATGCAATAACTGCGACCGATAAATACCCGATACCTTGCCAAAATTCTTGTTCTCGGCCATGAATGGCTAAGGACTTTTGTGACATAAGGACAAGAATTCCAATAAGTCCTAAAAATGTACCCGTCAATTTGCGTAAAGAGGGTTTACGACCATCTAACCAAAAGAACAAGACTAAAAGACTGGGACCCAAGGCCATAAAAACGGATGAAAATCCAGATGGAACAATCGAACCCGCTAAGGACATGAAACCGTTCCCAAGCGAAATTAGAAAAACACCTGCTTGTAAATGAACGCGCCAATGTTTGGTAGACATTTTTTGCCAATGCCCTCCCAATATCGACCAAATCAATAGAAGAAAACCCGCGGTAAAATTACGGGAATAAGTAATGACTAAAGGCGGAAGATAATCCAATAAAATACGAACACTCAAAAACGTAGAACCCCAAATCAGATACAGTAATCCCAAAGAGATTATGATACGGGGGCTGATGGCTTTTGTGTTATTCATTTAATAAATCCGGCCGACGAGCCATGGTTCTTTTCACCGCTTGTTCATGTCGCCAAGCTTCAATTAATTTATCATTCCCCGAACGTAATATTTCAGGAACATCCATACCTTCAAATGAGGCAGGACGTGTATATACCGGAGGAGCTAATAAACCATCTTGAAACGAATCCGTCAAAGCCGAACTCTCATCTCCAATGGCACCCGGAATTAACCGAATAATCGCATCTGCAGTCACTGCTGCTGCTAACTCTCCACCCGATAAGACATAATCTCCGATGGATATTTCTTTGGTTACATATTTTTCGCGAACACGCTCATCAATGCCCTTGTAGTGACCACAGATAAATATCATATTTTCACAAAGGCTTAGTTGATTCGCCATGCCTTGCTTCAAGACAAGCCCATCAGGTGAAAAAAATATGATTTCGTCGTAATTCCGCTCCGACTTCAATTGATCCAAGCAACGCGTTAAGGGCTCAATAGCAATGACCATGCCTGCCCCTCCACCAAATGGATAATCATCTACTTGCTTGTGTTTCTTCGTGGAGAAATCATGTAAATCATGTAAAACAACTTCAACCAATCCCGCTTTGGCCGCACGTGCACAAATCGAATGCTCAAAAAAGCTCGACATCAAATTCGGAACCACTGAAATTATATCAATCCGCATCATAGGATTCATTCATATAAACATCCAAAAGTCCATCAGGCAATTGGGTGATAATTTCTTTCTTTTTCTTATCCACCTGTGGGACAATCTCATCCGTCAACGGAATTAATACCTCAATGCCTTTATAAATCATAATAATGACATCTTGTGCTCCGGTAGAATAGACTTCCTTCACTGTTCCTAAAGGTCCTAGGTTACGATCATTTACTTGGTAATCAACAATTTCATGGTAATAAAATTGATCATCATTTAGTTTAGGGAGCATAGCTATAGGCAAAAACAAACGAGAACCAACCAATTCCTTCGCTGCATCCACATTCGTAATGCCTTCCAATGACATCAAATTCAAATTATCCCGAATCTGTAAATCCTCAATAAAATAGGGAACCATCTCATTGCCTTGTTGGACAAATACCGCATCCAATTCCTCGTATTCATAAGGATCATCCACATCCATAAATACATGAAAAGCGCCTTTTAATCCATGCGGCTTCGCAAGGTATCCCAATTCAAAATATTCTGTCTTTGCCATAGGTACAAAAAAAAATCATACAAACTTGAAAAACAAATTTGTATGATTCTTTAAATGATTGAATAATTATTCAGCAGCAGCTTCTTCACCTGCTTCAGCAGCAGGAGCCTCTTCAGCAGCTGGAGCTTCTTCAACTGCAGGAGCCTCTTCAGCAACTGGAGCTTCTTCAGCTGCAGGAGCTACTTCAGCTACGGGAGCCTCAGCTACAACCTCTTCAACCTCTACACCTGTTGCCTCTTCGTCAGCTTCGTTGATTGCCTCAACTACGCTTGCTACGATAGCCTCATCAGCTGCTTTGTTTTTCGCTGCAATAACCTCAGCACGCGCTGCAGAAACTTTCGACTCTGCCTCTAAACGAGATGCTTTTGATTTTGCTTTTGATTGAGCTAATTTGTTGTTGCTTGCCTCTACTTGCTTTGCTTTTTCTACTTTCCAAGCTTCGAATTTTGCATCCGCTTGCTCTTGTGTCAACGCACCTTTCAATACACCTACTTGTAAGTGTTTCGCATACAAAATACCTTTTGAAGAAAGTACCGCACGCGCTGTATCAGTTGGTTGAGCACCATTTAATACCCATTGAATCGCTTGTTTTTCATTCAAAACGATTGTTGCTGGATTGGTGTTAGGATTGTATGTTCCGATTTTCTCTACGAATTTACCGTCACGAGGTGCACGAGCATCTGCAACTACAACATCGAACATTGCTAACTTCTTGCGTCCACGACGCGCTAATCTAATTTTAACAGCCATTATAGATGGGTTTGTGAAGGATCCCGTCCTTCGGTTAATAAAAATGTCTGCAAAAATAGGATTATTAGTCGGGAAAACCAAAAAGAAAAATGAGAAAATAAACCGATAAGCCGAATTCTGTAAGCATGAAACATGCCCTCTTATCATTTATCTTGACGAATGATCACTCATTCGCTCGAGCAATCTACCCACTGACATCGGACGAGCAACCCTTTTGTCTTTCGACAGTCAGCCTATTTGATCTTGCAACCCGTGAGGTTTACCTATGCCTAATTTGTCACCAAATTAGCGGTGGGCTCTTACCCCTCCTTTTCACCCTTACCCCGAAAGGCGGTAATTTTCTGTGGCACTAGCTGTAGAACCTTGCAGTTCCCCTTCCTGTTAAGAAGCACGGCGCTCTTTGTTGTTCGGACTTTCCTCTTTAAAAAAGCGATAAGATGGTTTATTTTCTCAAGACAAAGCTACGACTATTTTTTTAGCTCCCAATTCCCCTCAATGACTCCAAGTAAACCAATACCCGTCTGGGTAAAATATAGGGATGAAATTAAAAGCTTAGCATCCGATAATTTTAATCCCGAAACATGATCATTCAATTTATTTACGGTTGATTCAGCAGACCAAACAAAAGATTGCATTCCCTTCTCAATTCTCCTTCTCAAAATACCTCGCAAATAGTAAGGCACACCCTCGAGCTCAATGGAAGACCATGAAGCGGCTAATTGGCCGTCCTTCAACAACAATGGCCTCAAGCGAATCAACACTTTTGAATTAACTCCCGATAAACCAAGTAACTTTAGGTGAACTGTTGACGAATCCGCAACCACAAATACCTGCTCATCCTTTATTTTCAACAAATTAGCCAATATTTTCGTTAGGCGTTGATAAGAATAATCTACACGAAAAGGTAACCGATTTCCATTCGAATGAAGCTCTACCCATCGATTCGAGGAAGAGTTCGCTGGATTATCACTAATCGTTAAAGCGGTACGAACAAGTAAATTCCCATGCAAATGATTAGCCGCTAAGGTAATATCCTTCATATCGATATCTGCCGACTCCAAAGCAACATTACCCCAATCACTCGGATAATTCATCGGTATGCGATTTATCACATGATTCAAATTAGCAGGTTGAAGAAATTTACTGAACTGATCCCCTATTTTGGTTTGAATGTCTGGTAAGCTCTTTTGAATCAAGGGATCTACAATACCTTGAACAGCGATCGGGA
>JACCDV010409160.1_pt1 | contig 21872 bp, 23 predicted proteins | sample 7446131 | NCBI WGS metagenome assembly JACCDV01 (sample SAMN15323448, study PRJNA562643) | freshwater metagenome | isolation source: river surface water | place: USA:Blue River Watershed | collected 2017-08-17
TAATCTTTATAGACTATTGTAAATCTAATTTGTCTAATCCTAATTTACCTAAATCCATTCCAAAGCTCAATCCTCTTTCGATCAATACTTGCTCGATTTCAGATAAAGACTTTTGACCAAAGTTTCTAAACTTCATTAGATCTTCTTGCTCATATTGTACTAATTCGCTCAAGCTGTTAATTTTAGCAGCTTTCAAGCAATTGAACGCACGAACTGACAAGTCTAAATCTTCCAATGGAGTCTTCAATACTTTTCTTAATTGTAACACTTGCTCATCTACCACATCTTCTTTCTTATCTTCTTTATTGTCGAAGGTAATATTCTCGTCAGTGATGATCATAAAGTGTTGAATCAAGATTCTAGAAGCTTGCTTCACAGCATCTTCTGGGTGGATAGTACCGTCTGTAGCAACTTCCAAGATTAATTTCTCATAATCTGTTCTTTGCTCTACACGATAGTTTTCCATCAAGTATTTTACGTTCTTGATTGGTGTGTGAATAGAATCAATCGCGATATAACCAAATGGCATATCTTTTAATTTATTCTCTTCAGCAGGAATATATCCACGACCTTTTTGGATCGTTAATTCGATATCTAATTTAGCAGAAGGATCCATGAAACAAATCACTAATTCTGGGTTCATCACCTGGAACTGTTGAGAAGCTTCACCAATATGACCTGCATTAAATTCGCTACCGCCTTTGATAGATAAAGTAATTTTTTCAGAACTCACATCTTGATCTGCCTTACGCTTAAAACGAACTTGCTTTAAGTTTAAGATCATTTCTGTTACGTCTTCAGTAATACCTTTGATTGTAGCAAATTCGTGATCTACTCCTTCAATTTTAATACCTACGATAGCAAAGCCTTCTAAAGAGCTTAATAAAACTCTTCTTAAAGCATTTCCTAATGTTAGACCAAAGCCTGGCTCCAATGGACGGAATTCGAATTGTCCTTCGAAATCATTTGCTTTTTGTAAAACAATTTTATCTGGTTTTTGAAAACTTAATATAGCCATGTTACTACTTTTTTTTATTTGATTCTTTCTTTGGAAAGAAATTATGTTAATTGCTACCTACTATTTAGAGTACAATTCTACAATCAATTGCTCCTTGATATTCTCAGGAACTGCTTCGCGCTCTGGCATTGTAATAAAAGTACCAGTGTTGGTAGTTTCATTCCAATCTACCCAGCTAAACTTAGTGTTTCTAGCACGTTGCTTGCTTACGATAGAAGAATTGTGTGCACTCTTAGGACGGTAAGTGATGATATCACCTGGACGACATGTATATGAAGGTACATTTGTCACATCACCATTCACAGCGATATGCTTATGAGCAACCAATTGACGAGCTTCAGGACGGCTTGCAGCCAATCCCATTCTGAAAATTGTATTGTCTAAACGTGCTTCTAATAATTTGATTAAGTTTTCACCTGTAACACCTTTTAAACGAGATGCTTCTTCAAAAGTCTTACGGAACTGACGCTCTAATACACCATAAGTGTATTTAGCTTTTTGCTTTTCTCTTAACTGTAATGCGTACTCGCCTAATTGCTTACGCTTGCGTTGTGCTCCATGTTGACCTGGAGGATTGCTGTTTTTACCCAACCATTTTGCGTTCCCTAAGATAGGTTCGCCGAAAATGCGGGAAATTTTTGTTTTGGGGCCTGTGTAACGTGCCATAATGTTGCTTTTTTTTTGATTTTTTAATGTCGACGCATCATCAGTAAAAATCTAAAATCAATGATGCATCCTGGTTTATAAATAGTTATTAAAACTCGGAATAATTATACTCTTCTTTGTTTAGGAGGACGACATCCGTTGTGTGGCATAGGCGTTACGTCACGGATAGAGATCACTTCGATACCAGATTGAGAGATAGAACGGATTGCACCTTCTCTACCTGAACCTGGACCCTTTACAAATACTTCTACTCTCTTAACACCAGCATCTAACGCTACTTTCGCTGCGTCTGCTGCTGCCATTTGAGCTGCGTATGGAGTGTTCTTTTTAGAACCTCTGAAGCCCATTTTACCTGCACTACTCCAGCTGATCACTTGACCTGCTTTGTTTGTGAAAGCGATAATTAAATTGTTGAATGTTGCACTGATACGAACTTCTCCAGAAGCGTCTACTTTAACGACTCTCTTCTTTGCAGCGGCTTTTGCACTGTTCTGTGCTTTGTTTGGTTTTGCCATTTTTTTTGAGGTGTGCCCTAAATACTTGTAAAAAATACAGGTAAAAAGAGCGGGTTATTTAAATTGAAATTCCGCCGAAGCGGAAACCGAGTAAATCTCCCCTGAAATTTTGGTATCAGGATCTAATTTTAGTCGGATTTTTATAACAATAGGTCGTCACATCCGTGACGACCTATCAATTAATATTATTTCTTAGCTACTTTCTTCTTACCAGCAACTGTCTTACGCTTACCCTTACGAGTACGTGAGTTCGTCTTAGTACGTTGGCCACGAACAGGTAAACCTTTTCTGTGACGCAATCCACGGTAACAAGCAATATCTAATAAACGCTTAATGCTCATAGAAACTTCACTACGTAAAGCACCTTCTACTTTGAATTCAGCATTGATGATATTACGAATAGCAGTTTGCTCTTCGTCATTCCACTCATTTACTTTCTTATCGTAACTGATGTTTGCTTTTGTTAAGATGTACTGAGCTGTAGAATGTCCAATACCGAAAATGTACTGTAGTCCTATTTCTCCTCTTTTGTTTTTTGGTAAGTCGATACCGGCAATACGAGCCATATGCTAAAACTTGATTTTTTGTTTAATTTTTTTTATTTTCTAAAACTTTAGCGTCTCCGCTAAAAGCCTTACTATCCTTGTCTTTGCTTAAAGCGAGGGTTCTTTTTGTTGATCACAAATAATACGCCTTTACGCTTCACGATTTTGCAATCGGCACTACGTTTTTTGATAGATGCTCTAACTTTCATCTTTTTGTTTTTAAATATTTATTCCTAATGTTTTTTAAACGCTTTATGTAGAAATAGATTCAGCTTATTTATGTCTGAAAATAATTCTTCCCCTTGTTAAGTCATATGGACTCATCTCCACTCCTACTTTATCACCTGGCAAAATTCTGATATAGTGCATGCGCATTTTACCAGATATTGTTGCTAAGATTTCGTGACCATTTTCAAGCTTTACTCTGAACATAGCATTGCTCATAGCTTCTATAATTACTCCATCTTGTTTAATCAGCGGTTGTTTTGACATACTTATTTTGGGGTTGCAAAGATATGGAAATGAATGGAATTACGAAAAAATCCCGAGTAATTCTTCTAAAAAGGCTAAAATAAAAGGAGAACTACGTGTTCTCCTTTATAATATATTGAAAATCAATTTATTAAATTTATTCGTCTAGCCCATTCCAGGGAATAACGGACGACCAATACCCTCCCTAAAAGGCCAAGGCATTGCTAAAAGAATTAATAAGAGCGCAATTACATACAAAATACGAGTTGGACTAGGTTTTAAAGTCTTTTTATATTTCACATGGCCAATCGTAATCAACACAATTGCCAAAATCATCGAAAAAATGTGTTCTACTGCCCAAAAACGGCTTACCGCATCTTTCATAGTGGCAGCCATTCCTGCGGATTGGATCATTTTAATCCCTAAAGGACCAGCTATATATTGATAAAGTCCCACTAGTAAACTTGCATGGGCACTCATTAAAAGGGTTTTACTTGTCTTTAACGCATCCTTTTGAGTGAATAACTTATAAATGCTTAAGATTAGCGCGATTAAAACCACCCATCTTAAGGTATTGTGTAAATGTAAAAGTCCTGTATACATAGGTTAAAATTTGAAGCTAAAGTAATTAAAAAAAGCTAAACTTGTTAATACACCCAGTCCGCCACAAATAAATTGGTATCCCTGGTGCCCTTGTTGTTTCTGTTGGAAGCAAAAATGATCTTTTTTCCATCAGGGCTAAACATTGGGAATGCATCAAAACCTTTATCTCTGCTTATTTTAACTAGGTCAGAACCATCAAGGTTGATTAGGTACATATTAAAAGGGAACCCTCTCTTATACTCATGATTGCTACAAAAAATGATCTGCTTGCCGTCTGGTGTGAAATTAGGTGCCCAATTAGCCTGCCCTAAATGAGTGACTTGCTTCGCATCCGTCCCGTCCGCATTGGCAACAAATACTTCCATATTGGTTGGCGCCACCAAACCTTCTTTCAATAGGCTTTTATATTCCGCTATTTCTGCCTCTGTTTTTGGACGACTTGCTCTCCACACTATCTTCTTGCCATCTGGACTAAACCATGCACCACCATCATAACCTAATGTATTGGTGACTTTTTTTTCCTTACCTGAAGCAATATCCATTACATATAAATCTAAATCCCCATCCTTGTCACTACAATAAATCATCTTCTTTCCATCATAAGATAAAGTCGCTTCCGCATCGTACCCTTTTGCTGTGGTCAATTTTTTGATAACTGTGCCATTGGTATCTGCCATAAAAATGTCATAGGTATTGTACAAAGGCCAGATGTATTTGTTACCATATTTTGCGCGATCAACAGGCGGTGGACAATCCGCACTTCCTTCATGTGTAGATGCATATACAAGATGCTTCCCGTCTTTCATGAAATAAGCACAAGTAGTTCTACCCTTTCCAGTGCTGACTAATTTATACTTAAATGGATCCATGGCATTCATTGGAAGATTGCCCATAAATATTTGATCACAAACAATGCCTTCTTTAGGATTGGTTTTTTGAAATATAATGCGCTTGCTGTCAAAACTCCAGTAGGCTTCTGCATTGTCTCCTCCAAATGTTAATTGTTGTACGTTTTTAAAATGCGTCTCTCCCTCAAATTGAACGGTATCTTCTTGTGCCATCACAGTGAAGCCAGAAAATAAAGTAAACAGGATGCAGATATATTTTTTCATAGGTTTTGAATTGGCCGCAAAAATAACGTTAAAGATCAAAGACAAAGATTCAAACCTTAAGAAATAGGTAAATTGGAATTTTTTTGACGAAAAAATGACAGTTCCCTAAAAAAATAAGAACTTTGAAAAAATACAAGTTATGGCCATTATTGCTCCCTCCCTTTTAGCTGCTGATTTTTTAGAACTAGGAAAAGCATGTTCAATGCTCAATGCTTCTGAAGCTGAATGGTTTCACTTGGATGTAATGGATGGTGTTTTTGTTCCAAATATTAGTTACGGATTACCCATCATAGAACAAATTAAAAAAACAACAACGAAGGAAATGGATGTGCACTTAATGATTGTACAACCAGAAAAATATATCCCCGCATTTAAACAAGCTGGTGCAACTATTTTAACAGTGCATTACGAAGCTTGTCCTCATCTACATAGCACTTTACAACAAATCAAAGCACATGGTATGAAAGCTGGTGTGGCATTGAATCCACACACGCCTATTGATGTTTTGAAAGATATTATTTTTGAAATTGATGTGGTATGTATCATGAGTGTGAATCCTGGTTTTGGAGGACAAAAATTCATCCCACATACTTACGAAAAAGTAAAAGCTTTAAAGCAATTAATTTTACAACATAAGGCTTCTACATTGATTGAAATTGATGGCGGTGTAACATTAGAAAATGCTGCTGCATTGGTTGCTGCTGGCGCGGATGTCTTGGTCGCTGGCACCACAGTTTTTAAAGCAACCGACCCTATCCAAATGATTGCAAGTTTAAGAAATTGTTAAGCCCTAATTGGCTTAGGCAGTAATCCACATAGTGTGCAAATGTTTGACTTGTTTGTGAACTTGTGTATGTTAAATTGTGTTAGGTAGATATAACCCATCTTCTTAACCCATAAAACCTACTACATTGACTGAAACAATCATCAACCTAGAGTCTGTTAATCCAATTGATTTTTTTGGTGTTAACAATAATAAATTTGATCTCTTAAAAAAGAAATTCCCGCTCCTTAAAATTTTATCACGTGGTACCCAAATCAAATTAAGTGGTGCACCAGAACAAATTGATATTGCAAAAGAAAAAATTGAATTGGTCATTCAATACATGGAACGCAATGGCCATTTAAGTGAAAATTATTTTGAACAAATTTTAGGAGGTGACGATGCAGAAGTGATTGATAATTTCATAGACCAAAATCCAAACGAAATATTAGTCCTTGGTCCTAATGGAAAAACAGTAAGAGCAAGAACTGCCAATCAAAAAAAGATGGTCACATCGGCAGACAAAAATGATATTGTATTTGCAATTGGACCAGCAGGTACAGGTAAAACATATACTGCTGTTGCCTTAGCCGTTCGTGCATTAAAAAATAAATTGGTTAAAAAAATAATTCTTACGCGCCCTGCTGTGGAAGCTGGGGAAAGTTTAGGTTTTTTACCTGGGGACTTAAAAGAAAAAATTGATCCTTATTTACGTCCTTTGTATGACGCATTGGATGACATGATTCCTGCAGATAAATTAGCTTATTATATGTCATCTAGAACAATCGAAATTGCGCCATTAGCATACATGCGTGGACGTACTTTGGACAATGCATTTATTATTTTAGATGAATCACAAAACGCAAACGATTTACAAATTAAAATGTTTCTTACACGTATTGGGTCCAATGCAAAAGCGATCATTACTGGCGACCCTACTCAGGTAGATTTACCTCGTAATCAAAAAAGTGGTTTAGATAAAGCTGTCCGAATTTTACAAAATATAGAAGGCATTGCCCACATCACTTTAGACGAGGAGGATGTTGTACGTCATAAATTGGTAAAAGCGATTATTAAGGCATACGATAAAGAGCGTGAAAATGAAACAGAGAATTCCTATCATCGATAGTGTTTTTTGAAAAGATCATTGAAATTGGCTTAAAATAAATAAAATTTCATACATATAATTTATTATTATAATACATAACTTATTGGAATATTAAATTATTGTAAAATGTTAAGAAATACACAAAATCATATCAAGGATTATTAGTTTCTTTGCATCACTAATTAAAACAACAAATATGCTTAGTAAAAAATTACTACAGTTTACAATCGCAATGCTTCTTTTACCAGCTTTGACATTTGCTCAAAACACCACTGGTAGCATCAGCGGATCTGTAAAAGCTGACAATGGTGAAGTGCTTGTCGGTGCAACTATTTCTGTGTTACACGTTCCTACTGGAACTGTGTATAATGCACAAACAAGAAAGACTGGTTTTTTTGATGTAAGTAACGTGCAACCTGGTGGACCATATGCCGTAACTATATCTTATGTAAACTATCAATCAGAAAAGAGAGATGAAGTTTACGTGTCATTAGGTGATGCGGTAAGATTAGATATCATCTTGTCTTCTAAAATTGACAAATTAAAAGATGTCACTGTATCTACTTCAAAAAGAGGTACAGATTTATCAGTTAGAGGTGGTACACAAACTATCATTGGTCGTGATAAAATAGACAATCTTCCTACTGTAGGTAGAAACGTTCAAGACTTCTTGCGTTTTACCCCAACTGCAAAATTTGTGGGTGGAAATGGTGATTTAGCTGGTGTATCTATCGCTGGTCAAAATAACCGTTTTAACTCTTTATACATTGATGGTGCTGTAAACAATGACCAATTTGGTTTGAGTGCAAGTGGTACCAATGGTGGACAAACAGGTGTTGGTCCAATTTCTATTGATGCGGTAGATCAATTCCAAGTAATGGTTTCTCCTTTTGATGCATCTATCGGTAACTTTACTGGTGGTGGTATCAACGCAACTACAAGAGGTGGAACAAACAAAACATCTGGAACTGTTTATTCATTCACACAAAATCAAAACTTAACAGGTAAAACTCCTACTGGTGCTAAAGAATTAGCAACTAAGTTAAATCCTTTCACAGCTAGAACAATTGGTGGAAGTGTTGGTGGCGCCCTTGTTAAAAATAAATTATTCTACTTTGTTAACTTTGAATCTATTGAGAACGAAAGACCACAACCTTTTGATATCAGTGGTTACAGAGGCGCAAGCGGAAAAGCAGACATTGATAGATTAGTTGATTTTGTAAAAACAAAGTACGGATATGATGTTGGTGGTTACCAAGACAATGCTGCTTCTACAAGTGCAAAAAGATTGGCAACTAAATTAGACTGGAATATCAATTCAATGAATAAGTTTAGTTTATCTTATCGTTATAACGAAACTAATTCTTATTCAACTTCTGCATCTAGTTCTACAAGAGTGAACTTTTTCAACAACGGTGTGCTTTTCCCAAATAAAACCAACTCATTATCTGCTGAATTAAAGTCATCATTTAAGAATGGTTCTAGCAATAAAATGTTATTCACCTACACTGATGTAGTGGATGACAGAAATCCAATTGGTGATAAGTTCCCACGTGTTACTATTTTTGATGGTGCTGCGGGCTCTATGGTTTTTGGTTCTGAAGAATTCTCTACTGCGAATTTATTGAAGCAAACCAACTGGAACTTCTTAGATTTCTACAAATTCAACGTAAATAAGCATGCATTTACAGTGGGTGTGGATTATGAATTAAGTAAGTCTTACAACGTATTTATTCGTCAAAACTTCGGTTCATACCAATTCAATTCGTTGAACGACTTTTTGACTGAAAAAGCACCAGTACGTTATGATCGTTCTTTCTCTTTATTAGATCAAACAACTGGAGATAATACAAAAGCTGCTGCTAGTTTTTACACAGGTAGAGGAAGTGCTTTCATCAATGATGAAATTAGATACACAGATAATTTAACAGTGAACTATGGTATTAGAGCAGATTATACTAAATTCTTATCTACTCCATTAGAAGATATGTATTTCAATTTCAACACAGTTAGATTGTATGATTTTAATGGTGCAAGATCTGGTACCATTCCAGATCCAAGAATTTCTATCTCTCCAAGAGTTGGATTTACTTACAAGATGCCAACAGAAAACATCACAATTCGTGGAGGATTGGGTATGTTCACAGGACGTATTCCTTTGGTATGGCCTGGTGGCGTATTCAACAACAACGGTCAATCAGTTGGAGGTCTTTCTATCTTTACTGCATCTGATATCGCTAGATTGGGTATCAATTTCAGACCCAATCCATTGGGTCAATACACTGCTGCTGATTTAGGATTAAGTACTGCTGCAGCGAAAGGTCAAATGGACTTAGTTTCTTCAGATTTTAGATTACCAAAAATCTTCCGTGCTTCATTAGCTGTTGATAAAAAATTAAAAGACAATTGGTCAATCACTGTAGAAGGATCTGTGAGTAAAAATATCAATGAAATCTATTACAGAAGATTAGACATCAACCCTCCAATTGGACAATTGAATGGACCAGATAATAGATTTATTTATGATTTAAGACGTATTGGTTACCCAGGTGGTTCTGGCATTACTGCTGGATCTAATCCATACACTGGTGTGTTCTTGTTAGAGAATCAACCTTACTACCGTCGTTCTGGTTTTGCTTATAACTTTACAGCGTCAATTGATAAAGCTTGGTCAGACGGATTCTCATTCAATGCTTTCTATACTTATGGTGCATCATTTGTGACACATGAACCAACTTCTAGCCAAAATAACTCTCAATGGAGATTTATGGAGACTGTGAATGGTAGAAATAGTGTTCAAAGATCAAGATCTGACTTTGACTTAGGCCATAGAGTAAGTGCTTTTATTGCTAAGAAATTCACTTATGCAAAAGGTGCTTTAGCTTCTACTATTAGCTTAGTATACAACGGACAGTCTGGTAATCCATTCAGCTATACTTATTCTAACGGTCCTGTTAGAGACCAAGGTACATCTGAAACAAATGATCTAATCTTTATCCCTACTGCCGCTCAAATTAGAGCAATGACTTTTGTAACAAATAGTACTTTCCCATTATCACCAGCTCAACAAGCTGCTGCATTGGAAAATTATATTTCTCAAGATAATTACTTAAGCAAAAACAGAGGTAAATATGCTGAAAGAAACGGTGCTAGATTGCCATTTACAAATATCATTGATGTGAAATTTGTTCAAGATTTCAACGTGAAAATTTACAATAAGAAATACCAATTCCAATTAACTTATGATGTGTTTAACTTCACAAATATGATGAATAGAAATTGGGGAAGAACTTATTTCATGGCAAACGACCAATATTCTCTAATGCGTTACCAAGGTGCAACAGGTTCTCTTAATCCTAGCTATAGCTTTGCTCCAGTGGCAAACAACACACCATGGGGTATTAGCTCAAGCACAGCACCTAGCTACAGTGCTCGTTGGGTAAGCCAATTAGGTTTACGTTTCAAGTTTTAATGGAACAAATTAAGGATCGAATTTAGATCTATATAAATGCCCTCCAAATTGGAGGGCATTTTTTTTGACTTGGTTTTTGTAAGATCTTATATTATTTGTAGTTTTATTGGGTATGGGCCAAAATTTAACACAGTTTACAATTGGTATCGAGGAAGAATACATGGTATTAGACCCTGCTTCCAAGGAATTAAAGAGCCATCAACAAGCTATTGTCAATGAGGGGGAGAAAGTATTTAAGGATAAAATCAAAGCCGAAATGCACCAGGCTGTGGTCGAAGTTGGTACCGGTATTTGTCAGGATGTCGAAGCTGCATATCAAGAAATATTTGAACTTAGAACTTCTGTATCTTCCATTGCAAAAGAATTAGGATATAGTATTGGTGCATCTGGTACCCACCCCTTTAGTTTATGGGAAACACAATTGATCTCCGACCAAAGTAGGTATCAAGCCCTTTTAAATGAATTACAGCAAGCTGCAAGGAGTAATTTGATTTTTGGACTACATGTACATATTGGAATGGAAGATCGTCGTATGGCCATCCATATTGCCAATACAGCCAGGTATTTTCTTCCACATATTTATGCATTGAGCACCAACTCCCCTTTTTGGGAGTCAAGTAATACTGGATATAAATCTTACCGCTCTAAAATTTTTGATAAGTTTCCAAGAACAGGTATCCCAGACTATTTTGAAAGCATCGAAGCCTATGAAAGTTTTATCCAATTGTTGATCAAAACCAATTGTATCGATAATGCTAAAAAAATATGGTGGGATTTAAGGGTACATCCAGTCTATAACACCATTGAATTCAGAATTTGCGATGTGCCTATGACCGTGCAAGAAACAGCTACCATCGCTGCATTATTTCAAGCTTTATGTGCTAAAATTTATACACTCAGAAGACAGAATATTAATTTCATCAATTACCAACGTGCATTGATCAATGAAAATAAATGGCGCGCAAGCCGATATGGCATTGATGGATTGTTGATTGACTTTGGTAAAGAAAAAGAAGTCCCTGTGAAGGATTTAATTAATGAACTACTTGAGTTTGTAGACGGTGTGGTAGATGATTTAGGAAGCAGGAAGCATATTGAAAAAGTACAGGATATTTTTACCAATGGCACTGGCGCCGACAGACAACTCAAAGTATTTAAAGAAACCGGTAGTTTAGTTGAAGTGGTAAAATATATTGAAGGAAGTTTCTTACAAGACTAGGGTACTAAATTTTTCACCTTAGTTTATTCCCCTACCTTAAAATCAAATAGTGTTGCTGTAAAAAGCCCACGCTCTCTCTTTTTAAAAACCACATCCCAATCTCCCTTATACCTTAATATTTTAGGGACTAAAAGGCCATTGGATGTATAGGTCATTTCTACCTCCATTTGTACATTAAAATCATAGACCCCAGCCTTATAGCTTAATGCGTAATTACGTCCCAATACTTCTAAGGTGTTTGGATTAAACCAAGTAATCATTTGATCTACCACCACCCTGTCTTTTGCAAAAAAACCAAGATCCTCTTTAGGCTTGATTTCAAATACATAGGCTAGTTTGCCGTGGTAGTCTACATAATCCAATCTATAGGTATACAGCTCATGTGCGTTATCGTCGTATAAATCTAATTTATTTCCAATCATTGGTATGCCAGGAATTTTTTCACCTGGATTAAAAAACAACATCTTCAATTGTTCTTTCGCTTTTTCAATACCGGAACCTTGGATGGTTCTTTTTTTACCTTTTACGATATTGGTCTCACCACATATTTTCCCTTTTGTAAAAAATAAACTTGCATATAAAGAAGGTGTGACATAATTGTATTCACCTTTACTGTCTCTTAATTTTCCGAATGTTTTTTCTTCAATAACATCCATAGTCCTACAACCCCCTATTCTATTTTGACGTGTACGACTATCTAAAGAGGCTTCCATCTTTTGGTTCTTATCATACATCTCGATATGATTGAACGAGCTGTAACCTATTGTCCTTAAGGTTTTAAAGGCTTTATAAAAACTAGTGTCTCGCTTAATTCTTGCTAAAATATCTTTATACTCAAAATTATTTCTAACAATTACATCTGCTAATGTAAAAGTCTGATTTTCTATACTCAGTGTTGTATCCTGTGCCCAAGAATGACCAACAAAGCATAAACAGACAATAAAAAGCAATGAACGCATAATTATTTTATTTGAGTCATTTTATAATCTACTCTTACTTTGCCTTTATGAATATCATTCAATTTACCCTGTAACATTTTTTTTCTGAGTGGCTTGATATAATCTATGAATAATTTACCCTCAATATGATCATACTCATGTAGAATGATACGCGCAGTCATGCCATCAAAAGTAGTTGTATGCTCCACAAAATTTTCGTCCATGTATTTCATGGTCACTTTATCGTGTCTTAAAACATCTTCTCTAATTTTTGGGATACTCAAACAACCTTCGTTATACACCCATTCTTTGCCACTTAATTCAAGGATTTCGGCATTGATGAATACTGCTTTGATACCTGGTGCATCTGGATAAGTTTCATCACCTGGTTCGGCATTCTCAAATATTTGTTTACTATCCATTACAAACAATCGAATAGCACGATTGATCTGTGGTGCCGCAAGACCTACCCCATTACTGTCGTACATGGTTTCCCACATATCTTCGATCAGCTTAGTCAAATTAGGATAATCCGCATTGATTGGCTCACTCACTTTTCTTAAAACGGCAGCACCATAGGCTACAATTGGTAAGGTCATAGAAGTTCAATTATGGGTGCAAAGTTACAATAAATAGGTCGTAAATAGATTCTACTGTGCTAAGACATTAGATCCTTGTTATTCAGGTATTCTTGAAGGAGGATGGTGGCAGCGATTAAATCTACATTCTGCTTCACCTGACGGTCTTTCTTTTTCATCCCCATTTCCACCATGGCCCGCACTGCTGTTTTTGAACTAAAGCGCTCATCCACAGTTTGAATAGGGATATTTGGAAACTTTTCAGATAATTCAAGAATGGCTTTATTAACCAAAGGTGTGGCATGTGTAGGAGATGCATCTAAGTTCAAGGGCTCACCAATTAAAATTAATTCAACAGGTTCCTTTGCCATATAGTCTGCTAAGTAAGTATATAAACTTTTAGTGTCTACTGTAATGAGCGAAGTCGCAATCATTTGAAAGGGATCGGTCACTGCTAATCCGCATCGCTTTCCACCATAATCTATACAAATGATTCTTGCCAATTGGTTTTCATTAAAAAGTTAAAATAATTCCAGTAATCACAAAAATACTAAAGACAATACTTGCTATGCCATTCGCTGTCATAAAAGCCAAATTTACTTTAGATAAATCATTTGGTTTCACAATACTTTGTTGATAAACCAATAAGCTATTAAACACAAGCAAGCCAATTAAAAATAGCCAGTGGAAATTTCCTATAAAATAGGCTGTCCACAAAAAGACCCCCGAAAAAAAATGAAAAATTCTAGATATACTTAAGGCCTTTTTTACACCCCAATGACTTGGCATAGAGTAAAGCGCTAGGGACTTATCAAACTCAGCATCTTGTAATGAATAGATAATGTCAAAACCACTTACCCAAAAAATAATCGCGAAAGAAAAAAGTAAAGGCAGTATATCAAATACCCCTGTCACCGCTAAATAAGCGCCAATAGGTGCTAAAGAGAGGCCTACCCCTAAAACCAAATGACATAAATAGGTAAAGCGTTTTGTATAACTATAAAATAAAATTACAAATAAGGCCACTGGAGCAAGGTAAAAGCAAATTGGATTGATAAAATAAGTTGCAATAATAAAAATCAAAGCATTTACAATAACAAAACCCAAGGCTTTTTCGGCTTTAATTATGCCAGCAGGAATTTCACGAATGGCCGTTCTTGGATTCAACTGATCAAAATGACGATCCAAATAACGATTGAATGCCATGGCAGCAGACCTTGCAGTTATCATACAAACAAGCACTAAGCAAAAACGAACAATGACCTCGTTGGTCTGTAATATGATATTATTATTTTTCAAAGCAGCAATACCCAACACAAAACCAATCAATGCAAATGGCATCGCAAAGATGGTATGTGAAAACTTCACTAAACTCAAATAATTTTTAACTGTACTCATATTTATAATTGAACCGAAAATATTACACTTTTAAAACTAATTTACTTTCTAACAAACTCCCACAATACAACAGCTGCGGCCACCGAAATGTTCAATGAATGCTTCATCCCCCATTGTGGTATTTCAATCACCCCATCGCATACTTGAATCACTTGGTCACTCACCCCGTCTACTTCATTACCAAAAACAAATGCTGTTGGAATATGCTTGTGCTCATATGCATCAAGCATGATGCTCCCTTCTGTTTGTTCAATTGCAAGTACTTTATAGCCTCTTTCTTTTAATGCCAAAACAGCGTCGACTGTATTTTCATAATACAACCAATCCACCGAATCAGTTGCTCCTAAAGCAGTTTTATGGATATCGCGGTGTGGCGGCTGCGGGGTGAAGCCACATAGGCAAATTCCACTAATTAAAAATGCATCTGCTGTTCTAAAGACACTGCCTACATTGTGCATGCTACGTATATTGTCCATCACCACTACCAGCGGCTTTTTGTCTGCTAGTTTAAAGTCTTCGACCGACTTTCTCCCCAATTCCTCCATGCTTAATTTACGCATAGTGCAAAAGTAAGCTTTTCAAATATTAAAAAATTATGTAGGTTTGTCACCCATGTCAAAATCAAGTTCAGAAACTCCTCTAATGCAACAGCATCGGGCTATTAAACAAAAATACCCTGATGCCATTTTACTCTTTAGAGTGGGTGATTTTTATGAGACATTTGGTGAAGATGCCGTGATAGCCTCTAAGGTTTTAGGCATTACATTAACCAAAAGAAACAATGGCGCTGCCTCCTCAAGTGAACTTGCTGGTTTCCCTCATCATTCATTGGATACCTATTTACATAAATTGGTGAAAGCGGGACATCGTGTTGCCATTTGCGATCAATTAGAGGACCCAAAAACAGTCAAGGGTATTGTAAAAAGAGGTGTAACAGATATGTTGACCCCTGGTATTGCCACCAACGATAAATTGTTGGAGCATAAACAAAATAATTTTTTAGCAGCATTATTTATTGAAAATGAAAATGGTGGTATTGCATTCTTGGACATCACCACTGGAGAGTTCTTAATTGCAGAAGGAAATGTAGAATACTTGGATAAATTATTGCAAAGTTTACAACCTGCAGAAATCCTCTACCCTAAAAATTACCAAAACGCATTCAAAGAACATTTTGGTGCTGGATTTTATACCTATGGTTTAGACAGCTGGATTTTTGATGAAGCATTTGGAACAGAACTTTTATTAAAACAATTTCAAACACAGAGCTTAAAAGGTTTTGGTATTGAAACTCAAAAATTAGGCATCATCGCTGCAGGTGCGATCCTGCATTATTTAAAAGAAACGGAACATCCTCACCTTCAACATATTCATACTATTGGTCGTATTGATCGCAATGAAATTTTATGGATGGATAAATTCACCATTCGTAATTTAGAACTGATTGGTAACGGCGCAGGACAAAAAGGGTTGATAGATATCATTGATGCCACCAAAAGTCCAATGGGTGCAAGGTTATTAAAGCGTTGGTTGATATTCCCTTTGCAATCATTGGAACAAATTAATCAAAGACTCAGCGCAGTCGCTTATTTTTTAGATGCCAAAGCATCTGCAAATACATTACATGAAACCATTGAGTCTTGTGGCGACTTAGAAAGATTAACGAGTAAATTAGCAAGTCGAAAAATACAACCAAGAGAGTTAGTACAATTAGAAAAATCATTAACTGCAGTTGCTGCCATCAAAGCAAGTTTAACCCCAAGCACGAATCCTTATTTAAAGCAACTTGCAACCAACTTAGTTGTTTGTCAAAATACGATAGATGCGATCCAATACCATATTATGGAACAGCCTCCTGCCACCATCATGAAAGGCGGATTTATAAAAAATAGCGTTGATCCAAGTTTAGATGAATTAAGAAGTATATCCAGTGGCGGCAAAGAATATCTAACGCAATTACAAAATAAAGAAGCAGAACGCACTGGTATTAGCTCTTTAAAAATTGGTTACAATAATGTATATGGATATTATTTAGAAGTAACACATGTGCATAAAAACAAAGTGCCTGGAGATTGGATTCGTAAACAAACATTAACCACTGCCGAAAGGTATATTACGCCTGAACTAAAAGAATACGAAGAAAAAATATTAGGTGCTGAGGATAAAATCTTTGCTTTAGAACAACAGTTATACCAACATTTATTGGACCTTATTTTAAACGATCTAAATGCCATTCAAACCAATGGACAGTTTGTAGGCGTGATTGATTGCTTATTGTGTTTTGCATATATCGCAAAGCAAAATAAATATTGTCGACCAACAATGATGGATGATGGTATTTTATCTATCACCGATGGAAGACATCCTGTGATTGAGCAAACCCTTCCAATAGATACCCCCTATATTGCCAACAATACTTTATTGGACCCTAATGACCAACAAATTATTGTGCTTACAGGACCAAATATGAGCGGAAAAAGCGCGGTATTAAGGCAAACTGCCTTGATCACTTTGATGGCGCATATGGGCTCCTTTGTTCCAGCCACAGCTGCATCTATCCCATTGACAGATAAAATTTTTACACGTGTTGGTGCTAGTGATAATTTAAATGCAGGTGAGTCAACGTTTATGGTGGAGATGATTGAAACAGCAAGTATTTTAAATAACCTCAGTGCAAGAAGTTTAATTTTATTAGATGAAATTGGTCGAGGCACATCCACTTATGATGGCATCTCTATTGCTTGGAGTATTGTAGAATACTTACAAAAATCTGCGCATCGTCCAAAAACATTATTTGCAACTCACTATCATGAATTGAATGATTTAGAAGGGCAATTAAAACGTGTACACAACTACCATGTAACGCATAAGGAAGTAGGTAATAAAATTATCTTCTTACGAAAATTAGCCAAAGGTGGAAGCACCCATAGTTTTGGTATCCATGTGGCAAAGATGGCTGGTATGCCCAATGAATTAGTGGATCGTGCAAATACGATTTTAAAAGAGATGGAATTAAAAAATAAGGAACATCAACAAGCTAGCCCAACAGTGCAAGCAACAACAGAAAAATTTCAACTGTCCATTTTCGATGCACACACAGAAACTTTTGAATCCATCCGTAAAGAATTAGATAGCATTGACATCAATAATTTGACTCCAGTGGAGGCCTTGATGAAATTACAAGCGATTAAACAAAAACTGAATTAAGCCTCTTCCCAGAAGCCCATTTTGCTATACTTTTCGATTCTATTTTCGACTCTTTTAGCAGGGTCGATATCTTTCACCTCATCCAAGGCTTTAATAATTTGTTTTTTAAGCATCTCGGCTGCGGCTTCATAATCCCAGTGTGCACCACCCAATGGCTCTTGCACAATCTCATCCACCAAGCCAAAGCCTTTCATATCATTTGCAGTCAATTTCAATTGCTCTGCGGCTACTTCTTTTTTATCCCAGCTTCTCCATAAAATAGAGCTGCAACTTTCTGGAGAAATCACGGTATACCATGTGTTTTCCATCATCAAAGTTTTGTCTCCCACACCTATACCTAATGCACCACCACTCGCACCTTCTCCAATGATCACAATCACTATAGGCACTTTTAAACGGATCATTTCATAAATATTACGTGCAATGGCCTCTCCTTGGCCTCTTTCCTCGGCTTCTAGCCCTGGAAATGCTCCTGGAGTATCAATCAAGCAAACCACTGGTTTGTCGAATTTTTCAGCCAATTTCATCAATCTAAGGGCCTTTCTATACCCTTCAGGGTTGGCCATCCCAAAATTACGCATCTGCCTAGCCTTGGTATTGCTTCCCTTTTGTTGACCAATCATCATCACCGTTTGGCCATTAAATTCTGTAAATCCACCCACCATGGCTTTGTCATCCTTCACATTTCTGTCACCATGTAATTCGATGAATTTATCGCACATTAAATGGATATATTTTAAGGTATAAGGTCTATCAGGATGGCGGCTTAATTGCACACGTTGCCATGGGGATAAGCTTTCTGTGATTGCTTTACGCTTATCCACAATAGATTTCTCCAACTGAGCTACAGTTGCTGTTAAATCGATTTTTGGGTTCTTTTCGGCTAATTTCTTAGTTGCATCAATTTGTTCATATAAGTCCTTAATTGGCTGTTCAAATTCTAAAAACTGTCTATTTGGATATGCTGGCATAATCATGAATTAGGCTGTAAAAATAATACAACCTTTTTTAATAAAAGATTTGTTTAAAAAACTTCTTTACCCTTATCTTTGCAACCCGGAAATAGGAAACTAGGTTCGGAGTTCTTGGATCGGTAGTTCAGTTGGTTAGAATGCCGCCCTGTCACGGCGGAGGTCGCGGGTTCGAGTCCCGTCCGGTCCGCAGTAAAGCCTAAGTATCAATTACTTAGGCTTTTTTATGCTCAAAAGTCACACATAAGTCACACACCCTAACGATTTTATTGAGTTTCAGAGGAATTGGCAAAATTCATTATTATTTATAATGTCAATATGTACAACTATCTTAATTATTTAATTTTGTTGAAAATATAGTACTATCCCTATTTTAAATTATTTATTCAAATCAAAAATGAAACCCATTCTACTAATTGGATTCTTATTTTTAGTTGCCTGCTCCCCTTATAAGAAGATTGTCATTCCAATGAGCCAAATTCAAACTTTAAATTGGATGGATAAATCAGAGCATTTTGTTACAACAAAATTAGGGCCATATAAAGCTAAATCCATTAACGAAAAAGGGTATGTTTTACTTTTTGACTTTAGCACTTATAATCGAACACCAAAAAAAAATAATACTAAAAATAATGATTATGAGGTAGATATGGATATTAGTCATAATAGGGGCGTTTTCCCACCCACTACTTATGTAACCACTTCTGCTAAACCAGGATTAGATGTCAATAAATTTGAAATCATTAAAGAAAGAGTCTTAAAATTTTATTTTGATAATAATAAAAAAGTGATGTACGTAGATGCTATTGGTTATCCTGATTCAGTTAGATATGAACTTCGAAAAAAGTAACAAATAAAAAAAGACCCTTATTGCTAAGGGCCCTTTCTTCGTATTTTATAAACTTAAATGCTAAACAAATCTTTATTTAGCATCATAAATCACTTGCTCATATAATATTTTACCATCTCTTATAGCAAATGAAGCGAATGTTAGTGATGAATTTACCTCACCAGTTTTTGATGTAGTTTTAAATCTAACCCAAGCATGACCCCATTTAATTCCTTTGTATTGTTCATCAGTTGTTGGCACCGTAACTACTTCTAAATTTGGTGTACCTGCATCTACAACATCCCCTGAACTTGCTCTTTGCGCTTTAAACATTTCAATTCTTTCAGACATATTCATCGCAACAGTATCATTATTATGCCATGATTTTGCTGTATCACTAAAGCAAGCTGACAAAGTAGCCCAGTCGCCAGCTGTGTATGCTGTGATAGCTTTTTTCATTAAGTCCACTTCAGGACCTTCTTTTACGCAACTTGATGCAGTAGCATCTGTTTCTGTTGAGGCAGTTTTTTCAGCTGGTGTTGAACAAGCAAATAAAGCTGTAGCAAGTAATGCTACTAAGAATGTTTTTTTCATTTGTTTAATTTTAATTTGAAACAAAAATTTAAAAAAAAATAGGTTACTAAAACAATTTAATACAAAAATTTGTTCCCATCTATCTTATTGGAACATTATTGTCATTAATTTACTTAATAAAACATCATTCAAGCATGCATCAACCTAAACGTCAAATTAATACGCATTTGTTTGACTCGCATTGTCTTAGGCAAGGAATGATACCAATGAGCTTGGATTTCCCCTTTCATATCTAACAAAGAGCCATGGGCAAGTTCAATGTCTAAACGTTCATTGGTAGTAGCGTGTTTAAAGGCAAACTTACGAACAGCCCCAAAACTCAAAGAAGCGATGGACGACCCTGCAACCATTTCTTTTTCGTTGTCTTGATGCCAACCCATCCCCTCTTCTCCCTCGTGGTATAAATTGAGTAAACATGCATTATACTTTGCTCCAGTAATTGCTTCCACTTTTTGCTTGATTCCAATTAATGCAGATGTCCACTCTAATCCTGATTTTTTTACCCCAGCATAGGTATAGGTTATACCAGCATCTGCATACCAGGCTACTTTTCTTTTGGTGGTGATTTTTTTGCCAAACATCACCACTTCATCCTGTTTCCAAGGAATAGTTTCAAATAAATCCTTGCAAATTCCATTTGCTTCTTGTTCATTAAAAACTACTCCATGGTAAATAGCAATACCATCATATGGCAATAGATTTTCTGGGTCAAAAAGAAAGGACATACTCAATGCATTATTTTAAAGTCTGCAAAATCCATTTTGGATTTGCAGTATCTGACACAAACTGGCCTAATACTTTTGTTGGTTTATTTGAAATCAATTGCTGTGAATCTGAGCTTGGTAATAATCTTAATCGATATATTTTATTATACACGATACCTTTTGGAGAACTTAGTTTTTTATACAAATACTTCATGTAATGTTCTGGCACCAATGATTTTATGGTATTATACCTGGATGGCAAGTTCACTCCTATTGACATCGCAACTTCATCCAACATATCAATGCAATTCAATATTAAAGTAAACACAGGTGGATTTTTTGTCCATCTTTCAAGAACACTTTTGGCTTTAAAATAAGCTGCTTCATCTACAATAAAATACATGTCCCCATTTGGAGGGATATGTTTTAAACAATTAGAATCATTTTTTACTACTCCTAATGGGATTGGCACAGTTCCAATTGTTTTTGGATAGTACCCGTAAACTTTAAAATCTTGTTTCTCAGCAGTTTTATTTTCTTGTTGATACAATATCACAAAAGCATGCCCTGTATAGGTATCATTCCTTATAGCTAAACCAACAACATACTTTTTATTAGTTGTATCTGTTCTTAAATCAATCTCAAGTTTTTGAGCAGCAAGATGCGTTAGAGATCCAATCCAAAAAAAGGATACAATTAAAATAAAAAACTGTTTCATTCAATCAAAATGTTATTTCCTAGGCATCAAGCTTGCTTGCTGTGCTGCATTTAAAGCAAAGGTAGCAACAATTGTAGCAATTTGTTTTAAGTCATCCTGCATTAAATGATCATACACATCCATATTGCTATGGTGTGTTCTAGTACTGTATTCAATAGGATCTTGTATAAACTGAAAGCCCGGTAAACCTACTCCATCAAATGCAATATGGTCTGTACTTCCAGTATTACTTAAGGTCACAGTCTTTGCTCCTAAATCATTGAATGGCGCAAACCAATTCTTGAAAATGGCTGCTGCGGCTGTATTTCCTTGTGCGTAGATCCCACGAATTTTTCCAGTACCATTGTCAATATTAAAATAGGTAGAGAATTTTGCATGCGCTGCATTCGGTTGGTTATTTGCATCCATAAATGTTTTTTTCACATAACCTCTTGAGCCCAATA
>JACCDV011167703.1_pt1 | contig 21872 bp, 38 predicted proteins | sample 7446131 | NCBI WGS metagenome assembly JACCDV01 (sample SAMN15323448, study PRJNA562643) | freshwater metagenome | isolation source: river surface water | place: USA:Blue River Watershed | collected 2017-08-17
TGAACAATACATTTCAGTTTATTGTTGGATCTTGGCCTAATACAGCTATTTGACCGGCACCGGCTCCTCTTGGTTAATCTATTTTTTCAAACCACCAATTAAAGTAAATATAATTATCTCCAACTAAGTTATATTTATCTGATTCATATTTTATGATAATTTTATCATTATAAGATCTTATAAGTTCTATTTCAATTCCTTTATCCATTTTAAGTTGTTTACCTGTTTCAATAGAGTAACAAATTATATCATCATTTAATAATTTATAGATTCCTGGCTCTGGTTTTAACCAAGTTTTTATAGTTTTGATTATTAAACCAGTAATTTTAATAACCCACTCTTTTGGTTGATATAAGTCATAATCCTTAAATACTTCTGATTTAAGTTTAGGTGAGTCTGCTAATATATTTTCAATTACACCCCAATACTCTTCACCGTCTATTCTAAATGAAACATAAACATCATATAATAGTGATGTAGATTTTACAACCCTTAAAACTTTAAGGCTTTCTATATCTTGATGTTCTAATGCTAATTTACTTCTAAGTGCTTTATAAGCATTTGTTCCTTTAAGATTAAACATAATATCATTTACTCTTGACATTGATTGTCTAATTCTATCTTCATGTTTATCAAATGCATTAGTTGATAATGACGGATCATCAACGTGAGTAGATGCTTGTACTGAATCAGAATTAAATCTTTGAAGATTAAATTCGGTAAATTCTAAAATTAACTTATTCTGTCTTTTCATAATTAATATATATATTAAAATTATATTCTAATAAAATGAAAATTAAAAGATTTTTTGAAAGTGATCAAGTAGATATCTCACCAGAAAGAGTTACTGAAATGATAGAAGACTTAAAAGATTATGTATCTGAAATAGAAGATAAATCAACAAAGGTAGATGCTCTTTCATCTGAACTTAGTAATTATAAAAATAATTCAACTAAAAGTAATGATCAGATAGATGATTCTATTGCAGCTTTACAAGTCATTAAAAAAGATTTAGATGATTGCGTTGATAAATTAGACACAATTATTCAAAATTTAGATGATTATAATAATAACGGTAGAAAATATTTATATACTGAAAACAAATAAAAAAACCACTCAAATTGAGTGGTTTTTCTTTTAGATTATTTATTAAATTTCAATTTATATAATGTTCTATATATTAAAACAACAATATCATCAATTATACTATGTAAATGTGTATCTTCTAATGAAATGGCTTTTCTTGCTTCTTTAATAAAACTAACCAATATATTAAAGTATTCAACTTTATCTGTTGATTTAGTAGATGACGTATCAATAACATCATATCCTTCAACAATACCATATTGTCCTTGGTAAGTTTCAATTAACTCATCAATAAGATCAAGAACACCTTCATAATAATCATTTAATGCAGTATGTGCTGCGTGTGACCCCATTTCACCATTTACTTGTAGGTGGTAGATGTGAGCCATTTCTCTTGATTCAAATAATTTAGAGAAGAATGCAACTGGAGTTGCAGTTGTTTGTTGTTCTTGTGGTTGAGGTTCTGGTTGCTCAACTTTAGTTGAATCTTCTTGACCTTGAGTAGTTTGACCTGGTTCAGACGTTGTTGTTTGTGTAATTGTTGTTTGTGTTACGCCTTGAGGAAGATTAGCTTGAACCTGAGCTTCTTCTTGTTCGTATATTTTTCTAATTTGAGAGAATTTTTTCATATAACTCTTATTTTTTTGTTTATATATTATTTTTTGATATATAATTTTTAATATATATATTAAAATTTTATTACAATAATATGAAATATGTAAAAAAGTATAGTCTGTTTTTAGAATCAGTTGATGTAGCACCTGCTCCTGTTAAGAAAAAAACAGAGAGAAAATTAAAACATGGTCCAGAAGCAACTGTAGAAGATGTATTTAGTAGATTAGTAAGAGTTGCTGAGGATAAAAACATCGATTTAGAAAAATTAATTAAAAAATAATGAAAAGTTTTTTAGATTTTATAAAAGAAGAGGTAGATTTAAGAGGTAATAGAGGTATTCCCAGAAATCTTATGGGAGATATTGAACGTCAAGCTACAAGAAATTTAGGTGTTAGACCAGATGACGAAAGACAGATGCATATGGAAATAGGTCCTCAATTAATGAGAGCATTGCAAACATCTAGTCAAGCTATATTTAGCGGTTCCAGAGAACAAGTAGAACAAAGATTAAGAGCTTTGGAAGAATTAGCTGAAAGTGTTATTAGAGAGAATTTCGGTGATATATTAGATAGTTCTGAAAAGCCTATTGAGCTTGATATAAAAATGGTTAGACCAGGTAATGTTATTAATGAATTTCCTGAAATGAGAGATATTCCAGCTAATGCTAATAATAACACAAGACCACCAAGAAGAGACCAACAAAATCAAAATCAAGATCAAAATAGAAATCAAAACCAAGATCAAGGTCCATCGGAAGTTGAAGTAACTGAAGATGATATTAAAATGGGTGTTGAGAAAAAGAAAATCTTAAATACTTTAACTCAAGGATATGGTAAATCAGTTAAAGGTATTATATCTTATTCTGAGTTAGTAGAACCAGGATTAAGAGAGATTTTTGGAAATCAATGGAGACAAGTTTTAGACAACTGGTTACATTTAACTGAATTAGCAGATAAAATGGACTGGGTTTTTCCACTAGAGGTAAAAACACAAATGATGAAAGATGCACCACAGCATCAAGCAGGTGGATGTAAAGTTTCTTGGGAAAAAGACGAAGATAATGAAGATAATGAAGACGAAGATGATGAAAATCAAGGTGGTGGATGTTCTATGTGTGAAGACGGAACTCTTGAAGAAGGAGATTCTAATGATTACGATAGAATAACTATTAAAGCAGTAGGAGTTGATTTTCCTATGCTTATTCACGAAACAGTTAAAGGTATCTTTAGATTATTAGCTTCTGGATCTATCAAAGAAGATGAAGAAATAGCTAAAATTATCAAGAAAAATACAACTTCTTGGGGAGATGAAGCACAAGAGTTTAGATATGGTGTTGCTATGCAAAAAATGTATAGAGACTTTATTTTAGCTTGTAATAATAGCGGTTCTTATAATAATATGCAAGAAAGAATATTTGCTCTTTTAGCTTTAGATGAAGGTAGAGGTGGTAGATTTACTGATGATCAGTTTCTTTCAATTACAAGAGATATGTTTTCTTGTTTTGATTTACAAGAACAAGGTCGTAATTTAGAATTTGAGCTTAATATGAATAGATTTAATACATCTCAAGCTAAAACACAAATTGAGACTTTGATAAATGAAATAGTTGCTGCTGAGAGAGAATATGAAAGACAACTTTCAAGATGGGAAATGGAGAAACAATTAGGTTCTTCTGAGGAAGATACTTATACAGAGCCTGCTAATGAGCCAGAACCTCAACAACAAGAAACTCCATCAGAAGACGATGGTAAATATTCTGATGATGACTTAGCAAATATGAGACAAAGAGATATTCAAGAATTAATTGATGATGCTTTAGATAAAGGAGATTATGCTGAGGTAGGAAGATTAACTAAATTCCTAAAAGAAGGAGCAGAAATTTATCTTCGTGAAGTAGAAAGATTAAATGAGTCAAGCAAATACCACACAAGAAGAAATAAACAATAAATATATGAAATTAGCAAGATATAATCAATTTATAAATTTAGATAACTTAAATGAAAATTTAGATAAAGCTAAAAAATATCTAAAAGAAAGATATGTTTTACTTACTGCTGCAAGAGAAGCTGATGTACTAAAAGGCGAATTGGCTGCACAGGTACAACATAAAGAAATTAGATCTGTAAGATTAATCGATTTTACTCCTGAACAAAGAGAGCTAATAAAAGCTAAATTAAGAGATATAAAACTAACTCCCGAATTAACTCGTTCATTAGAAAGAGATGAAGAATTTATGAAAGTTAGACAGCTTAAAACAACAGTTAATATGTCTAAAGGTCCTAAAGAGTTTCAATTAGATAGAGATAATATTGGATGGTTATCTATATTTACTTATATCTATTACTTTGAGAATATTAGTTTAGAGGATTTATCTAGCTTATATCACAGATTATTAGTTAATAAAGATATTTTACAAAATTTAGAGATTGATATTGCTGGAAAATTAACAAAAAAACAATTCGATCCTAATATTATTGATGAGAATGTTGCTAATAACTATGAGAAAATATCGGATGGATTAGATAGATTAGAAGCATCTAGAAAAGCAAAAAGAATATTTGATACTTTAACACCTGAATTAAAAGCATCTTATGAAGAAGCATCTGATTTACATAAAGAAAAGTTCTTAGAAATAGCAGAAGGTTTTGAGATGGCAGGTAAAAGACCAGATGGAACAATAGATGAAGCTAAAAAGAAACAAATATGGGATGGTTTCTTTGGACAAATGGCAGTTGACCAACGTAGAACTAAACCTGATGGAAGTCCTAACCCAACATTTGGTAAAATGGTTTACCAATCTACATTAAGAAGATATAAAACAATACATGAATTTTTAGTTGCTGCAAATGGTTATTTAGCATCAACTGAAATGGATGGATTTGAAAACTTTATAAAACAATTTACAGAATGTAATAAAAGATTAGGTGCTGCCGGTGCTGAAATGGTATTTAACGAAAATGGTATTGTTATTATTGAGGTTAACTCATTTGCTGCAAATCAAATGTTAAATGCTCACACATCACATTGTATTAAAGATAATATAGGTCACTGGAACAGTTATGTTGCTAATCACGATAATAAACAATATTATATCTATAACTTCCACGTTCCATTAAGAGATAACTTTTCAACAATTGGTATAACAATTGAACCTGGAAAGAGAGTAAGAGCTTGTCATAACAGACCTGACCACTCAGTATCAAGTGAACAGTTTAAGGCTTTATTGAAAAAATGGGAAAATGAGTATAATATCGATAAGGATCTTTGGTCTTATTTCTTACCAATGACTGGTGAAGAAGTTGAAAAGAGAAGAAAAGCAAAAGAAGCAAATAGAAAGATTGTTGAACCAAATATAACTATTGAACAAATTGAAGAATATGTTACTGAATATGGTGCTGATATTAATAAAGATGAAGGTAAATGTTTAGTTAATTCTGTTCAAGAAGATAACTATGAGAAAACTAAATATATCTTACAATTAGGAGGTCTTCCTAACTTGAAAAAAGGTAGAGATGCTGCTATATCATATGCTAAAAATATTGAAATGGTTAAGCTTTTAGTTGATTTTGGTGCTGAGATGACTGGTGATGTATTCAAAAGTGTTATCCACGATGGTGATGCATTACACTATTGTTTGAATGCTGGTCTAGATCCAAAATTCCAATTCAACCTACCTCTTAGAACAGCTATTAAAGGTGATTTCAACCCAAGAGATAAAGATAAAGATGGAAAACCATATTGGGAATCATTCCTAATCTTAATGAAATATCTTGAGAGAATGGGTAAAGATAAACTTAGAGAACAATTAATGTTAAGTGAAAGAGGTCAAAGATCTGGTTTACTAGCAAAATGGGCTGGTGAATATGGTAGAATCGAAGTAATTAAATACTGGGATGAAAATTTAGACTTATTTGAAATTTATTCAGATAAAGATTGGAGAAGTTTATTAGAATGGATCGAAGCATCCAGAATGGTAAGAGACGAGGTTAAACAAAAAACTCTTAACTACCTTAAAGAAGTTCAAAAGAAAAATCAATAAATAAAAAATCCGATTAATTATCGGATTTTTTTATTATATTATAAAGTAAGAAAGCATCATTTATATCTTCAAATGGTTTAGGAACTTTAGAAGAACCCATAATATCTGTTTTTAATATTCTACACAAACCACTCCACTTATCATTAAGACTTTCATTTTCTATAATTGATAAATACATATCATGTTTAGTAAAAGAACCACCAGAAATCCCTATTTTATTCTTATAAACCCATTTTTCTTTTTTAACACCAATGTTAATTGGTGCATAAGTTAGTTTACAAGATTCTAGCTTTAATGTTGATGGTGATAAAACTAATATATCAGTTGAGATTTGATCATATAATTTTTTTCTTAAAATTGTAGAAAAAGTAACTAAATCTATAATATCACCAGCCGCAGATGAAAATGAGTAACCTTCAATACCAATTTTAGTTTTAAGACTAACATCAATATTTTTTAGAATATCATTTATTATATCATCACTAATTTTATCATAATCTTTTAATTTTATCATTTCTCCTTCTGAATAGTCACTATATTCACGATATTCAACATATTTATAAGTTACCAAATCTTCTGCAAACTTAAACCATTTAGTTAAGCCTTTTTTACCAACTACTTTAGACTCTCTACAATAGTTGAAAATCTTAAAATTATCACCTTTTCCAACAACCATAGCAGTTGAAATTAAACTTGGGTCGATTGCTACTATATTAAATTCTTCTTTCATAAAAGTATATAGTAAAAGTTTGTAATTTCCTTTTTTTATTTATATCTTTACAAAAAATATTTACATGATTAGATTAATACTCAATTCAATACTAATACTTGCAGTAATAGTTTATTTTATATTACTAAAAATCTTTTCAAAAAGAAAAGATTTTATTGGACATATGGTAACAAGTGGATTTGATTGCTATAACTGTAAAGGATTTATAGATAAGAAACCTTATGATGATTTTGGATTCGATGCATTTGATAGTGAGAGGTTTAGAATATGTAAGTCATGTAATAGAGATGAAAAGATTAATTTACTAACAGGTGAAAGCAAGTTTAGGTTTAGTGACATTAAAAAATTTCTTTATTCTAAAAAATCTAAGAAATTTATGATAGGATTAAATATTTTTATGTCATTAGCATTAATATTAGATATAGTATTTGCTATTAATAAGATAGATAGAACTATAAGTTATAGTATTTATATACTATCAATTTATTTAATCTGGACTATTAACTTCTATAAATTATTTTTACAATATAATAAGAAAAGCACTTAAATATTAAGTGCTTTTTCTTTAGGGTCAACTGAGTTGTTGAACTACCACCACCTTATTTTACGAAATAAGGAAAACCAACTATAAACTAACTAAACTATTATTCTCCTTTTGCTTCTGCAACAGACGCTGCTCTATAAGCAGTAACTAACTTTTTAATCTCACCTAAAGCTTTACGTGCATCTGCATCTGATTTTTTAGTTGTCTTATTGTGGTTTGTATCAAATTGTTCCCACAAAGTTTTCAACTGTTCGTAAATTTCTTGTTTTGTCATAATTTTTATTTTATTTTTATAAACTCCTTAGAAAGGAGTTTTACTTTTATCCGAAGATATCATCTGCATCTGCTGAATCAACAAATCCATCATTTTCTTCATCATCACCAATTATATCATTAAATTGCTTTTCTACTTCATCAATTTCATCAATTGACTTAAATCTAAAGTAATCATTAACAATTGGTGCCATTTTTTCTAATACTTCTTGTGTAAATACTTCTTGTGTAAATAATTGCTTAGTTGTCACAGATTTATTTAAGTGATCAACATACCATCTTGTTCCACCTGGAATAAACTTCATTTCACCAGTTAATTTATCGACCTCCATTTTACCTTTAGCAATGCCAATTTGATTAAAGTATTCTGGTCTACAAAAAGCATCTAATCCAGTATAAGGATTCATACCATGTGCAAATGATATATCGAATCTAATTTTCTTAGGTTTTGCTAATCTATTTTTCTGTGTCTTAAATAAGACTGAAATACCTGATTGTCCTAAGTCCATATCATCTTCTTCGCCAGTTTTTAGTTTTGATTTACTTAAAAATCCTAATACTGATGCTGAATAAACAAGACCCATTCCACCCTTACTGATCTCTTTCGGAAATAAATCCTGTGAAAGATATGTGTGGTTACAACAAACCATTGGAATATCTAAGAAACCTAAGTCTGAACTTATACTTCTGAAAAGAGCATTTAATCCTTTTGCTCTTGTCATATCTTGTTTCATAGCCCCTTTTAATAAATCTTCTTTTTCTTTATTAGAAGACATCATGCCGATTGAGTCAAGCACAATAACAATTTTAGGAATCTCGAACCCATCCATCTTAGCTTCTTTTAATTCATCTAATAACTGAGTTAAGAAAATATTAATATCCTCTACTTTATTAGATCTAACTAATCTGAATTTATCCGGTGCATTATCAATACCAAATTTTGTAATACCTTCTAAATCAATTGAATTTTCAGTATCAATATAAATAATTGATGATCCAGATTTTTGTGCAGATTTACAAATTGAGTAAGCAATAAATGATTTACCTGCTCCTGATTCTCCTAGTAAACCGAAAATACGACCACCTAAGATACCACCACCAACTAATTTAGCTGACAATGCAGCATCTAATAAATAACAACCTGTTGATATAAATTGTTTTTCTTTAACTTCCTTCTCAATAATAATTGGAACTGATTTAGCTATATTATCTAATATAGAACCAACTTTACTGAACTCAAATTTTTTTCCTTCTTTAACTTGTTTAGCCATAATTTATAATTATATTTTTTCTTATAATGTATATATAAAGTTTTTCTTCTCCCCTTTCAACTTTTTTAATAAAATTCTGAAAGAGGGTATAAATTTTTTATATATAAGTTATGGATAGAATAAAATTTTTAGATAAAGCAAGAAATCTACACGGGTATAAGTATGAATATGTAGATTTACCAGATAAAATTAAGACATCAGATACTATAAAAGTTAAATTTGATGGAATTATTTATAATCAAAGAGTAATAAAACATCTAAATGGTAGATGTCCAGAAAAAGTCATTTATAAAAAAACAACAGAGGAATTTATATCAGAAGCAAAAGAGGTCTGGGGGGATAAATACGATTACTCACTAACTAAATATGAAGGTGCTCTAAATAGTATAAAGGTTATTTACAATGGTATCATATATGAACAAAGAGCAAAATCTCATTTAGAAGGATTAGCACCAGAGTTTAGAAAAAATGAAGATTCGATATTAAATGATTTATTAAATAAATACGATTTAGAAGGTGAAAATGAAATTAAAGAGTTTCTTAATAAATTCAAAATTCAATTTGAGTATAAAACTTCTTTAGAAGGTATTCAATTTGACTTTTATATTCCCTCTATTAGAATAATAATTGAGTTTGATGGATTATATCATTTTGAACCTGTTGATAGTTTAGGTGGTCTTAAAACCTATCAAAAAATGCAAATAAATGATAAAATAAAAAATGATTATTGTGAAGAAAATTATATAAATCTTATTAGAATTAAGTATGATAAAATCGAAGATATTTATCGAATACTATGGGATAGTTTAAGTATATACATAAAAAAGACTCAATAATGAGCCTTTTCTATAAGTTAAAATAACTTTTTAATATTTCTTTTGTTTTTGCATCATCTTCATAATACCATACTGTATTACCTACTAATGATATTTTTTCATTAGTTATTAGATTTCTAAGTGATCCTTCTGTTTGGAAGAAATTTAACTCTTCATCATCAATAGTAAATGACTTTGATCCTTTTTGACCTTCATTTGGTCGTATAGATTCATTTATAAAATCGTTAAATCTTTTTATCATAACTTTTATTTATTTTTATTTATTAAACCAAACTACATGAGTTGCACCTTCTGGTTTATCACTATAGAATACTGGATATTTTCTTGCCATATGTTCCCCATCTGAATAATAGCCAATACCATCTTTATCCATAATTGTATGGTCTTCAACCATTTCATCAAATTCTTCTATTGTAAATAAGTCTCCGTAGTGAGGGATTTCATCTATATAGATAGAATCTGAATCTTTCCAATTTGCATATGTACTTACCTCTTCATTAATTTTTAATTTACTTATAAAGCTTTCTAGCCAAGTAATTTGTTCTTCAATAGCATTATTATCATTATCATACTTATTTCTAAGTACAAATTTTAATGTATCTTTTATTTCCTTTAGACCTTTAACATCTTCACCAGATATTGATCCTTCGTTAAACTTTTTTATATACTTCATATTGTATATATTAAATTTTTTTTCTATTTTTGTACAAAATTAAATAATTATGAATATATGGTTTACATCTGATACTCACTACGGGCATAAAAACATTGCCGGTAAAGAAGTCTCTAAATGGGGATCAGGTTACCGTAGTTTTAAGAATGTTCATCAAATGAACGAAGCGTTAATAACAAACATAAACAAGTTTGTTAAAGAAGATGATATACTTTATCATCTTGGAGATTTCGCATTTGGTGGTCATAAAAGTGTAATTGAGTTTAGAAACTCTATTGTTTGTAAAAACATACACTTGATACTAGGTAACCATGACGAAGAGATTGAAGATGATCTTGAACTACAAAAATTGTTTACATCAGTGAATGATACCTTCAAAGGTTTCATTGGTAAACAAAGATTCCATTTATCTCATTATTCACACCGAGTATGGCCAAAGTCACATCGTGGTTCTATCCACTTGTATGGTCACTCACACGGTAGTATTCCAGACTTAGGAAAGTCAATGGATGTAGGAGTTGATACACATAAGGATTTTAGACCTTATCATATCAACGAAATCCTAACAATAATGAGTAAAAGAGAATCACATAAAGTAGATCATCATGTGTAAGTATCAACAGGAAATTAATTACTTAAAAGTTTTACTTAATAGTGATTACTCAGGAAGAGAACAATCAAATTTTGTGATATACAAAAAAAGAAATATATTAATAGGTAAATCTATTAGAAAAGATAAAAGAATAAATAAGATAAAATGTATTCTAAATTTGAGTTAGGCGACACTGTTGTTTGTGTAAAACAATATGAAACCTTAAAAGAAAAATGTCATTATCGAATAACTGGTGCTGGTTCTAGAAATTTTAACTACACTAAAGATATGGCTAATGATAAAATTCAATACGGATTTTGTGTAGAAGATCAATATTTTGCTTCCGATAAGCCTAATTGGTGGCATTTACCATATAATGAAAGAGTAAAAAATTATTACTTAACATTGGAAGAAATGAATAAACATTTTATAACTCAAGAAGAAGATTATAAATCTTATCTAAGAGATCAAAAATTAAATAAATTAGGAATATGAAAGTAGTTTGTATAGAACAACCATTAACTGCCCATTATTCACCTTTCAAAAAAGGTGAAATATATGATGCAGAATTAGTACATACTGATGAACAATACTATATGATACATCATTTAGTTGGCTATACTAAAATTAAAAAGAGTTGTTTTATTACATTAGAAGAGCATATTCAAAAGGAAAGAGATAAAAAAATAGAAAAATTACTAAATGATAGAAAAATTTGATTATCTAACAATATATGAAATGGTTTCAGAAAAAGAAGCCATTGATTATATTGAAGAATTAGAAATAATTGACCATCTTATAATGGTCGATTTTATTAGTCTATCAGGTGAATACAAAAATGTAAATATTAATATTAATCAATATTACGAAAGAGTTTCACATAAAAGAAATATTAAAATTAATAAGTTATTAAAATGAAAGATATAAAAGGATTTGTAAAATTATTTGACATTAACATACCGGACTATAATCATTTTGATTATTACATTGAACAATTATCTAAGCTTAATCAATGGTCTCATATCTACGATTTAATCAAATTGTATGAGGATTTTGAGAAAGATTGTGATGATGTTTTACAATATAAAATTGAGAAGTCTAATCAAATAATTGAACACATTAGAAACTCACATGCTTATCAAGAAATTACTTGTCATCCTATGGTAGATTTACCTACAACAAAAAACTTTGTTTATGAAGGTGATAAGATTTATGTTTCTATTGATATAATCAAAGCTAACTATTCAATTATGAAGAAGTATGATGCAGATCATATAAATGATTTAGGCAATTCCTATGAAGATTTGTTAGCTAAATTTAACGTACATCCTATTTTTAATCATTCTAAAGGATTTAGACAATTTATCTTTGGTAACTTAAATCCAAAAAGGCAGATTAAAGCACAACGTGAGGTTATTGAAGATTTGAGAAAATCATTAGCACATTTAGGTCTTGAAGAAATTTGTGTTAAAAGTGATGAAATCATTTATGCAGTTGATAGTTTTGATACTGCTGAATTATTATCACAATTAGTAGATACAAACAAATTTAAGCTAAGAGTATATAAGGTTGAAAGAATTGAAGATTTTCGAGTAAACACTTACTATGATATTTTTGGCAATGAAATTGAAAAGTCTTTAGTTGGTTGCAATGGAAATAAGTATTACATTTACTTAAAACAACATATCTTAAATGAAAAACTTGATATAAGAGATTTATTATTTAAGATTGATGGTTTAGTTGCAATTTGGAATGTCGAAGGGTTAAAAGTAGAATTGTGATAGTTAGATTAAAAAAATTACCTAAAAATAACGATAAACTTGTACTTAATAAACTTTATGAGGTTAAACCTCTTAATAAAGAGTATTATAAAAATAATCACTTTATACTTGAAAATAGTGAAATATGGTGGGAAGTATTTGAAAATGGTTTATCGATTGGATTATATGATAGAAAGTGCTTTGAAACATTAAAAGAGTTCAGAGGTAGAAAGTTAAAAGAATTAGGAATATGATTTTTGATGAAGAAAAATTAGATTTAAGTAATATAGTATGTCACTCTGGTGGTGCACTTGGCTCAGACTCTTTTTGGGAAGAAGAAGGAGCTGAATTTGGTGTAGTAACCAGAGCATACTCATATAAAACAAAAACTCATAAATCTCCTAATAAAATAGAAATTAGTGATCAAGATTTCAGTGAAGGTGTTGAAGCTATTAGAATAGCTAATAAAACTCTTATGAGATTTGGTATTGAAAAATATATGAACTTATTAGCTAGAAACTGGTCTCAGGTTAAATACTCTGACGAGATTTTTGCTATTGGAACTATTGTTGAGCCTGGTAAGAAAGGTTCAAGAGGTTATAATAAATCTAAGTTCTCAATTGTAGATGGTGGAACTGGATGGGCAGTTCAGATGGCAATTGATAATAGAAAAGCAGTTTGGGTATTTGATCAGAAAAAAGATAATTGGTTTAGATGGTCATATACATCAGAGAGTTTTATTGTGTGTGATACACCAAAAATAACAACTCAAAATTTTGCAGGAATTGGTACAAGAGAAATAGAACAAAATGGTATTTTAGCAATACAAGAAGTTTATAAATTAACATTTAATTAGACATGGGAAAAGAAACAATCATAGTTGAAATGACACCTTTCTTATTTGAGGATGGTAATACTTATTATTTCGATATTAAAAAAAGGAGTTACGGTAATACCTATCATAATTTATTTGTCTATAAGCAAGTTGAGGTAGTAAAAGAAAGAAAAACTTGGTTTGGTTTAGGAGCTACTGAGAAAAAAGTAGAAATAAAGTATCAGTGTATTAATCCCAATAATGCAGCATTAGTTAATATCAATCTAAATGCTAGAGAAGTAAAGAATGAAATAAAGAGTGTTATTATTGCCAACCAAGCAGTTCATAGAATAAAAGATTGGGATGGTTTTGTTGGGGATATACCAGAAGATGCCAAAAAAGCTTTATCTCGTGACAGTAAATTAAATGATTTAGGTATTAAATAATGAAAAAATCAGCAGGTGTAATAATTATACTAAATAATAGTAAAATACTATTAGCACATCCAACTAATGCAAGATGGATTGGTACCTTTTCTTTTCCAAAAGGAGGAATTGAAAAAGATGAAAAAAAGATAAATGCTGCTATTCGTGAGTTAGCAGAAGAAACTTCTATTATCGTAACTAAAGATCAGATTACTAATAGAGAAGAACCAATTATAGTAAATTATATAGATAAAAAAGGAAGCACTTATAAAAGGCTTTATCTTTATACTGTTTATATAAATGATTTATCTGAAATAGGATTAGAGTCTGAAATTATACCAAAAGAAATGCTACAAATCGAAGAATTGGATTGGGCAGGATTTTTAACAAAACAAGAAGCAGAAGAAAAAATATTTTCTAGAGTTTCACACTTATTGGATTTGATAAACTAATTTAATTTCACATAATATAATTATTTATGAAAGAAGAATTAAATTTAGAAAATCCTATTTTTGCGTTCTATGTTTGTATCGATGGAATGCCAACACAAAGAGCACAGCAATCAATTGCTGAGATAAAAGAAATGGTAAATATATATAGTAATATAACTTGTTGGGTTATCCCAACAAAAGAAGCTACTAGAGTTGATTGTGTTTATGATGGAAAAGGTAAGATAAGAAATACAGAATTATCAAATCTTATTTTAGAAATAAACAAAAGAATAGATATATTATCTAATTCATCTAACTTTGAAGAGTTTAAGATGAACATTAGAGATTGGAAATTAGGAGAATTTTTAGATGAGACCATTTAACAAAACTTATATTGATAAATTAACAAGAAGTGAGATAAACTTAGAACACTATTCTTGGTGGGATTACTATGACTATTACTATGATGATTATGATGATTACTACGAAGATTATGTAGAGTATGAGTATATAAATAAAGAAGTTGAGAAAGAAATATTCTTAGAAACCGTTTGTGGTCCAAGACATAGAAGATTAAAAAATATTTATTTACCATATCGAGCAATAGATATGAACTCTATCTATTCTAAACAAGTTAAAAGAAATAAATTAATTGACGAACTATTGGGATTTGATAATCCACAAGTGTCTTATAAACCTACATTTGCAGATATAATAAATGAAAAGAGTAACACCAAAAATAATTAAAGAACTAAAAGAAAATGAAATCTTTGTTTTTGGGTCAAACCGACAAGGTCGACACGGAAAAGGAGCTGCTTTAACTGCACGTCTTAAATTTGGTGCAATATATGGACAATCAATTGGTTTACAGGGAAACTCTTATGCAATAGTAACAAAAGAACTTAGAAGTAATTTTGAGCCAGTTTCTTTACAAGAAATTAAACAAGGTATAGATAATTTTATTATCTTTGCTAAACAGAATAAGGATTTAACTTTTTATGTTGTTGAATTGGGTTGTAATCTAGCATATTTTAAGTGTGAAGAGATTGCACCTTTATTCAAAGAAGCCCTAAACATAGAAAATATTTATTTACCTGAAAAGTTTTTAGAGAATCTACAAATCGGATTTTCAATATAATATGAATAAAAAAGACCTACTAAAACTAATAGAGTCCGAAGGAGACGATAAATCCTGGGTGTATACCGCACAAAATGGTGTAAAAATACCATGTTCAATTCACAGATCATCAATATTAATACTATGTGGTTATGTACATATAAATAGAGATAACCAACTATGGGGTCTTTCCTATGATGATGTTTATAAATATGATCTTGATGTACACGGTGGCTTAACTTATCACGGTGTATATGATGGTTATGATGATAATACTTGGACATTTGGTTTTGATTGTGGTCACCATGGTGATCTAGTTCCTTACTATATAATTAATGATAATCTATACAACATTCTAGATATTACTGGGACTTATAGAGATATGAACTATGTTATTAGTGAGGTTGAGCAATTAGCTGAACAATTATCAAAGTATAGTTTATCAGAATTAAGAATAAAAAAGATAGATAACTTGATTAATTAGTAATTTATTTGTATATTTGTATAACAAAATTTATCACTATGGACGAAATGTTTTTTGACTACGAACTTTATACTGCTGAACAAATGTTATTAGCAGATCAAATGTATAAAGACTTTATGGAGTCTGAGTTATTAAATGAATTAGATTAATGGGAGAAGCAGATTTTTTAGCATGTCAGGACTATATGATTCCTCACGATTTTGATCCAAAACCTTACATAAGGGATTTGAAAATACGCATGATAACAGAGAATATGGACTTTGGTATCAAACAAAGATGTGTTGATAAATACTCAGAAAAAATTGATACTATATTAGCTAATTTTGATGATTTTATCATTACTGGTTCACTAGCACTTAATTTATATGGTTTACTCGATAGAAATATATCTGATATAGATGTTATTTTATTTGATCAGAGATACGATATTCCTATGTTAGGTTCAAATCATTTAGAGCAAGGGGATTTTAATACAGATAGATTGGGATATTGTTACTTATCTAATGGTAATCCTTTTAATTTATTAGAATTTTTAAGATCTGCTAATAAAATAAAATACTTAAATAATTTCATGAGTCCTAAAAAAGAAAAGTTTGATCTTTTCTTGGATAAAGAAAGAGAAAGAAAGTTTATAACTTTTTCATATAATGGAAAGGATATCAAAGTTCATTCTCCTATTGAAATAATTGAGCAAAAAATAAGTATGGTTGAAAGTAATAAAAATTCCTACTATATTATGAATAGTGTTTCTAAAAACACACTAGATTTATGGCGAATTTTTAAGACTATTGATAGTATATCATGATGTTGCATAAAATAAGATTTGAACATAACAAAAAATTATAACAAAAATAAATATAATGAAAAAATTACTATTATTACTTGTTGCAGTTGCAACATTAATGTCGTGTGATAAGCCAAAAAAACATCAAAGTGAAAAGATTCCTTTGCGTCAACTTGTTAAGAGCGAGACTAAAGAATCTTATTCGTCTGCATCATTCTTTTTGATAGCAGGTTCTGCTCATAGTGGAACTTATACCGATACCGATATAAAAGCAATGGGTTCTGTGAACGGTGAATACCGTTACCTAAAGATGAAAATTGAAAAAGTTCGTATCAAGATTGATAATTCAGTTAAGATTCCTTATGTGATCTTAAAGTATGAGACTTTTGACAAAGTGGATACCGACCAATTACTAATGTATGATTACAAAGTTGATAGCTATACTATTGTATGTCCTGAACAATACTTACCTGAACGTTTACTACCAATTGTATTATAATGTTTTACCATAAAAATATAATTAAAATTAAAAAAGACTACAATTTGGTAGTCTTTTTTTATTTCCTTATATTTGTAGAAATAAATTGAAATATGATCTACAATAGCTACAAGTATTTATTTCCACCAAGACCCAAGAATGCAATCTTGTCAAGTGATTTAGAATTCTGGGATAATAACACACTATTAGCACAGCCAAAACTTAATGGCTCAAATTGCACCATCTATACAAATGGTGATAAGATTATTGTTATGAATAGACATAATCAAAGACTAACTAACTTTCAAATTAACGAAGCTGAGATTAAAGCTATGTACCGTGGAAATGGTTCATGGATGGTAATCAATGGGGAATATATGAATAAATCAAAAAGTGATGAAAACCGTCAAGTTTTTAATCATAAGTTTGTTATTTTTGATATTCTAGTTTTAGATAATGATTACTTAGTTGGTAGTACTTTTGAGCAAAGAGTTTTGTTATTAGATGAATTATATGGTAATGTTCCTTGTGAAAAAGATTACTTATGGAAAGTATCTGATAATATTTACCGAGTAAAATCATATACAAGAGATTTCTTAGAATTGTATAATAGTTTAGTAGAGATTGATATGATTGAAGGTTTAGTCTTAAAAAGAAAAGGTGCTAAACTTGAAAGAGGTAACACTGAAAATAATAATACTAAATCTCAGCTAAAAGCAAGAAAGCCGACTAAGAATTACCGTTATTAAAATTTAATATATAATAAAAATAATCTTAATCATGAAAGTTAAAAAGTTTAATGAAATGAATGATGATACAGATATTACTAAATCGGATACTCTTAAATCTGCTATAAAAAAAGTAGAATTTAATATTATGAATGATGATCCTAAAGTTAAAAATAAAGAAATATCAGACTTAGAAAGACAAGCTATTAAAGACTATATAGAAGATTTCAAAAATAGTGGTAAAAAAATTGTAATTTAATGAGAAAGTTCACAGAAGCAGTAAAAACAAAATGTCAAACCCCTGATGCTCAATTTAATATTAAGATTAAAGAAGATAAAGTATCGGTTGAGGTTGAACTACCTATGAAATTAGACTTAACTGAAGATGAAGCTAAGCTTTTAGAATCTAATATACATAATGCTATGGAATTAGTATTGGTACAATATTTTAAGAAAAAACAATAATAACAAAATGATTAAAAGATTTAATGAATTAAACTCACAAGAAGAAGCACCAAAAGGTAACTTCAAAGTTGTATTTGAAGGTTTTCAGACTGAGCAACAAGCAAAAGCATTTGCACAATGGTATGAAGGATCAGGAGAACAAGATTCTGGTATTTGGTTAGAAGAGCATTCTGATGCATCAGGTGCTTATGTTGATATGCAAAAATTTCATGAAAAAGGAGGATTTAAGGTGAATGAAAATGATGAAATAATTGTGCCTTTAAGAATTTATAACAAATAATGAGAAAGTTTAGTGAAAGTACTGGACACAGAGATACACAAGGCAATTGGGTAAATGAAACACCGCAAGCCAAACTAAGAAATCAGTTGGGTCCATTTTGGACCTTAGTTGACATTCTTTCAGAAGAAAGATTAGAAAAATTACTAAATACTCCTGATGGATTGGAAATGATAAAAGATTGTGTAGAACAATGTAAAAATAACAGACAAAATATTCTTGATTTAATCAAAGAAACAGAAAATAAATAATAATATGCAACAATTCTCTAAGTTAAAAAAGGTTGATGAATTCAAACCAGCAAAAGATGAAGTTTTATATTCAGATGCACATATGTCAGTCGTTCGTTATGAAGATTGGTCAATAATCAAACAAAAAGACTTTGTAGTTTGTGTTCCTTATTTAATAGAATCAAATCAAATAGTTCTTAGACACGAATATGTTCCTACTTTTAAGTATGCAGACGGGCAAGAATACCACTTAGCTTTAATTGGTGGTGGTAGAGAAGATGGAGAAACTCACGATGTTGCAGTAGTTAGAGAGTTAGAAGAAGAAGCAGGTATTGTTTTAAGAGAAGATTATGAATTAGAACCATTAAAACCTCTTTTCTTAACTAAAGCAAACTCAACTAAGGTTTATCCTTATATTATTCCGTTACACGAAAAAGATTATCACGAGGTGATTGCTAAAGGTGATGGTACTAAACACGAAGCTATGGCTAAAGCTGTTAAAGTAGATGTTAAATATCTAAGTAATTTAGAAGCATCAGATGTTATCACAGCATACGTTTTAATGAAAGTTAAAGAATATATTAATTTACAAAAATAAAAAAGAGACTTTAGTCTCTTTTTTTTATATCCTCTATTTCTAACTCTATAATATCCATTTCAAGTTTTGGTGTATCATGATCAGTTAGTGGAAATCTATCAGATAATAATCTATTTAATATATCTGAACCATAACTAAATCTTCTAGTATTACCAGATCTACCAGATATCGTAATATATCGGTATGTATAATTTTTATCAAACTCATTCATAAAAGGTATAAAATAGTCTTTTATATCACTCCATCTAAATTTAGAACAAGCATCTCTTTCGATAATTGCTTTATCTCCATCAAAGTAAGGTTTGCAAAGATTTAACTCCATATACCCATCATAAAAACCATTAGTCCATAAATAAAAGCCATCATCTAAAAGATAAGCTAGATAACTATTACTAAAATCTAAAAGATCTAGTCTATCTTCTTCATCTAAGTTATGCTGTTCAAATAGTTTTAAGTATTTCATATAACTATATATAAAAAAAAGAGAGTTAAAACTCTCTTTTGCTGTTACACTATTTTATTTAATTATATTTTAGAAAGTAATTCTTCTTTCTTGTTTGTAAATTCATCATCTGTTAATATTCCAGCAGTATGTAATTCAGCTAATTTTTTTATTAATTCAATTACATCTTCTGACTTATTTTTATTCTCTTGGAATACAACTCTTCTTTCTTTTTTTAATTCTTTTGTTTCAACTGGTTTTCTACTCTCTGGAAGCAATTGAATAATAGTAGAAGCAATATAGTAATTATCAAAATCCATATCTACTTTTTCAAATTTTTGCTTTGATTTCTCTCCTTTTTCAATTCTACCAGTTTCAATATTATTACTTGAGTAAGTTGTAGTAATTGTTCCGTTTGAAGCATTAAAATTTAGATCTGAAGAATAATAGGCATTTCCTACCGCATTGATACTAGAACTATTAAAGATTGCATTATTTCCTTGAGTAGTAGTATTTGCTAAACTACCACCAATTGCAGTAGTTCCACCATAATAATAACCACCCCATGGAGAATAGTAATCTCTATACCAAGGATACCAAGTTGGATAATATTTCTCAACAATAATTCTGTTAAATTTATTACTCCATCCATCTAAAGATACAACAGATTCTTTATAGAAGAAAACTTCTAATAGTCCATTTTTAGCAATTGCATTTTGAGTCTCATCATTATCTTCAACTTCATAAGTATTGAAAATAAACTTTTTTTTGTCATCAATAAAGCAATCTAAATAAAATCTTTGTCCTGGATTTAATACTAAACCTGATTTAGAAATCGAGTTACCGTTTAGCTTAATGTCAGCAAGTACTGCTTGTTGTAAAGGATTGTAAAGTTCAATTTGGAATTCCTCTTTGTCGTGAAGATAAACTTTACCTTTTTTGATAGATTTTCTACCTTTGTCATTTGAATTAACTACCCAAGCACCTGGTGCTAAAGTAGCCGCTTTTAATTTTGCCATTTGTTTTTTATTTTATTTTTATATCCGTATCTTTGATTCTCTTAAAAATCTCAAAGGCATCCTTCTGATACCCGACACGAATTATGTGTAACAGCATTAATATATATTAAAAATATTTTGTTTGTTTATAAAAAGGTTGTATATTTGTATAAAATATAGATAAATGATAAACGTAAACGAATTTGTACCAAAACTTTTCCTAAAACTAACATCGAAAACATATCCGTATGGCTACGAAGATATTGTTGTTGATGAAATGGTTCGATTAGGATATTTACCAAAAGACATCAGTAAAGATAGTCATGGTAACTACTTTTATCAAATTGGAGAATCTCGTTCTATATTTGCCGCTCACTTAGATACCGTATCATCAAAACACCAAGACGTAAAGCACGTTTTAGATGGTGAAACAATTAAAACTGATGGAACTACTACATTAGGAGCTGACGATAAAGCTGGAGTTACAATTCTTATTTGGATGATGAAACATAAAATTCCAGGAACTTATTATTTCTTCATTGGTGAAGAAAGTGGTTGTATTGGTTCTGGATTAGCAGCAAAATATGGAGAATTTAAGGGTAAATATGATCGTATTATTTCATTTGATAGACGTGGAACTACTTCAATTATTACACACCAATCTTGGGCAAGATGTTGTTCAGATGTATTTGCAGATGCTCTTTGCGAACAATTAAATAAGTCAAAAGAATTAAAATATATCAAAGATGATGGTGGTGTTTATACTGACTCTGCTGAGTTCGTAGATTTAATTCCAGAGTGTACTAACGTATCAGTTGGTTACTACTCAGAACATACTATGCGTGAAAGTCAAGATATTAGACACTTAGTAGATTTATGTACTGCTTGTTTATCGGTTGACTGGGAAAGCTTACCAACTAAACGTGATCCAAAAGTTTATGAAGGAAAATCTTGGAAAAACTATAGTTCTTCAAGTGCATACTCAACATATGGAACATCAGAGATTGATTACTCAAAAAGAGATCACTATCCAGGTGATGCTTGGAGTTCAGGTTCTTCTTGGAGTAGAAATGGCTCTTATAAGTCTAAGAAAAAGACAGAGCGTCAATTAGATTACTATAATGATTGGTATCATACTGAAGAAGAAGAGTTCCAAAGCAGAAGCGGTGCTTATATCTCAAA
>JACCDV010131849.1_pt1 | contig 21869 bp, 20 predicted proteins | sample 7446131 | NCBI WGS metagenome assembly JACCDV01 (sample SAMN15323448, study PRJNA562643) | freshwater metagenome | isolation source: river surface water | place: USA:Blue River Watershed | collected 2017-08-17
AATTTCACCATTTCTTTGAAAGCCTCACCAGATAAACCTAAATTGAAAGCAATTTTTCTAGCTTGGAAACCTTGTAATCCGTAAGCAGGATCGATTTCTTCTGTAAAAATTAAGTGAGGTGTGTGCTCAGCCACTTCTTCGATATCCATTCCACCTTCAGTAGAATACATAATCATGTTACGACCAGTAGCTCTGTTTAATAACACAGAAACATAAAACTCAGAAGTTTCGCTTTCACCAGGATAATAAACGTCCTCAGCAATTAATACTTTGTGAACTGTTTTTCCTTCTGGCGGAGTTTGAGGTGTTACCAACTGCATTCCAATAATTTGCTCTGAAATTTCAGTTACTTGGTCTAAGTTTTTAGCTAACTTAACTCCTCCACCTTTTCCTCTACCTCCAGCATGGATTTGCGCTTTTACTACGTACCAACTTGTACCTGTTTCTACAGTTAATTGTTTTGCTGCAGCTACCGCCTCAACTGGATTGTTAGCAACAATACCACGTTGAACACGTACTCCATAACTAGCTAGGATTTGTTTACCCTGATATTCGTGTATGTTCATAATTGTTATGCGTTTATCTTATTTAAAAAAGTGCCACAAAAATAGCAAAGTAATTTTTAATGCACTAACTTTTTTTTGTTTAATTTGGGAATTTGATATACATATTTAACTTCAAAAGCAGAAGGTCAAAAAAGGATATTGTTACATTTTAAACATTTTGTTATATTTTGTTAATAATTGTTTTAAAAATTGCATCAACAAAAAAATGATATACTTTTGCATCAAATAAAAATAAAATGAAACCAGAAGTTTTAGAACAATTAGCAACAGAATTTGGAAGTCCATTATATGTTTATGATGCGGAAAAAATTGCCTTTCAATACAACCGATTACAAAATGCTTTTAGCAAAGTAGAACGTTTTAAGGTGCATTATGCCGTTAAAGCATTATCGAATGTATCTGTTTTGAAATACTTAAAAAGTCTTGGGTCTGGATTGGATACGGTTTCGTTGCAAGAAGTACAATTGGGATTACATGCTGGTGTTGACCCAAAAGATATCATATACACTCCAAATGGCGTTTCGATGGAAGAAATTGAAGAAGTAGCTGGTTTAGGTGTTCAAATCAACATTGATAATTTATCGATATTGGAGCAATTTGGTACAAAACATCCAAATATTCCGGTTTGTATTCGAATTAATCCACATGTAATGGCGGGTGGAAACGCGAATATTTCGGTGGGACATATTGATAGTAAATTTGGGATTTCGATTCATCAATTGCCTCATATTTTGAGAATTATTGAAAACACAAAAATGCACATCAACGGAATCCATATGCATACGGGTTCGGATATTTTAGATGTTGAAGTGTTTTTATATGCAGCAGAAATCTTATTTGAAACCGCAAAAAATTTCAAAGAGTTGGATTTTATTGATTTTGGAAGTGGTTTTAAAGTTCCTTACAAAAAAGATGATATTGAAACCAATGTAGAAGAATTTGGTAAAAAACTAACGAAACGATTTTTAGCTTTCGAAAAAGAATACGGCCGACCATTAACTTTAGCTTTTGAACCTGGAAAATTCTTAGTGAGTGAAGCTGGTTATTTCTTAGCAAAAGTAAATGTAGTTAAACAAACCACTTCAACCGTTTTTGCAGGAATTGATTCGGGATTTAATCATTTGATTCGTCCGATGTTGTATGGATCGCAACATCACATTGAAAATATTTCTAATCCAAAAGGAAAAGAACGCTATTATTCGGTTGTTGGATATATCTGTGAAACGGATACTTTTGCGAGCAACCGAAGAATTACAGAAATTCACGAAGGTGATATTTTATGTTTTAGAAATGCCGGAGCTTATTGTTTCTCAATGGCATCGAATTACAACTCACGACTAAAACCAGCGGAAGTGTTATGGAAAGACGGAAAAGGTCACTTAATCAGAGAACGCGAAACGTTTGATGATATTTTGAGAAATCAGGTGATGATTGAAGTGTAAACACGAATTTCACGAATTAGCTCTAATGAAAATTAAAACAAATGCTAATATTAATATGTTTAAACTTACAATGTAGATTCCGAAACGAGTTCGGAATGACAAAATTGTGTTAATTTAAACACGAATTTCACGAGTTAGCACGAATAAAAAAGCATCAAATTTTAGTTTGATGCTTTTTTTTTATGTTGATTTTCAGTATAATTCTTTAATTTATAAATGTACTTTTCTTCTTTTAATAAAAAAGATTTTGAATTGATTGATTTAACCTTTTCATTATCGAAATAAATATCAGTTTTATTTATTTTTGGATAAACAACAAAAATAGAGTCATTAAATTTATGATAATTCCCATCTTCAAAACTATCCCAATCAGCTTGTATTTTTCGCAAAACTAATTTTTCAATTGAATCAGTTTTTAAATCAAAATAAACTCTTCTTTCTGTAAAACCTGCTTCTGGATTAAATCTAAATTTTAAAAATTTTAGTTTTGAATTTATAAAAAAGTTTTCTTGCGGAACTAAGCCATCGTCTAAATATTTAAATTCTTCAGCTTTTGTATTAGCAATAGCTGTTCTAAATTCATTCTCTAAATCAGAATCTAAAATGTCATTACTTGCATTTTCACATCCAACAAATAAAAATAACAAAAACGATGAAAATATAAGTCTAATAAAATTATTCATAAATAAATAAATTTACTTCCCTAAAACCTCCAACAACACTTTACCATCAGAACTATTCGGCATAGTGATTTTTAACATTTGGGTAATCGTTGGAGCAATTTGAGTGATTTCTTTTCTGTCGTGGGTTTGTCCGCTTTTAATGTTCCAACCAAAGAAAATTAAAGGAACATGGGTATCATAAGAATATGGCGAACCGTGCGTAGTTCCAGTTGCTGAATACTCAACATAACCGGGTTTGAAAATTAAAACAAGTTCTCCATTTTGTGTTGGATCATATCCTTTTGAAATGAAGTTCAAATAGTAATCACTTGCGTTTGCATTAGCTACTTCTTCTTCGGTATAAACTCGTTTAATGAAATCCTGTTTTTGTAAATAATCTTTGAAGGCTTGTTTTACTTCTTGTAAATTCAGCCCTTTTGCTTTTACTTTTGCTTTATCTAAAAACACATTGTAATTCGAATAATCCAAAACTAAGTTTTCTCCAAAAGTAGTTTCAGAAAAATCTTTTAAGTCTTTTTGGATATTTTTATAATTGATATTATCAACTTTGTATTTATTGTCTTTCAGATACGTCACATTTTCAGCTCCAGCGTGATCAGCCGTTAAGAAAACCAAGTAATTTCCTTTCCCAACCGTTTTGTCTAAGTAAGCTAAGAAATCAGCAATCGTTTCATCTAAACGCAAATACGTATCTTGTAATTCAATAGAACGTGGTCCTAAAACGTGTCCAATATAATCTGTCGAAGAAAAACTTACAGCTAAGAAATCGGTGATATTGTCTTTTCCTAAACTCTCGCTTTCAATCGCTTTTTTAGCAAAATCAGCTAATAAGTTATTTCCGAAAGGTGTTGAACGAAGAATTCCAGCATCGTTTGCATCATACATTTCTTGTAAATTGTAAGGCATAAACGGTGCTTTTTTATACAATTTTCCTTCGTATGGATTGTTATCGGTTAAGCTTTCGTTGTAGGTTTCTTTTGGTTTTAATAAATCCCAACCTTTGTTTACATATTTCAAATAATTTTTCTCAGCATTGAATTGCGTTGCCCAATCAGGAAGTTTTTCTCCGTAATAAGTACTCGAAATAAACGCTCCTGTTTTACTATACCAAAAAGCCCAATCCGCAAAATGTCCCGCTGGTAAAATAGCACCTCTGTCTTTGATACTGATTCCGATTACTTTTCCTCTAAAATTGGTAGACAACTTCAATTCATCAGTCATTGTAGAACTTTGCAAGTTTCTTGGCGACATTTTTCCTTCTTTTTCCGAATCATCTCCTAAAGTAGAAACCGTTGCATCATCGGTACAATACATCTCTTTTCCTGTTGCTTTATTGAACCATTCGTTACCTACAATTCCGTGAACAGCAGGAGTAGTTCCAGTGTATACTGAAGCGTGTCCAGGTGCGGTATAAGTTGGCATGTAGTTATAATGAGTATTATTGAAAGTGTATCCTTCTTTCATTAATCGTTTAAAACCATTTTCGGAAAAATCGTTTGAAAAACGGTATAAATATTCCATTTTCATTTGGTCAACTACGATTCCAACAACTAATTTTGGTTTGTCCTGCGCTGAAAGTAAAAAAGAAACTAGAAACGCTGCTAAAACAAATGCTTTTTTCATTTTTAATTATTTTATACAAATTTACATTTTTGATGTAAATGGAATGTTAATAAATACAAAAATGACTTTTTATCGAATTCAATAAAAAGTCATTTTAATTATCTTTTGGAATTATTTCTTTTTTGTAGACTTATCTTCTAGAACTGTCATATTGTAAGCAATAATCATATCTTCATAGGTAATATACAATTGATTTCTGCCTCCTTGTTTTTTTCTGGTGTAAATTGCTAAAGTACATTCTACTCCGTTATTATCCACACAATTGAATTTCACTACATCATCGTCTCCAATCGTTTCTTGATTTCCATATTTCATGATAGAAAACAACTGAAGTACTTCTGAATAAACCACAATTCGATGACTTTCCATATCTAACAGCACTGTCATCTCTGATTTTTCCAATTTAGACCAATCGCTCCAATTTCCTTTTTTGTCTTTCTGGCTTACCATATATCCAGAAGTTTTGAAATTAAATTTTTGAGCATAAGATGTAGCCGATGCAAAAAACAAAAACAATAATATGTATTTTAAACTCTTCATTTCGTTGTTATATTAAAATTCAAAGGTAGTTACCTCTTTTTTAGCAGCGTTAAATTCGGTAATGATATTATCAACAATAGTTTCAACAGGTAGAATATCGTGAATTAATCCCGCAATTTGACCAATTTCCAATTCACCTTCCACTAAATCACCTTCAAACATACCTCTTTTTGCTCTTCTTTTTCCTAACAAATTTTCTAAATCTTCTTTAGATGGACATTTGGCATACAATTCCTGAACATCATTAAAGAATTTATTTTTGATTAAACGGACAGGAGCCAATTCTTTCAATGTTAACTGTGTATCGCCTTCACCCGTTTCTATAATTGTTCGCTTGAATTCATCATGGGCCGAACTTTCCGTTGAAGCAGCAAAGCGACTTCCCATTTGAACCCCATCGGCACCTAACGTCATAGCGGCTAGCATTCCTCTACCGGTTGCGATTCCTCCTGCGGCTATTAATGGAATTGAAATTTTTTCGCGCACCATTGGAATTAAAGTCAACGTTGTGGTTTCTTCTCTTCCGTTGTGTCCGCCAGCTTCAAAACCTTCTGCAACCACAGCATCAACACCTGCTTCTTGAGCTTTTAATGCGAATTTTGAACTACTCACCACATGAACTACTGTAATGCCGTTTTCTTTTAGAAATGGAGTCCACGTTTTTGGATTTCCTGCCGATGTAAAAACGATTTTCACACCTTCTTCTTTTAGAATTTGCATGATTTCTTCAATGTTAGGATATAACATTGGAACGTTTACTCCGAATGGTTTATCGGTTGCTTTTTTGCATTTTTGAATGTGTTCTCTTAACACTTCTGGATACATTGAACCTGCTCCGATTAATCCTAATCCACAAGCATTACTTACAGCACTCGCTAATTTATAACCGCTATTCCAAATCATTCCACCTTGAATAATTGGATATTTGATATTGAAGAGTTGGGTAATTTTATTCATTAATTATAATTTCAATAATTTTCCTTTTGCTGATTGATTCGCAAATTCTACTTGGTAAAAGTACAAACCTGACGCTAAACTTTCTAAATAAACAGTAGAAATTGTTTCAGTAATTATATAAAAACTTACTTGTTGTCCCATATTATTATACAAAACAAGTTTAGCTACCGTTTCATTATTAGGCAAGTGAAATGTAATTTTATCCTTAACAGGATTTGGGTATAAAGCTATTGATGTTACTTCATTTGAATTCAACGAAAGCGCATTATTTAAAGCCAATTGGAAATCAGGAACACCATATCCTTTGAAAACCGTTGGATTCGAATACAAATCAGCAGATTGCTTTACAAATTGAACAACTTGAGCATTTGTCATGTTAGGAACAGCCGACCAAAAAGAGGCAATCATTCCTGCCATTATAGGACTTGAGAATGAAGTTCCACTTGCAGTTGTAATTCCTCCAGAAGTATTACTTACCGTAGCACTTAAACCCTTAGCACAAACATCGGGTTTTACTCTACCATCTGAAGAAGGTCCTATAGAACTAAAAGAAACATAATTTTCAGAAGCATCAACGGCTCCAATTGTTAAAGTAGTACTTGCATCAGCAGGAGTTGCAATATGGGGGTCAGAAGTTGCGCCTGAATTTCCAGCACTTGTAACACAAATCATACCTTTTGAAAAAGCCATATCAGCACCTCTCGAAATAAATGCTTTCGTTCCATTCATATCAGCATAGGTATAACTATAATTAGGATTATCGTATGCAAAATATCCTAAAGAGGTATTTATAACATCAACTCCCAAACTATCTGCCATTTCTGCTGCTTCCACCCAATACGATTCTTCAACAGGATTTTCTGAGTTGACATCTTCGGTAATAAATAAATAATATTGAGCATCAGGAGCAGTTCCAACTAATTGATTATCTACATAACCACCCATACATGACAATACATTTGTTCCATGAGAACCTCTGGTATAAAAAGATGTATTTCTATCTGGAAAATTATAACCTCCTAAGATTTGATTATTATCACGCAAACGTTGAAAAGGACTTGCGGTATCAACTCCAGGAAAACCAGCATCCATAACAGCAATAATTTTACCTTGTCCAGTGTAATTTTGTTGGTGCAACAAATGTCCGTTTAACATTTGTATTTGATTTGAAGATCCTCCATAATTGTAATCAATCATAACTTCAAGTTGCTTATTTACAGCTTCTATATTATTCGTTGATGAATTAGAACTTGATCTTGAGTTTAAATTTCTATCAGCAAATTCAATTCGATTGACAAAAGGCAGGTTATTTAGAGCTTGAATATCTAATTGTGAACCTCTGATATGCAAAGCATTTAACCATTTTGATTTTGCCATCACTGTAATTCCGTTTGAAGCAATAACTTGGTCAATATAATTTTGGGAGATAGGTACATCTGTATTATCTAAAGCGATTCCCTGCGTCGTTCTTCTGTCTAAAGAACGTTGGGTTAACATTTGCAAAGGATTATTCAAATAAAAAACCGCATCTGGTTTATAATTGAAATACACCCAAGCATCTTGTTGAGAAAAGCAAAAATTAAAAACCAATAATGTAAAAAGTAGTAATTTCTTCATAGAATTAGGGTTTACAAACCAAATTTAGTAATTTTTATTAAAGAAACTACAATTGTAATTTAAGCAATTACTCCACTTCCTAGAATTTCGTCATTTATATGCCAAGCTACAAATTGACCTTCTGTTATGGCGGATTGTGGATTTTCAAATACCACATACATACCCTGTTTAAACTGATGTAAAGTAGCTTTTTGCAAAGGTTGGCGGTAACGAATTCGAGCCATTACTTCCATTTTTTCTCCATCATTAAGTGCTAAATCTTCTCTAATCCAATGTACTTCATCATTAGCAATAAACAAGGCTTTTTTAAATAATCCAGGATGTTGATTACCTTGTCCTGTGTAGACAATATTTTTTTCAACGTCGGTTTCTATGATAAATAAAGGTTGTTTTGTTCCTCCAACATTTAAACCTTTGCGTTGTCCTTTTGTAAAATAATGAGCGCCTTGATGTTTACCCATTACTTTTCCTGGAACTTTTAGATAATCAATTCTTCTCGATTCAAAAGCAAAAGCTTCTTCTTCGGAATTGAATTGAGGTTGTTCTTGATTATATATTTCAGCTTCCGCTGGAATTTCAATAATTACTCCTTCTTTTGGTTGTAATTTTTGTTGTAAAAACTCAGGCAAACGTACTTTTCCGATGAAACAAAGTCCTTGCGAATCTTTCTTTTCAGCAGTAATCAAATCTAATTTAGATGCAATTTCACGAACTTCAGGTTTGGTTAATTCACCAATTGGGAATAACGCTTTCGAAAGTTGTTCTTGTGATAATTGACAAAGAAAATACGATTGGTCTTTGTTTCCATCTTTTCCTGCTAACAATTGAAAGACTTCTTTTCCATCTTTTTCAATAGTTCCTTTACGACAATAATGTCCGGTTGCCACATAGTCAGCTCCAAGAGACATGGCAATTTTCATAAAAACATCAAATTTGATCTCACGGTTACACAATACGTCAGGATTTGGAGTTCTTCCTTTTTCGTATTCGTTAAACATATAATCAACGATTTTCTCTTTGTATTGTTCCGATAAATCAACTGTTTGAAAAGGTATTCCAAGTTTTTCAGCTACTAAAAGTGCATCATTACTATCTTCTAACCACGGACATTCATTAGAAATAGTAACCGAATCATCGTGCCAATTCTTCATGAATAAACCGATAACTTCGTACCCTTGTTCTTTTAATAAATAAGCGGCAACACTCGAGTCTACTCCTCCCGAAAGTCCTACTACAACTCTTTTCATTTATTCTTGCCCTCCTTTTTCTTGTTTTAATTGTTCCAATGTTTTTGAAACTTCTTTTGTATTTCTTTGTTCGTATTTGATTAACTCTTGACTAAATTTAGCCGCTTTAACTTGTTTGATTACTTTATTGTTTTCGAAAAATTTCCACATTCCAACACGTTTCCCGTTTACATAATTGCCTTCGTACATTTTATTACCTAAACCATCGTAATATGATGCAGGTCCATCAAACAAATTATTTTTATAAATATGCGAATCAATCAATTGCCCTTTCTCTGAATAAGTTTTAGAAATTCCTTCTTTACTTCCTAATTTATAATTGGTTTCTTCAGCAACAGTTCCATCTTTATAGAATACTTTTCGGACACCATCTAACTTACCATTCTTATAAAATTCATGAGACATCAATTGTTTCGACTCAAAATGATAATATTTCCATTCTCCTTCTGGAAGTTTGTTTACTAATTTCCCTTCACTTACTTTATTACTCTTTTGATCATAAAAAACAGCATAACAAGAACCATCACCTTTCGAGAAATCTCGGGTTGCAATTACAGTACCTGCTTTTGTATCATCAAAATACTTAAAAATACCCGTTTCTTTTCCATGATTGAAAGTTCCTTCATATCGAATTCGATTTGATTCTTTATGTGTACCTCTCCATAATCCGTGACGATTTCCTTTATCGTCTAATTGATTGATTTTATCTTGAGCACTAGCTATGAAAACTCCGAAAAGTAAAAACAAGAAGACTATTTTTTTCATTTTATATATGTTGATTTTCTCTATAACTATTTTGTTTTACAATTATTATTCCATTTGCAAAATTAATCAAATTAAAAAGATATGCCTTGTAACTTTAATATTGTTTTGAGAACAAAGAATGAAATTTATGAACCTAATTCAATCGCTCTATTGTTTGCAGAATCAACAGCTTTAACTACAATTTCTAGAAGATTAAAATTATTAAAAACAGACAAAGCAGCTTCTGTAGTTCCACCCTTTGAAGCAACGCGTTGAATCCAAGCTTCGTTTGATAATTTACTTCTGTTTTGTAGTTGAACAGAACCCGAGAAGGTTTGACTTACTAAAAACTCAGCCTCAGAAGCTGAAAAACCTAATTTAACAGCCGATTCTATCATAGCTTGCATAAAATAAAACACATAAGCAGGTCCACTACCTGAAACCGCTGTAGCTGCGTTTAGCATTTCTTCTCTTTCAATATAAATTGATTTCCCGGTAGTATTTATTAAATTCTGAACAATGAAAAGTTCTTTTCTATCCACAGCACTTGAAGCGCAAAAAACAGTCATTCCCTCACCTATTTGTGTTGGGATATTTGGCATTGAACGAACAATTTTACTAACTCCTAATTCCTTTTGCATCATTTCAATTGAAATTCCAGCCATAACCGATAAGACTACATGTTCGTGATTTAAAAATGGTTTTATTTCAGACGCTAATTGTTTGAAATCTTGAGGTTTTACAGCTAATATCAAAATATCTGACTCAAAAATAGTAGGATTGGGTTCTGTATAAAAATTTGAAGTATCAATTCCAAAACTATTCTTTTCTTCAATTTTTGTTTTGTTCAAAACTAAAATATCTGAAGCTCCTACAAATCCTGAACTTATAAAACTGTTGGCATAGGTTTGTCCCATATTACCAAAACCAATAATCGCTATTTTCATTACGTAATTAAAAAAGAAACCCTGTCATTTGCAGACAGGGTTTGTATTAAGATAAAAATTATTTTTTCTTTTGTGCGGCTTTTTGAGCTTCTGCTTGCTCCATCATTTCGCGCATTTTTCTTTGGAATTTACTTTCCTTTTTCTCTTTGGTTTTATTCTCCTGAATTTGAGCGTGAATTTTGTCTTCTTTCACAATGTAATTTTTAATAACTAACATAATTCCGATGGTAATTAAGTTAGAGATAAAGTAATACAAACTCAATCCAGATGCATAATTATTAAAGAAGAATAACATCATTAATGGAGAAATGTAAATCATAATTTTCATGATTTTACCCATATCTGGCATACCTTCTTGAGGTGGCGTACTCATTGCTTGGTCACCTGTTGTCATTTTCATATAGAAGAAAATTGCTATAGAAGCCAAAATTGGGAATAAACTCACGTGACTTCCATAGAAAGGAATATGAAAAGGCAATTGATAAACACTATCGTATGAAGATAAATCATCAGCCCATAAGAATGATTTTTGTCTCAAATCAAACATCGATGGAAAAAACTGGAACAATGCATAGAACACTGGTAATTGCATCAAGGCTGGTAAACATCCTGCCATTGGATTCACTCCAGCTTTAGAATACAACTTCATTGTTTCTTGTTGTTTCTTCATTGGATTGTCTTTGAATTTTTCATTCAATTCAGCAATTTCAGGACGTAAAACCTTCATTTTTGCTTGAGATAAATACGATTTGTACGTTACAGGTGACATCACAATACGAACTAAAATCGTAAATAAAATAATTGCCATTCCGTAACCAATTCCAATGCTTGAAATCAATCCGAAAACTGGGATAAAAATGTAACGGTTAATCCATCCGAAAATTCCCCAACCTAATGGCATGATTTCGTCTAGATTTCTTTCATAATCATTCAAAATTTCATATTTCGCTGGACCATAATACCAATTCATATTATAGTTTAAAGCACCATTTTTAAATTCTAATGGAACTTGAGCTGTAAATTTTTTAGTAAAAACAGTATCTACTTTTTCATCATCTACTAAATTATCTGATTTGAATTTAGCCGTTTTGAATTTCGTACCTGTTAATAAAATAGAAGTAAATAAATGCTGTTTGAAAGCGATATAAGAAACATCATTTGCTTCATCTTCAGAATCTTTAGCAGCATTTAAATAATCGTCTTTTCCGTCTTCATATTCGAAAACCAACTCTGTATAACGGTTTTCATACGAAACACTTTTCTCGTTTCGGTATGACTTTAATTGCCATTCTAAATCTAATGGTTTAGCTGTATTTACAACTTTTTCTAACCCTTGAGAACGAACAGCAAAGTCTAACATATATTCGTTAGGTTTTAACACATAGCGATATTCTAAAAACTGGTCTGGACCTGCTTTTAACTGCATAGTCAAAACTTGATTTTTACCTTCAGTAGTTAACTTAGGTTCAAAATACATGTCTTTTGTATGCAAGGTTCTGTTGTCCGTTGTATTTAAAGCAATATCTAAAGAAGCGTTTTTATCTTTAATGATTTGAACCGCTTTTTTCGAATTTTTCTCAAATTGATCAAATCCTAAAACAGTTGCGTCAACGATATATCCACCTTTATTAGAAATTTTAAGCGATAAAACTTCGTTTTTAATTTCAGTTACAGCATCCGTTGCTGATGGAAGTGTTGCAGAATATCCAAATGAACCTAATTGTGCTTGCGCAGCAGCATTTTTAGTAGAATCTGCTACTGGAGTTGCGGCAACAGTTGAAGTTACAGTTTTTACTTCTTTGGCTTGTTTTTCAACTTGCTCTTTTTTCTCTTTTTCCTTTAATTCTTCTGGTGTTGGAGCATTAGAGTATAACATCCAAATTAAAATTCCAGAAATCAATACAAATCCGATAATCGAATTAAGGTCTAATTTTTTTTCTTCCATCTACTTATTAGTGTTCAGTGTTCCGTTTTAAGTGAACAGTTTATTTATTCTTATGTTGTACAGCTGCAGCTACAAAACTCACAAAAAGTGGGTGCGGATTAGCGACTGTACTTTTATATTCAGGATGGTATTGAACGCCGATAAAGAAAGGATGTGTAGGAATTTCAACAATTTCTACCAACTTCGTATCTGGATTTACTCCTGAAGCTACTAATCCTGCTTTCTCTAATTCGTTTAAATACGCACCATTGAATTCGTAACGGTGACGGTGGCGCTCCATAATCTCAGTTTTACCATAGATTTTTTGTGCCAACGTGTTTTCTTTTATGCTACATTTCCATGCGCCCAAACGCATAGTTCCTCCTTTGTTTTCAATATTTTTTTGCTCTTCCATTAAGTTGATTACTGGATGAGCTGTATTTTCATTCATTTCGGTTGAATTCGCATCCACATAACCTAAAACGTTACGTGAATATTCAATTACTGCCATTTGCATTCCTAAACAAATTCCGAAAAACGGAATATTATTTTCTCTTGCATAACGAACGGTGTCAATTTTACCTTCAATTCCACGACCGCCAAAACCCGGTGCAACAAGTATACCATCTAAATCTTTCAACTGACTTTCTGCCGAATTGGCATCTAAATACTCAGAATGAATCGAAATGACATTTACTTTTGTCTCGTTTGCCGCTCCAGCATGAATAAACGCTTCTAAAATTGATTTGTAAGAATCTTGCAATTCTACATATTTTCCAACCAAACCAATGTTTACTTCATGCTTTGGATTTTTCAATCTAAATAAGAACTCGTTCCAATTGTTTAAATCTGGCGTATTTTTTTCTGGTAAATCTAATTTCTTCAACGCTACTCTATCTAATCCTTCTTCCAACATCAAATTTGGAACTTCATAAATAGTTGAAGCATCAATCGATTGAATTACCGCTTCTTTTTTAACATTACAAAACAACGCTAACTTCTGACGTAAATCTTGCGATAATTCGTGCTCGGTACGACACACTAAAATATCGGCTTTGATTCCGCTTTCCATTAAGGTTTTAACCGAATGTTGCGTTGGTTTCGTTTTCAATTCTCCAGCAGCAGCCAAATAAGGCACTAACGTTAAATGTATTACGATTCCGTTATTTTCACCTAATTCCCAAATCAATTGTCTAACTGACTCGATGTAAGGTAATGATTCAATATCTCCAACAGTTCCACCAATCTCCGTAATTACAATGTCATAATCACCCGATTTTCCAAGCAACTGCATACGTTCCTTGATTTCGTTTGTGATATGAGGCACCACCTGAACCGTTTTTCCTAAAAATTCTCCTCTGCGCTCTTTTTCAATAACTGAAAGATAAACTCTTCCTGTAGTTACGTTGTTAGCTTGAGAAGTAGGAACGTTTAGAAAACGCTCATAGTGACCTAAATCCAAATCCGTTTCGGCTCCGTCATCTGTTACATAACATTCTCCGTGTTCGTAAGGATTTAATGTTCCTGGGTCTACGTTAATGTATGGATCAAACTTTTGAATGGTCGTTCGGTATCCTCTGGCTTGCAATAATTTAGCTAACGAAGCTGCGATAATCCCTTTTCCTAAAGAAGAAGTCACACCTCCGGTAACAAAAATGTACTTAGTTTGGTTCATTGTGTTGTTGTTGTGTTGTTGTTGCGATAAATATCTTTTATCTGTAATAAAATCGTGCAAAGATAGGTTATAAAATTAGAATTCAGAAATTAGAATTTAGAAATTTTATACGGATTTACACAAAGTTAATAAAGACCATTTTATGTCTTTAAAAATCACTTTTTTGGAAAGTTTCTGCGAATATTTCTAACGAGTTCCTCTAAGCCGTTTAGCTTGAGTTCGTGTACCAATTTTAATTGTTCGCCCAATTGTCCTTTTGGGAAACCTTTATTGGCATACCAAACCACATAATACTCCGGAAGGTCGATTAAGTAATAGCCTTCGTATTTGCCAAAAGGCATTTTAGTGTGTGCGAGTTTGATGAGGAGTTCGTGGTTGGTCATTATTTTTTAGTGGATAGAAAAAAGAGAAAAGAAGAAAGACTAATTTACTATCTTATAAAACTTGAATCTTTCAGAATCTTTATTTATTCTTTTGTACTCTTTATCTTCGATATGTTTTGGGATTACGAAATTAGCCATTGGAATTTCCTTTTCCTCAATCTTTGTTAATTCTATATCAATAATCATATAGCCTAACATGGTTGTTGTCATTGTATATTTTAAAATTAAATTAGAACCTATTAAATTTTCCACTTCTTTATCATAAATTTGATTATCTTCACTAATCAAAATATTTCTTTTTACAGGAAGTTTTAAAAAACCATCAGAAATTAAATAGATTTCTTTAGAGTATTTTTTCTTAACAGTTATCCTATTCGCTTTAATTTCAGTATTGTTAAATTTTATGATTGTATCATTTTGGGTCAACTCAATGATTTCATTATGACTATAATCTGCACCTAATTGTCTATTATAGATATTTCTAAAATTCAAATCATCAACAGTAAGTTCTTTTTCGGTAATTATATATTTCTTTTTTTCATTGAAATTTAAAATTACCGTTTCGTTTTTACCATTATTGATTTTTTTTACATAACCCAAATCATTAATCTTAATATTAAGAGAATCAAAATACTCCCCTTTTTGAATCATTTTATATTTTTAAATCTTTAAATTTCAATGTATCCGATTTATAAATCACATAACCATCCATTTTTGCAGTATAACTCAACTCACCTTCAAAATTTTGAGACTGAATTGAATTAAAAGCAAATAATAAGATGACAGAAAATAATTTCATATAAAAGAGATTCCTTCGGAATGACAAGATTGTGGATAAAATTCAGTTTAATCACTTCCAATTAAAAACAACATACTTTTCAATATCAGGATGTAAGCTTAATAAGACTGGACAAGTCATTGCTGCTCTTTCCAAAATGGTTTTGTTTTTTTCAGAAGTTTCAATAGACATGTTGAGAATAACTTCAATTTTTGCAATTTTTCGTGGTTCAGCTTGCATAATTTTAGTAATAGAAACTGTTGAATCTTTTAAATCAACATCCAAATCTTTAGATTTTATTCCCATGATAGAAACCATACAACTACCTAAAGCAGTAGCTACTAAGTCTGTTGGAGAAAACGCTTCTCCTTTTCCATGATTATCTGTTGGAGCATCGGTTAAAATCTGAGTACCCGATTGTAAATGAATACAAACGGTTCTTAAATCACCAACGTATGTAATGTTTGAAGTTGCCATTATTGTACTTGTTTAATCGTTAAATCGCTGTCGTAATACAATAAATACGTTGCGTTATTGGTAATCATTGCGTTGTTTGAACTATAATCAAAAGCGTTTTCAATATATTCTGTTTTAGTTGTCGCTGCTGATTTTACAAAACCTTCTGGTTGGCAAATACGCAACATCGCATCAAAAGTTACATCGAAACCTTTCTTAGCCGCAGCGTTTGGATAAATATTGTTAATTTTCTTGAATTGTTTTTCAAATAGCTTTTCTTCAGGAGTTTCCGCTACTTTGGTTGTTGATGGGAATAACAATTTCAAATCGGTTAAATTTTTCATTGGAATTTCCTCAAAATTCAACGCATCATACAATTCGAAAACAGCTAACTGAATATCGTACTCTTTTTGTAATCCTTTTAAAATATTGGTAATACTTATAATTGTACTTGCTTTTTCGATTTCCATCAAAACAAAATTCTTTTGTCCTTTTACCAATTGCGTTTTCAAAAGTGCTACATCTAAAGCGCCTTTATCATTAAAAGCAGCATGTTTTACCTCGGGATGATTAGCCGAAATATATTCTTTAGAAGTCGTTTTCTTTGAACTGATAATCGCTACTACATTTCCATTTTTTGCTTTGAAATAGTTAAACATCGAAACTTTCAATAAATCTTCAGACGGAATCGAATAATACAAATTATTCATTGGTAAACCACGCTCTTTCGACAGTGGAGAAATCACGGGAACATTGTATTTTGCTAACAATTGCGCCGTCGTTTCCACTACAGTGTTTTGAAAAGGTCCCACTACAACATCTACATTTTCAAAGTTATTTTTAGAAATAATAGAAGCTACATTCGATGAATATTTCGTACTTTCTACATCATAAACTTTAACATTTACTGGTAATCCCAACACTTTTGCTGAATCAATCGCCATTTGAGCACCAGCGTAAAAATCTAAAGTAAGGTTTAAAAATTTATTCGTTTTTAATTGCTCTGTTTTGGTTTTAACCGAATCCGTTTCGATTTTCGTTAAGTTGAAAGGCAATAACAAAACCATGTTTTTTTGTTTCGATTTATCAACCGAAGCAATTAAATTCACTTTGTTTTTAGCCACTAAAACCGAATCTTTAGTTCTTGAAACAAAAGTTCCTGTTCCGTTAGATGGTACTTTTAAAATCATTCCGATTTTTAAACCATCTTGTAAATCTGGATTAAGTGTAATTAAATCCGCTTGAGCGATATCGAATTTCTTAGATAAACTATAAAGCGTTTCTTTTGGTTGTACTTCATAATCAACCAAAGTTACGTTTGTAGTTTTTTTAACTTGAACTCCAGGTTTTAAAACAACGGTTTGTCCAACATTTAAACCACCAACAATATGAGGATTTAATTGTTCTAATTCGGTAACTGTTAGACCGTATTTTGTAGCAATTCCGTACTTTGTTTCTTTAGCTTCAACTAAATGAGTTGTTGCATTTGAATCAACTTTAGGTTTTGAAACAAAAGCTGTTGGAACTGCTTTTAAATCGGCAGTAGAAGGTTTTGAAACAAAAATTTCTTGTCCTTTCTTCAAGCCGTTTTGAAGCGTTGCTTTGTTCCAAGTTTCTAAATCGGAAACTGAAATATTGTATTTTTTTGCAATTCCGAAAAGCGTTTCTTTTTCTCCAACAACGTGAATAACTCCTTTTCCAGAAGTTGCTTTTGGAATTAATAAAGTAGTGTTTTCCTGAACGCCATTTTTCGCATCTGGATTTAATCGGTAAATATCAAAAGGAGTAACATCATATTTTTTTGCTATTTGAAAAACGGTTTCTCCTTTAGCTACCACATGTTTAATCTGAGATTTAACTGGTAGGGAAAAGAAAAAAATCAAACTGAAAAGAAAAACAACTCTTTTTATCATAATCTTAATTAAAAACAATACTAAACAAAAATTTCAATAGCAATTTATATCGTAAAAATAGAATAAAAATAATTGCTATTGAAATTTATATGTTGAATTTGAAAAATTTATTTTATTCCCATTCTATCGTTGCTGGCGGTTTCGAACTGATGTCATACACCACTCGGTTAACCCCTCTAACGTTATTTATAATTTCATTAGAAATCTTCATTAAAAACTCATACGGTAAATGTACCCAATCTGCAGTCATTCCGTCTGTCGATTGAACTGCGCGTAAAGCCACTACTTTTTCGTAGGTACGCTCATCGCCCATTACTCCTACGCTATTTACTGGTAACAAGATGGCTCCTGCTTGCCATACTTTGTCGTATAATCCGTGTTCTTTTAATCCGTTGATGAAAACTGCATCTACTTCTTGCAAAATAGCTACTTTTTCCGCAGTAATATCTCCTAAAATACGAATCGCTAATCCTGGCCCTGGAAATGGATGACGTCCTAATAATTCTTCGTCGATTCCTAAACTTCTACCTACTCTACGAACCTCATCTTTGAATAACATTCGTAAAGGTTCTACCACTTGCAGTTTCATAAAATCAGGCAATCCACCTACATTATGATGCGATTTAATAGTTTCCGAAGGTCCGCCTGTAGCTGAAACTGATTCGATAACATCAGGATAAATTGTACCTTGACCTAACCATTTTACATCGGTTAATTGGTGTGCTTCATCATCAAAAACTTCAATGAACGCTTTTCCAATCGCTTTACGTTTTGTTTCTGGATCATCTAACCCTGCTAACGCATCCAAAAAGCGTGCCGAAGCATCAACTCCTTTTACATTTAAACCCATTCCTTTGTACTGATTTAGTACATTTTGGAATTCGTTTTTACGTAATAATCCGTTATTTACGAAAATACAATATAAGTTTTCTCCAATTGCTTTATTCAATAAAACTGCAGCTACAGTTGAATCTACACCACCCGAAAGTCCCAAAACTACTTTATCGTTTCCGATTTTAGCTTTCATTTCGGCAACAACTTCCTCTACGAAAGCATTTGGTGTGAAATTTTGAGGTACTTGAGCAATTTTCACTAAGAAGTTTTCCAACATTTGTTTTCCATCTGTTGAATGATATACTTCTGGGTGAAATTGAATCGCATAAGTCGTTTCACCTTCTATTTTATAAGCTGCGTTTTCTACATCTTTTGTGCTGGCAATCATTACTCCATTAGTCGGAAGTTTTTTGATTGAATCAGAATGTGACATCCAAACTTGACTGTTTTCCGAAACACCCTCTAAAAACACTTCGTTTTCTTTGATGTAAGAAAGGTTTGCTCTTCCGTATTCTCTTGTGTTAGAAGCCGCTACTTCTCCACCTGAAAAATGCGCTAAATATTGAGCTCCGTAACAAACTGCCAACAAAGGTAGTTTTCCTCTAATTTGAGATAAATCTGGGTGAAGTGCTTCTTCAGAACGAACCGAACAAGGACTTCCGCCTAAGATTACAGCTTTATATGATGATAAATCTGCTGGAATTTTATCGAATGGAAAAATCTCGCAGAAAATATTTAATTCTCTTACTCTTCGGGCAATTAATTGGGTGTATTGCGAACCAAAATCTAAAATTAATACGTTGTGTTGCATTTTATTGTTGTTGTGTTGTAAATTTTAATTTCATTAAAAACAGAAAGACAAGTCATGACTTGTCTCTACAGATTAATATTCAAACGTTCCATATTCGGATGTAATTGTTAATTTCTTACTATCTGATTGCTCTACTCTTCCTACGATTTGTGCGTCGATATTGAATGATTTTGAAATTTCGATAATGTCGTATGCTACTTCAACAGGAACATATAATTCCATGCGGTGACCACAATTGAATACTTGGTACATTTCTTTCCAATACGTTTTAGAATTTTCTTGAATCAGTTTAAATAATGGTGGTACTGGAAATAAATTATCTTTAATTACGTGAACGTTGTCTACGAAATGAAGTACTTTAGTTTGCGCTCCTCCGCTACAATGTACCATTCCGTGAATTTCATTTGAATTGTATTTTGATAAAATCTTTTTGATAACTGGAGCGTATGTTCTCGTTGGAGAAAGCACTAATTTTCCAGCGTCAATTGGACTATTTTCAACTGAATCAGTTAATTTCGTTTGACCTGAATACACTAATTCGTTTGGAACTGATGCATCAAAACTTTCTGGATATTTCTCTGCTAAATATTTTGCAAAAACATCATGACGAGCAGAAGTTAAGCCGTTGCTTCCCATTCCGCCATTGTATTCTTTTTCGTAAGTAGCTTGACCAAAAGAAGCCAATCCTACAATTACATCACCTGCTTGAATATTAGCGTTATCAATTACATCAGCACGTTTCATGCGAGCTGTAACGGTTGAATCTACGATGATAGTTCGAACTAAATCGCCTACATCCGCAGTTTCTCCACCAGTTGAATGAATAGTAACTCCGTGATTTTTTAATTCCGATATTAATTCTTCCGTTCCGTTGATGATAGCAGAAATAACTTCGCCTGGAATTAGATTTTTATTTCTTCCGATAGTGGATGAAAGTAGAATATTATCGGTTGCGCCAACGCATAATAAATCATCAATATTCATGATTAAAGCATCTTGAGCAATTCCTTTCCAAACTGAAATATCACCCGTTTCTTTCCAATACATATAGGCTAAGGAAGATTTTGTTCCTGCGCCATCAGCGTGCATAATAATGCAATATTGGTCGTCGTTAGTTAAATAATCAGGGATAATTTTACAAAATGCTTGTGAAAATAAGCCTTTGTCAATGTTTTTGATAGCTTGGTGCACATCTTCCTTAGAAGCCGAAACTCCTCTTAAATTGTAGCGTTTGCTCGTATCAGAACTCATGAATGTAGTGTGTTGTTGTTGTTGTGGCGCAAAGATAGTTCTAAAATTTAGAATTTAGAAGTATGAATTTAGAATTTGTTAAATTTTTATAACATGAACACTTTCAACCAATTCTGATGTATTGTTTGGAAACAAAATATTCTCAATTTTAAACGTAGTAAAACATTCTCCTGCGCTAGACGAAACATCATAATTGACATCAATTTCATCCATTTGTAAGGTTGTTTCGTTATTCAATTTAATTACAAACGAATTCCCTATTGTATTTTCTACTGATGGAAAAATTTGAATACTATTTGAATTTTCAATAAATCTAAAAGGAATTGTAACTTCATCTAAATCTTGAATGCTAATTTGCTGTGCAGTATAAGTTGCGTTTTCAAATACATTTTCACCTGAAGTCTCCTCCACAATTTCAACAAAAAAAGAAGCTGGAGTAGGTTTATCTCCTTCTTCACAATTATCATTACAACTTACTATTGATAGCGATAGTATTGTCAAAAATAAAGCCCATGTTTTTTTCATTATTTTTTACTTAAAATTTCAATTTCAACTCTTCGATTAGCAGCCGCTTGTTCTGGATTAGCTTCTGGAATTGGGTAAATAGGTTGCGAAACTCCAAATCCTTTTGTCTTAACCCGATACTCCTGTACACCATTATAAACGAGAAAACGTTTAATTTGTTTTGCTCTATCGGTAGACAAATTTCGATAATCTTTATCAATACAACAAATATGACCTTGAATTTCGATAACCAACTCCGGATTATTTTGCATTACAAACAATAAATCATACAATGTTCCTTGAGATTCAGGCATTGTAGCAAAGGTATTTTGATAGAAATTGATGTTTTTTAAGGTTATTTTCGTTCCCACTTTTGCTAATTTCACTTTTTCAGCTAATGGAGCATCATCAGGAATTACAACTTCTGAATCAACTTCTTTAATTCCCAAAACTTCATTTTCTTTATCTAAATCTTTTTCCAATAAATAATGAATAATTGCTTTTCTGTTTTCGGATTTACTGGTAGAAGTAGCTCCTTTTTCGCCAAGAGAAATACTTTTAAAATCGGGTCTGATGTTAACTTTTCCTTTGATTTGATTGAAAATATGACTCACACGTTTTTGTGATAACGTATCGTTATAACCCGAAGTTCCCACTTCATCTGTTGAACCTGTTATGGAAAGAATTTTCGAAGTACTATTTTCAGCAATCCATTTTTGGAGTTTAGCAGCTTCTGTTTTGTTTAATTCAAACTTATCATTATCAAAATAAAACACTGTTTGTTCTTGCGCCAATGTTATTTGAAACAAAATAAATAATAAGTAGATGTATAAAAATTTCATTTTTTAAATTCTGATTGTCCGTTTGTTGTCATAATCCTGTAATATTAGCAATTACAAGCCTATCGAAAAGTTTTTCTTCAAAATATCTTCTATTTAACTTGTACACAAACTCGTTTAGATATAATTGAAGAT
>JACCDV010238858.1_pt1 | contig 21848 bp, 23 predicted proteins | sample 7446131 | NCBI WGS metagenome assembly JACCDV01 (sample SAMN15323448, study PRJNA562643) | freshwater metagenome | isolation source: river surface water | place: USA:Blue River Watershed | collected 2017-08-17
ATGGAACAAGGACCAACACAACGAACACCGGAGCAGAGACGCATTCTGTATACTGCCCTTTTTGTGGATGATGTCGCTGGACTGCTCGCTCACTTTCCGCCGAAACATGCACGCACATACGGACATCACTCCACAATCACATTTCGCCCTAGCAACGTAGACGATAATAGTCTTGGCGCAAAATCAATGCTCCGAATTATTGGTCGCGTGAGCGATGAAGTGGGTGACGCACTACTTGTAGAAAATCCACTATCTACCAAGACACACCCCCACATCACACTTTCCTGTGCCACAGATGAGCATGGCATTCCCTTAGTCCCACCTAAATACTCTGACGAGATGATAGAGCGCGCATATGCAAATGGCACAGTCCACCTGTTTGAACACCCTGTAGATATTGAAGTGACCCAAGGATACTTCGACGGCAAAGTAGTCACCTCCAAAGACACTTGACAAGTATATATAAATAGTGCAGGATGTTCGGCTGGTTAGCTGACACAGTGTCACAACCTACACATAGGAGCATAGTCTATTGAGGTATGTACTCATTTCCCTACTGCTCACTGTGGCATTTGTACTTGCAAGTGCTACCCCCGCAAACTCTGACAGCACATCACCTACACCGACTCGTTCGAAGGTGCAAAAGAAGGTGCATACGCCTGTCGTTCATCGATACAATCCGGTGCCTGCTGCGCAGACCACACCGGAGCCAATCTACAATCGAGCACCTCGGCCTGCGTTTCATTCTGAACCGCTGGATGAACGTTCTCGACTTTCGGTATATGGCATAGCTAAAACGAAGCACGCCTTCTATCGGCAAGCATGGATCGATTACGATGCATGCGTCGTTGGTGGCGGACTACGACTCCAGAGTCGTGGTTTTCATTTTGGCGCGGAGGGCCTCACAGATTGCGACGACGAAGATCGTAGCAACGGTACAAACAAGAAGCACGAAAAGAAAAAGTATTGGAATCACAGCAGTCATACTGCAGCTGATGGCACTGGTTTCGACCGGTTAGCCATCTACGGAGGCTGGCAAGGCAACCTCAGTGCACCACTCGTGCTCGACCTTACAGCCAGACACGAATTTGCGGATGACAACAATGACGTCACTCGCGCAACTGGCTTAGTCAGATATGAGTTTCACCTATCGGAGAGAAGCACTCTCGCACCCTACACAGGTGCAGAAATACTACTTACGGATCGCGACAGCGAATGTCTCGATGACACGATCTGGACTCTGCCCGTGGGAGTGCACACATACCTACCCCTCTCACATCGCTTCAGCACCTATGGTGATGCAAGCATCAACTTCTCTGACGACGACCGACAGGTTGCAGTTGTGGAAGTAGGAGCAGAGTTCAACTTTGAAATCGATACTGTGCCATTCATCCTTGCGCCATCCGGTGCTTGGGTCTCACGTTTCGATGACGAAGATTCCTCCGACAAATACGAGCACGGCTGGCATCACAAAAAATATGGTCGCCACTGTCGCGGCGAGGATTGCCGAGAAGATGATGAGTTCTTCGTTGGAACAATTGAAATTCGTGCGAAGATTTCAAATCTCTTCTGATACACGAATACATGCAACTACCCGGCCCAAGCGACACAGTCGCTTGGGCCGATTCATAACTTTGACCCAGCACCCTGACTACCACCGCTTTCGATACAACGCAGATGTACGCGACATGCGACTTAGTAAAAGACGTAAACAGTAGAGTTGCATGTTGCAAATTTGACAAATCATTATTCGTATGATAATGTCAAAACATCGTCATTCTCCTAGATGTAGGACTCAAGAAAGCCAGTATCTCGTATCTTTGAGTAGATTCCAGAGACTTCCCGGCAACTAACACTGACAAAGCGCAAGCTACTTACTTAATGTGGCCGCTGCGAAGTCATTCGATATTGGTTTTCTTGAGCACTACACGGTGCCTCATTGCCCATCCCATGAGGCAATTGGGCCCTACAAGCATCTCCAGTGATTCATGATATCGTTGTATACATGAGCACTAATCACTATCTACAGCGGTTCATATATATCCTACTTGGCGTTATAGCCCTCACACTATTTGCCTACACACTTGTTCGTGTCGATGGTCCCGGCTTTCCCGATAAAGGCGTGAAAGTGCAGCTCTATTATTACAACCCCGCACTTGACCAAGGCCCCGGCGGCATTGCATGCAGTGACAAAGGACTTGTTCCAGTTGAGCGAATAGTGCCACCAGGCAAAAACCTCTTACAGGAAACCATACGCCTACTCATTGAAGGACGGTTGACTGGCCCCGAGCTCGAAAGTGGTGTCACCACGGAATTTCCTTTGGATGAACTTACACTCATGAGCGCGACCACTCTTAACGGCACCGCTATACTTACCTTTCTCGATCCAGAAAACACAACGAATGGTGGATCGTGCCGCGTGAATATACTGCGCGCACAAATTGAGGCCACAGCAAAACAGTTTCCCGATGTGCGCACCGTACGCATTGAACCAAGCACCCTCTTTCAGCCCTAAGCGCGATCACACTCTCTATGGGCATACACACATTACTCAATGAGTTCTGGCTACCAACAGTAGCACTTGTACTTTTTTTCTTATTTCAGGCGCAAGGCACACTATCTGAAAGTTTTTTAACGATGTTTTCATTTGGGCTTTCTGCCCTACTCTTCACAAGAAACACACGCCTCGGCGAAGTGTATCTGTTCTACATCGGCGTACTCGCCGGATTTGTACTCGAAGTTGGCTTTCGTTTTCTTGGCTACCAACAGGTCTGGCTAGACGCCTCCCTATTTGGCATTCCCTATTGGCTCCCCATTGTCTGGGGTGTCGGTTTTGTACTCATTACACGTCTTGGTCTCTACATGCGAGGCATCAAGGCTACTGACTAAGTTGCTTCAATAGACTGCTCACGTGCTCTCAAGGAGCAATACACGAAAGTCATGGTGCTCAATGCGCTATACTACTCTATATGAAAATACTCAACATATTTCTTGGCATTCTCATTCTTATTGGCCTCGGGCTTTTGTTTACACAATCATATTGGGTACCAACTGTTGTTGATATGATATTAGAGATGGAAAGCCCTGAGGCATCTCCAGGCGAAACCAGTGGTGAATAAAACCGTACTACGCACAGCAAAACCCACGCATACATATGCGTGGGTTTTGCTGTAGCTCGTCCCCCTTCGTGACGTCTACTCATTCAGATATCATGCCTTAAAAGCCGAGTTTCTCGTCGACAAATATAACAACCACCTTTCGGCCCATGAATGCAGGCTCATCCTTCAAGATAACTATCTTAGAAATATTAGTATTAGCGCCATACACTTTCTGCATGCGCACATTTTCGAGCGGTACTATGTACTCTTCAAGTCGCTGAAACGCGTCGGCCAGCGTGGGTACTATCTTCTGAGTGCCAACGACGAGAATCAGATTCTGTGATGTATACACGAGATGCGGCAATTGACTGCCTGTATTTGATGCATAGAACATCTGACCGTCTTCAGTAACGGCGTGCATACTGCCAACGTAGTATTCCGATAACGATGCTTGTCTTCGTAGTTCTGCTTGCTTCGCTGGATCCTTTTCGGCAAGGATACCTTCGTGCAGATTGTTCCAACCATGTGCACCAGCCTTCAAGTAGTCAATATATCCAACCTCAGAGAGAGTCTCTGATGCACCGTTCATGACTGTCGCACCTTGTGGGATGCGCTTTTTTATCTCTGCGAGCGCCATGTCACGCGTGGAGACATGCACCGCTTCCACATTACGCGCAGCAAGTCCTGCGATAGTTTTTTCAACAATGTCGGTTGATGCAAGTGTGTCAAAGGCCATAATAGTTATGTAAATAGTAGATACGTAGCATACAGCCCATCGCTTTACTAAGTAAAGTATACAATGTCGCATCTGTGTGGTATACTTTACCAATGAAAGTGAAACAAAGCACTGAGGAGTGCCCAGTGACAAAAACGGCGGAGCTCCTCTCTGACACATGGACCATGCGCCTGATGCATGCACTCTTAGAGAAACCACTCAAATTCTGCGAACTCGAACGCGCTCTTGAGGGTATTTCAACACGCACACTCACACGCAAGTTGGAGAAGCTATTGGCGGAAGGCCTTATATCGAAAGCGCCTACTGGGGGCTATGCGGCAACGCACAAAGGCAAAGGGCTTCGTGTCATCGAAAAGGCCATGCGTGCATATGGCAAGAAGTATCTGGTACGTTAGTAATTAATCACACCAGCAATACCTGCGAGGGCTTGCGACGTCATGTCCGAGACCGGAATTATTCCTCTATGTGCTCTCTACCATATCGCTGATTCAGCACCGCTCTCGTCTGAGGACCCACCTGATTAACTTCCCCATGCACACCATACTTTTCTTGGAACGCAGCCAGCGCTGTTTGCGTACACTTCCTGAATACTCCTGCCAAAGGACATTGGTGCAGCGTTCTACCTGGCGGCGGATACAACCCCTCACTCCGGAGCGCTGCCTGGAGCGCCAACACATCTTGCAAAGGAGCCATGCCACTTTCAACATCTACTGACCACGTGTGCGGAAGCAGCGTCGTTTCAAACGATGTTGATGTGGCAATCGTTGCACTGAAAAAATCTTGCACACCTCGAAACGTCAGATAGGCATACTCATCCGTCAGTAACTCGCGCATTGTTTGATCATGAAAATGTCCTTCATAAATGTAGCCATATTCAATAAGCATACTGGGGGCGTCTACCGTGTTGTACCGTCCAATAGCCACAAGCTCTTGATCTTCCACAACTCCTGACTGCTCTAGCGGCATGTCACTAACGGGCATGCTGTGAGAGAGCCGTCGGTACAACGAGTCAGCGACGGCGCGAGACGAGGTGCTATTAGAATACTGCCGCTCAGGAACATAAATGGAAAATCCTGAGTACACTCCTTGAGTGCGTGTGCTGCGTCGCTCGTGATCATTGATATGTACATGGAGCACTAGGTCCACCTCCTGCTCGTTAGCCCATGCATTGATACCGTAGAGCCGGAGTGCAACATCGCGAGGAGCGCTATTATGGGACACACCAGTCACTTGCGACAACAAACCTTGCTTCAGCAAACGCCCCATCTGCTGCTTATGACCCTCTCGAAAATCAAGAATGTCATCTTTATGTACTGCAAAATACCGCTCCAAGCTCGGATGCCACGCTTCACGACTGCGCGCCACCATAACACTGTAGCGAGGATCACCCTGCAGTAAGCGCTGCAACTCCTCGGCCATATCGACTACAATATCTCTCTCCAAAAGGCCCTGGTGCTGAGTGCCACCAAAAGACGGTTCGTGTCCTGGCACAATGAGTATGCGCACGCGCCGACCGGTGTCGGGCACCGCAGCATAGGTCGTCTGCAACTCTGCAATACTTTTCGATTCAATAAAAAATGCTCCGGCGAGCGTACGCACCCCACCCGCAAGATTGGGCTGAAACAATCCTGCCACCATCGAAAGATGTGGGCCGTACATCACACTCGCGGACATGGCACACACAACAAACACAACCAGTAGAAAAATGTGCCGCGATGTACCTAAAGGACTCATGTCACTAGTAGTTACAGTATGACACATACTCTACTTCAAGCCCCCACACACAACCTGCTATACTCCACCCATACTCATAACTATCACCCTATGAAAAAATTTATGGCTGTGTACATGATGCCGAGTGCCGGACTAGAAGCGTGGATGCAGTTACCAGAAACTGAAAGGAAGTCGCAAGAGTCCGCCATGCAAAAAGAGTGGCAAACATGGGAAGAAACCAATAAGGCCGCACTAACCGGGGAAACTGCAGGCATGGGTAAGACAAAGCGCATCACTAAAGGCGGTGTCGCTGACACTAAAAATGACATGATGCTATTCACCACACTAGAAGCTGCATCCCACGAGGACGCCGTGGCGATTTTTGTGAACCATCCCCACCTCGCAATAGAAGGTGCATGGATTGATGTGATGCCTATCAACCCTCTCCCTGGCATGCAGCAGTAAATCAGATTTCTCTCGCGGACCAATTAAAAATCCCCCATACATGGGGGATTTTTAATTGGGATCACTGACCGTATTACTCCAACACAATAGACTGAATCACCACCGGCTCAATCGGCCTATCATTTGGACCCGTCTTCACTTGATTTATTTTTGTCACCACATCCATGCCTGCTACTACCGTACCAAACACTGTGTGTTTTGGATTCAGGAAAGTATTATCGGCGACGTTAATGAAAAACTGACTACCGTTTGTGTTAGGACCAGCGTTTGCCATCGAAAGTGTGCCAGTGAGATTATTGTTACTTGCAGTTATCTCGTCAGCAAAAGTGTATCCTGGACCCCCTGTACCCCAACGCATCATTTGCGTATCATCCTTTGAAAGCGGATCGCCACCCTGGTTCATGAACCCAGCAATCACTCGATGGAATTTAGTGCCATCGTAAAAGCCCTTCTGTGCAAGAGTGACGAAATTTTCTACAGTCTTTGGCGTTCCGTCTCTATTGAGATTGATTGTAATGTCTCCCATGTTTGTTTTAAGAGTTACTTTCATGATTGCTTGATTTGATTCACTTGATAATACGGGAGCCTCTGCTACTCCTGTCGTGGGCTGCGCTACTGGCGGCTGCGTCGCTTCCGCACCATCGTCACCTGTTTCTACCGTCGTCGACGCTACCACTGATGCATCAGTTGCGCTCGGAGCATCAGCTTGATCTGCAGTAAACCAAAAATAACCTCCAATAAATATAAGTATGGCAGCACCTGCCGCGATGTAAGTAGACATATTCTTAGTGTACGAATTTCATACGAGTTTGTCGACACACTCGCGGTATACTCTTCACATGGCGAGCAAAATTCCCAATGGAACAGGTGGCTATCTTGGACTCATAAGTATACTGATCACCGCATCGCTTATCGCTTTGTGGGCAATCACGCACTCACCCCTTACCAACCAAGACGTCCCCAACACCAACGACGTCACAAGCACTTCGAGCAAGACACCTATCGAGGCCGCCAAGGAGGCCGTACGAAACATGGAAAACAGACAGCAAGATCTGGATTTGTCACCATAGAACATATTTGACACTTTGTACAAAATAATGTATTGTTCCAGATAGCGGTGCAATTGGGCGCCGTACGATGGAGTAAGCTTATGGATTTTATGGAGTTTCTCTCCTCCTTCCTTCCCGGAGGGTTTGGAAAGTTCCTTCTCATTGGATTAGCCATACTATTTGTAGTGGCTATCAACTGGATGTTCCGTACGGTAGTCACCACGAATACGGTGCATATCGTACAGCGAAAAGGGAGTACAACATCCTATGGTACTGGCCAGAAGGCCGGCAACGTTTACATGGCGTGGCCCTCGTGGCTACCCATGATCGGTGTTTCCGTCATTCAACTGCCAGTATCTAACTTTGATCTCACACTCATGAAGTATGAGGCCTACGACAAGGATCGTGTACCATTCCACGTGGATGTGACCGCCTTCTTTCGTATCAAAGATACCGGACTGGCGGCTCAACGCATCGTTGACAAAAGAGGTCTCGACGAGCAGCTGATGCAAATTGTGCAAGGTGCCGTACGCAAAGTATTGGCATCCGACACCATCCATCAGATCATGCTCGAGCGAGCCAAGTTTGGCGACATGTTCACGAACGAGGTGGAATCTCAAGTTGCTGAATGGGGCGTTGAACCGGTGAAGAACATGGAGCTCATGGATATCCGTGACACTCCCAATTCACAAGTCATCGCCAACATTATGGCAATGAAAACATCTCAGATCGAGATGGAAAGTCGTAAGGCGGTAGCACAAAACCAGCAGGCAGCTGAAACTGCGGAAATCGAGGCTCAACAGGCAGTTGATGTCCGCAAGCAGGAAGCCGAGCAGGCCGTTGGCCAACGCACAGCAACAAAAGTCCAAGCGGTAGGTGTTTCCAATCAGGAAGCACAGCAAAAGATTCTTGAGGCTGAGCGTGAAACAACTGAAAGGTCGATGCAGGTGAAGCGCGTGACTGAAATCCGCACTGCGGAAATCGAGCGCGACAAAGGCGTCGTCACTGCCGACCAAGACAAGCAGGTCCAAGTCATTACGGCAGAAGGCCACTTGGAAGCACAGCGTCGCGAAGCGCAAGGTATCGAGGCGATCGGCCAAGCAAAGGCAACAGCTGAAAAACTGATGCAACTTGCTCCCGTCGAAGCGCAAATCGTACTCGCCAAGGAAATTGGCGCCAATACCAACTACCAGCAGTACTTGCTGGGAATTGAGGCGATCAAAATCCACGGCATAGTCGGTAGCAAGCAGGCAGAAGCCCTGCAGCAGGCGGATGTCAAAGTCATTGCAAACTCAGGCAATGCACTTGATGGCGCAGGCAATGCCATGGGGCTCTTCTCGGCGAAAAGCGGTACTGACCTTGCAGCCTTTGTTGAAGCAGCTGCACAGTCGCCCATCGCACAAACGATCATTGCCAAAATGAAGGGCAAGGAATCGAATGAGAAGTCGGCCATGAATGGGTCGGGTAACGACTCGAAATAATCACACACTACTACTGCTGGGCGCCCTACAAGGCGCCCAGTTTTCTTTGTATTTGTCTATACATATGTGACACGCAGTGTGATACATTAGTACGCCATGCCATCAGTACGGAATAAATTCAGACCGGGAGACTTCTCACTAAGAGTAGCCAAATCAGCAACAGGTCGCGGACTTTATACAGATACAGCGATACCAAAGGGTGCATGCATCATAGAGTACAAAGGCAGGCCATGTACTGAAAAGGAGCAGTATGAGAATAAGGGTAAATACTTATTCTGGACTAGTGACACAACAATGATTGACGGCAACATCCCGGGAAACATTGCCAAGTTCATCAACCACGCGTGCAAGCCAAACTGTGAAATCGATATTCACAAACGTCGCATTTATATATTCGCAAAGAGAGCTATACGCGCTGGTGAGGAGCTCAATTTTGACTACGACACGGAGTACTTTGAAATGCACATACGCCCCATCGGATGTAAGTGTGCATCCTGCGTCAAAAAAAAATACACCTACACCGTAGCGTCCACAGCTACAGCTTTTTTGTTGAGATTATGCAAAGCAATAATGAAAAGACTCTCACTCCATCCAAGTGGGTCATTTGCATTAGACTTACTCGTGTTTGAGTAGAACAGTTCGGGCACTGTACCCTCCTTTGAAACTGCTTTCTTAGCTTCTTCTATATAGTACTGAGCCTTTGCCACATCACCCCGCTGCTCATAGATAATTGCCAACCAGCTCAATCCGAACGTCCACTCTGCCTCCTCGGACCAGCCATCTATATTTGCATTGTAGTACCTATCGCCTTTATACCGAATCACCCCCCTATCTTTTAAGAGATGGTATTCAACGTTGCGCAATATAGCATCACCTTGTTCCTTCGTTACAATATTGTACGGCCAAATAAGTGATAGCTCTGCGAGGTCAACAAATTTTTGGTGAGACTCCCGAGGCAACAGTCGAGCCAGCGCTTCATGACCTTTCTCTATCAATACATCTCTCACCTCGACGCCGACGATATACTTAGCCATGGTGAGCCCAGCGATGCATGCACCCACTGAGGAAGCATGCACTTCTTGATTTTCTTCCCACATACCGGAATCATCATCTTGCCAGTACTCAAGTGTCGCTAAGTACCACACAAGCTTTTGCACGATCCTCCGATCGTCATCACTCACGATAAGTGATCCTGGCCGATCCCGCTCGGCCATGCCAATCTGAAACAAGATACATCCGATAGAATCATTTTGCTTGTTCCCCCACTCTTCCCAATACTCGTCGAACGTCTCAGGATTGAAGCGTGCATGTATATATTCAAATGTATGAGATGGCTTTTGTTGTATAGCGAGATCAATCTTGTACTCATGCTTCAAGAAAATATCAAGAATCGCCCGATAGGTACGCTCCACTGTTTGCTGATCTTGGAGCACATAAAACGCTAGGCACTCATAGAAATTGTCACGGAGCCACGCTTTGTCATACCCTGTACCGACAGAATGTTTTGAGGCGGCAAAAAGTCCAGACTTGTATTTCAAACTTTCCAGAATGTGTAAGTGTTGTTCAATAAGTGCATCGTGGGTCAGTGCGGTAGTCATGACTACATTCTATCGCATCTTGTTGGGTCATCATACGCGTCTCATTCCACAGTAGTGAGTGAGTAGTAGTGGGTACATGTACTAAATTCACGTACAATGAATCGATGGATTTCGGCACCGCAGAATTACAATTTCTTCTCATCGCTTTCTTTGCCGAAATCATTGGCACCGTCGCAGGCTTTGGTTCCTCCACGATTGCACTACCCCTCAGTGTTAAACTGGAGCATTTCGACTTTCAGACCGCACTGACCTTAGTTGCCTTTCTCCATATTTTTGGCAATGCTGCCAAACTCTACTTCTTCCGAGCAGGCCTCGATACAAAGCTACTAGTCAAATTTGGCGTGCCCAGTGTCATTTTTACACTCCTTGGAGCCCTGCTCGTTACCTATATTCCAGAGAAAATACTCGAAGCATTGCTGGGTGGCATTCTTATCATGTACTGCGTGGGTGCATGGCTGCATTCATTTAAGCTGCGACCTACTGGACTCACCGCATTTATCGGAGGGGCCCTTTCTGGATTCTTCGCAGGGCTCATAGGCACCGGCGGCGCCATGCGCGCAGCCTTTATGTCCGCCTACCATTTACCAAAGCACACCTTTATCGCTACCACAGCAGGTGTGGCAGTTATTGCAGATTCAATACGACTACCAATATATCTGTACGACGGCTTTCTCGATCGATCGCTCTACTGGTTACTCCCTGTCATGCTGGCCATCGCTATTATTGGCACGTACATTGGCAAACACATCGTCAATCACCTACCGCAACGCTCATTTCGTCATATTGTGTTAGTAGCCATTTTCCTTGCAGGTACACACCTTCTCTATGATGCAGTGCGCTTTTTGATTGGAGTATAAGCTAGGTCTGAGTCCGAGAATGACACACATCCACCATTCGGTAGTACTTACTTCATACATTTGAAGCATCCATTACTATATCGACACCTCTCTCGACAGCTGCATGAGCTTCGCGCATACTATTCCGTATGAATAAACTGCGATTGGAGGCATTGTCTGATGGCGTCTTTGCCATCGTATTAACACTGCTCGTCATAGAGATACGAGTACCCGAGCATCTGGATCATGTTTCTGCCGATGCTCTATGGCACACTCTCACTGACCTTGCACCCTTATTTATTGGTTACGCGGTTACGGTCATGGTGCTTGCAATGTTCTGGATATCTCACAACTTCTTCTACAGCATACTGATAAAGAATATCAATCGACAACTTGCACTACTCAATCTACTGTTTCTTGCAGTTATCTCACTCATACCTTTTTCGGCTCACTTAATGAGCCGTTACACCGAAGAGCCTCTAGCTATCGCAGTCTACGGAGTCAACATTCTCATCGCCTCTGTGCTGAGTATGCTGGTGTTCGAGTACGCACTTGCGTCTCATGAAATTGACACGGCACACAACGGCGTACGCATTGTAAACCAAGCACGCATTCGTCAGCGCCTCATTCCAATCTGCACAACACTCGGAATCCTTGCCGCCTACACACTCTCCATTCCGCTCGCATTACTGCTCTTTATATTTCCCGTTCTCTTCAACATAATCCCTGGCACACTCGATGCGGCTGAACAGTGGCTTGGACTGTCACTCGGAAAGCATCACGCGTAGCCGTGCTGTGGCATACTGCACGACAGAGCAACTATGGCTTAGTTAAGCCATATATAGGAGGTTAGATGAGTAAGAATCACGCCCTCACGTTCAACGCAGAAACACAAGTAGACACCGTCACAGCTGTTCGAACGTATCGTCTTGCAGTACTTGAAGAGATCATTCACTACTTCAAGCGACGACCTACTGCGCTGTGGCCCACTGTGCGATACATTGAGTGGACTCCGGATTGCATTTTGCACAGACGAAAGAGTACGGGCACTGTTCTTGAACCCTGCGCAGCGATACTTAAGGAGTGCGGCATTGATGCCGATGACAGGCTCGGCAGTATCATGAATGCGCTTGGTTTCAGCAACCGACACATGCACTACCTCGCATGTGCCTGCAACGGTCATAGCGTAAGCGGCGACACCATGTCGCGGCAGCTAGACTTTATTGCAAACTATAATTTGCGATACGTATAGCCGCAGCACATCGGCGCACAGTCAACTGTGCGCCGATTTTCGAATAGATTGACACTGCGCCACATAATACACTATAGTAGTAGCTTCGTTTCTTCTTTTCATCTATGCGTATCAGCATCATGATTCCTTGCTACAACGAAGAGAAAACCGTTGCCGCATGCATACGCTCATGCCTTGCCCAAACTCGTCCTGCCGATGAGATTATTGTTGTAAATGACGGCAGCACCGATAACAGTGCCGCAGTGCTCACCTCATTTGGCGATACCATTCGCGTCATCAACACCCCGATGAACACTGGGAACAAAAGTCGTGCACAAGAATTCGGCATCCAGTTTGTGACGGGTGATGTCATGGTGACCACCGATGCAGATACGCTACTCCACCATCGTTTTGTGGAACGCGTTGAAAAGCAGTTTCGAAACCCTGAAGTACATGCACTGGCAGGCTATATCAAGAGCCTGAAACATAACTGGATTACCGCGTGCAGAGAGCTTGACTATGTCGTCGGACAAGATGTGCACAAAAAGGCACAGGCTCACATAAACGCGATCCTTGTGATCCCCGGCTGTGGCGGCGCATTCCGCATGTCCACTTTTCGTGAGCACATCACTTTTGATCACGACACTGTGACAGAGGATCTTGATTTCACGTACAAGCTGCACAACAAAGAGTTCAAGATTAAGTATGACGAAGAAGCGGTCGTGTTCACTCAAGATCCACCAACACTCTCGAGCTACACCCATCAGATGCGTCGCTGGATTGGCGGTGGCTGGCAAAACCTGCTCAAGCACTGGAAGATTGTGCTCCGCAGACCGGGACATGCACTCGAAATCAGCTTGGTGTATTTCGAGGGCATGGTATTCGGTCTATTGTTCTTCATACTACCCATCATCAACGTGACCTACTTTGCATACTTCTTTATGGGGTACTTCTTGGTGGCCATGATGATCGGTGCGTACGCTGCAATTCTTCGTCGTCGCTTCGACCTCCTACTCTATGCTCCGTTCTTTCCACTCCTTCTTATTATCAACTCACTCATCTTCTTTGAACAGTTTGTGAAGGAAATTATTCTACAAAAAAAGGACCTCTATTGGTTTAAGCCAGAGCGTAGAGCTATAACTCAATAACTATTACTATGGTTCCTTTCGGCGGCATTGGCATGGTGGTGCACCTCAGTATCAACGCATTCTTCTACGTGCGCTCATTTTTTATACAAAACCCACATGAAAACTAACAACACAGCAGCAATCGCAGTTGGTGTCATCTACTGCGCTGTGGCATTTGGCAGCGCCGCACACGTGGTCGCAAACGCACTCCAAGGAGAGACGAATCTTGACCTTGCATACTTTGCATTCAACACGTGTGAGCCAGTTCCAGTCGCCACCTCCACGCAAAATATCGTCCTGCGCATCGACGACATCCAGGCATTTGCATGGTCTGACATCTCTGCACGCATGATTGAGGACACAATCGAAACACACAAACTCCCTCTCGTTCTCGCCGTCATTCCCAAGGAGTTACGCTCGGACACAGGACTCTATGAAAAAATGCGCAAACAGCGCTGCAACATTGAATTCGCAATTCATGGTTGGGATCACTCGGAGCCCAAGCCCGGTCATGGAGAGTTTGCATTTCTGACCGCAGATGAAGCTGCTGAAAAGATACGCGACGGCAAAGCAGTCATTGATCGACTAGCCAACACAGAAGCCGTTACGTTCGTACCTCCGAACAACGAATTTTCAGAAGGAGCTGCAGTGGCACTTAAAGAAGAAGGCATGCTCCGTGTCTCTGCATACGGCACAGGACTCTTTGATTTCGATACCGAGTCTTTTGATTACCGCACGGACACATTCCGCAACGCAGAGCACATACTCACTACCTGCGACCGCGCATTTGCGAGCGGCGACACTGTCTGCACAATCATGCTGCACCCACAAGACTACGCAACCGATGGCGTGCTAGATACTACGAAGTATAAAGAATACATCGCCCTTTTGAACACACTCACCACTGAGAAACGTACAGTGGTTCGTTTTCAGGACGTCGCAACCGCAACACCTATTGCTGCGAGTGGATATGTATATGCTGAATAGTAGATGTTCGGTCAAAGAGTATGCGACACAACAACATGACTGCACGAAAGCTGAGTTAACCCTCGACTGTGGCCTCGCCACAGTCGCAGAAAGCGCCGAGCGATACAAAGCAGAGACCTACACAGACGAGCAATGGTCATAGCGTAAGCGGCGACACCATGTCGCGGCGGCTAGACTTTATTGCAAACTATCATTTGCGATATACATAACATGCGCCGCTTTCACAAAGTGAAAGCGGCGTTTGACGTAGCGCACAACTTCCTGCACAATTCGGCCAGACACAACAGACGGAGGATCGCTACGTGATCACAATCACACACAACTTCCCCGACGGCGTTGCAACGTACACGTACACAAACAACGGCAGCCAGCATACCTTGCGCATGCATCCGCACAATATGCATGTTGTCCTTGATGGCAACATGCGAGTGTTAACAGAGCGCCAAACTGCACTTTTATTCCACCTCGCGCACCAGTACGGCAAACTCTGCACGCGCGAGAGTCTGCTACGATTCCTGTACCCTGATGGAAAACGTGCGGGAGGCAAAATTCTGGATGTCATGGTCTTCCAACTACGACGTCGATTACGACTTCCAGAGAACTACCTCATTCATTCCGTGTGGGGTCGCGGCTACTATTTTTGCGAGCAGGAGCTCTCACAGAACACCAAAGACACGCTCCCTCTCCACACAATCATCAACGTCAAGGGACTCCCCAGGCCAGACAAAGAGTTTCGCTGGACACCGAGAAGTCGTCGCATACTGCTCAGGGCACTGAATAATGGACGCATGAACATAGAGGACGTGGAAACACTATATGGTATTTCCAAGGAAGAAATAGATGAGTGGTACGTGTGGGATGTGCGTACACGACGATTCTAAACTCGCACCCAACACAAAACGACCGCTCGTGTGAGCGGTCGTTTTTTTCGCCATGAGCGCGATTAGGAGAGGTGCTTTGAAACCAACTTCGTCATTTCAAACATACTGACGGTGTTCTTGCCACCAAAGACTGCCTTCAAGTTTGCGTCTGCGTTAATGTTACGCTTGTTCTTTGCATCCTGAAGTCCATGTTTCTTGATGTACACCCACAACTTCTTCACCACCTCTGATCGAGGCAACGGCCCCTTGCCCACCACCTTCGCAAGGTCTTCACTTACCGCTAGAGGCTTCATAAATGCTGAATTTGATTTCGCCATACAATGGTTATGTTATATCCGGGATACTGAAAATTAAATACTGGTGACTATGCCCTCTATTATAGGGGATGCTGAGGAGGGCGCAATGCCCACGCATGCCTACAAGACAACGAGTCTAACAAAAGGCAAGCAACGCGTCTATGGGGCACCAGACTCAACGCGGCTCGAAACAGAGCAACACAGAAGGAATGTCACAGACATAACTCTCCACTCGTCATGTCTATGGAGCCGGGGCGCGCATGAGCGTGGAATTTCCTAGCACCATACAGATGAGTACCCATGTCTAGAGGCAGGAAGACTCAAATGTGAGAAAATGACTCCCACACTATATTCATTACGACTGATAATCCTTCATCCGTATGCAGCAACGATCTTTCACACTACCCGTTCTCGGAACACTTACCATTCTTCTTACCGCCCTACTCTCGTATTCAACTGGACTGACCAGTGCTCAGACAACAAACCCACTTGGACTCAAGGCGGCTGTAACCTGTACAGGCACCACCCCAAAGATAGATTTGTCCTGGGTTGCTTATAACAACGCGAAAAGCTACACCGTATATCGCAGTCCCAACCTCAAAGGCAGTGCAACATGGTACGCCGCTGGCACCATATCTACGCTTTCATACACAGACACTACTGTAAAACTAGGCACAACATACAAGTACCAAGTCAAAGCAACATCAGTGACGGGCGACCGCTATTCAGACATTGTGACACTCACATCAATCGCATGTCCGAAATCGACCACCACCACAACCACTGCGACACCAACTACTAGCACCGTAGCAACTACGACAACTACCACTGCGACACCAACTACCACCGCAACGCCAACTACTAGCACAGTAACAAAGACGACGTTCAGCCCAACTATTACAAAAAGCTGCACACCGACACCTCGTGTGCAAATGTCATGGACGAACCCTAACGGCTCACCCTACTTTTCTATTTGGCGAAACCCAAACGCGACGGGAGCAGTATCGTGGGGAGTCATTGGAACAACAACAGCAACCACATACACTGACACTAAGGTAACCTCGGGCAAATCGTATCAGTATCAAATTTCGGGCACCGCTAATGGCAGCACTCGCTATTCTGACATTCTTAACTCAGGCACCATCACGTGCACATCAACAACAGGCTCTGTAGCAACAACGACAACTACCACAACCACCCCAACCGTGTCGACCACAACCACAACAACGCCACCACCTGCACCTACAGCAACAACAACTGCCACATCAACTGCGTCGACAAAGAAACTTAAGTGGGGCGTGTACTCAGGCTGGCTTGATGGAGACATCAAACAGTTCCAAACGATCGTGGGAGAAGATCCCGACATGATGGCAGCATTCGTACATTGGGGCAACAACAACTCGTTCCCCACCTACATGAGTCCGTACACAAAGGCAACGGGAGACACGCTGGTTATCTTCTGGGAGGCAAGTAACTACATGCTCACCACCAACGATCAACCTGCGTACAGCTATGACGCTATTCTTCGCGGCGACTGGGATGCATATATTAAAAAGTTCGCAGCTGAAGCGCAGGCATATGGCGGCCAGGTAATTCTCATTCCGTTCTCAGAAGTAAATGGAAACTGGTCACCATGGTCAGGCACGCTAAATGGGAACACCCCAGCCAAGGCAGTGCTAGGATTCCAGCATGTCCGCACGGTTTTTGGCAACGTACCAAACGTAAAGTTTGGATGGGCACCTAACTCAAACTCGGTACCTAACACCACCGCAAACGCCATCCAAAACTATTACCCCGGTGCAGCATATGTAGACTACGTTGGCGTTGACGGCTTCAACTTTGACGCACCATGGGTCACCTTTGACCAAGTCTTCAAGAGTCCGCTCACTCTCCTATCTACCTATCAGAAACCAATCTACATCTTCTCATTCGCGAGTGCGCAAGGCACCCAGAAGGCTGCATGGATCACCGACGCACTCATGACTCAGGTGAAGAAGTATCCACTCCTCGAGGGCTGGGTCTGGTTCAACCAAAACAAGGAAAGAAACTGGCTCGTCTGGTCAGACGACGCATCACTCGCGGCATTCAAAGCAGCAGTACGGAGCGACCTCTACAACTAACACCAACGAAAAACCCCCGGCGGGCATATGCCCGCCGGGGGTTTTGTATTTGTCCTTATGGATTCATCTGTGCCACACCTTCAGCAACTGTCACAATATCAATCGGCGTTGAGGTGATGTACGCAACATGGGCAGCAAGCTCCTCTGGCGTGACGCCGAGATCTGCCTCCATGTCGTAATCAACCTGGTGGTACATGAGAATGAGCCAGGTCTTATCGAGCATTGCCTGTGCTACCCATCCCTGAATATCAGCGAGCGTTGTTGTACGTCCTATCTGCTGGATCTTGAGCGCATACTTATCAGTCGCCTTAGTATTGTATCCACGATCAACACTGCGCCCTGATGTGTACCCTGCTGCAGCCGTGAGTGTCTGCACCGTCGGATTGTAGTTACCGAACGGATATGCCAGCGCATTTACATTGAGTCCTCCCATACCAATGATATCTGTACGTGATCCGCTGATTTCGGCCTCGGCCTCGGCTGGCGTAATTGTCGAGAGTGATGGGTGCGTTTGCGAGTGACCACCGATCTCGTGTCCACTTGCCTGAATTGCGAGCATCTCTGCTTGATTTACAAAGGAGCGGTCTAGTTTCGCAACATAGTCATCCGTCTCGAGATAGCCAATACCAGCAATGACATGGAATACAGTCAGTGATACAGCATTGACTGGCGTAGTGACCACTGTCGAAAAGTTCTGCCAGACACCACCAGTGCTCGGCAGTCCAGTTATAAAGGCGTACTGCACTGCACCACTATCAAGTGTGTAGCGCACCACCACTTCACTTGCACGATCTGAACGGTATGCGTGCTCAAGTACATACTCGCGATCAGGAAAGACAGTGACATCATTATAAAACCACTTTGCGTCGCCATTCGTGTAATCAGCAATCTCTACGCGCGCATAGGTATTACCACCGTCAGTGACAGTTGTGTGCGTGCGTGTATTCGTGCCCCAACCACCCTTCAAGAAGTTAAGGGGGTCACCAGTGCCCGAGACATCGGTAATGGTGCTGTTGAGTACCTGGTTGATGGGCTGCTGCATCGTCTCCTGAGAGATGATGTAGAACACGCCATCAACATTTGCTGCATCTAAGATAGGCAACGCGCTCGTGTAGTGCGACAACCATCCGTCATCAAAGGTGAAGGACACCATGCCCTGCGCAAACTGGTTAGTGTTGCCCTGCACCAACACAAAGTCATCTAACTCCAAGTAGCCATTGGTATTCAATATGTGCATGACTGTCACAGACACCGCATTCGCTGGCGCAACGAACGTCAGATTTGACGCTGCCCATGCTGGTGCAGGCACCTTATTACCGAGCCATACGTACTGGTAAGATCCGTTAGCCAAGGTGAAACGAGCAGTGATATTGGTCGTCACGTCGGAGCGATACGCGTGCGTCATGGTGTAGAGCTGTCCAGGTGTTACCGATACATCATCAAAGCGCCACTTTGCGTCGCCATCAATATAGCCTGACAGATCAACGCGGATCGCATTGTCACCGGCGTAGCCAGAAACAGGATAGGTAAAGGCACGTGTATTCGTTCCCCATCCACCCTTCTGCCAATGCAGAGGATCGCCACTCAAACTAACAACTTCCACTGACGGATTGAGCACGAGGTTCGATGTTGCTGGTGCATTATCTACCATGATCACAATCGCGGACGAAGTCGCCGTATTCGCCGCAGCATCGCGCGCACGCACCATGAGCGAGCGAACACCATTTGCTAACGTCGTGGTATCGAGCGTAAAGGAGTATGGTGCAGCCACGTCTTCGGAGAGTGTTTCGACACCATCAACAAGTAGCGTGACCCCAACAACACCTATGTTGTCCGTGGCAGCCGCGTTCACTGTGATAGTTCCAGCAACTGTTGCAGCGTTCACAGGATCAGTGATAGAAGCAGTCGGCATTTCTGTGTCAGGAATACTGGCAGGATCAACGAGCGTGAAGTTGTCCACCTCAAGTGATCCGACGCCAAAGAGTATATGGAACACCGTCACTGATGCGGTGTCGGCAGGTGGAATAAGAGTATAGGTTGCAGTCGTCCATGCTGGAGCGGGAGCAAGTGCGCCAAGGTACTGATACTGCACACCGCCACCAACTAGCGTGTATCTAGCAATCACTTCAGTTGCGATCGTACTCTGATACTGCTCACTATACGTGTATGCAACACCGGGAGTGACTGGCACATCCTGGAAATACCACTTTGCATCACCATTTGTGTAGGAAGTAATTTCCACCTTCGCTGCGTCAACACCATCGACACCAGCTACTGGATACGTAAAGGTGCGATCGTTTGTTCCCCAACCTCCACGGAACCACTGATCAGGGTTGCCACCAGTTCCAGGTGTTTCGAGTGATGGATTAGCAATGAGGTTCGTAGTAGACGGTGCACTGTTATCAACAGTCACTGAGATAGTGTGTGTTGAATTGTTACCAAATGGATCGTGTGTTGTCGCCTTTAAAAGATATGTCCCGTTTGCGTACGTGGTTGTATCCCATGCGTGTGTGTATGGCGCCGTCGCAAGCTGACCAGTGATAGGAGTACCATTAACCGCATAGAAGATATACGTCACCGCCGTGTCATCAGTAGACGATGCTGTGAGATTGACGACACCAGAAACTGTCTGTCCTTCTAGAGGATTAGTAAACTCAACTATAGGCGTATTTGTCTCTGCCGGCGTACCCGTACCAACCTCTTTGAGCTCAACATCGTCGATTTCTAAGAAACCAACAGAGCTAATGAGATGGAAGAATGACACATGCGTTGCATCTACGGGCGGCACAAACGTACCACCTGCTGTAGACCACGTCGGCGACGGCACAATTTCTTTGTGCAATCCGAAATAGTGATAGGTGCCATTCGAAAGAGTGTAGCGACCAATGATATCCGAGATAACACTCGAGCGGTAGTGATCTGTGTATGAGTACTCTATGCCTGGAGTTACAGGAATCTGAGCATGAGTCCACTTGGAGTCACCGGTGCCACCTCCTGGATAAGCTGTGATCTCTACTCGCGCTGCTTTCTGACCATTGAAACCTACCACTGGGTATGTAAATACCGCCGTATGATTTCCCCACGTGCCACGTATCCATTCTTGAGGGTCAATGCCGTCGACAATCTCGAAGTCAGCATTTGGTATAAGATTAACAACGTTATTTACTGAAATAGTTATTGCTGAAGAGGTGGCGACATTGCCCGACACATCACGCGCACGCGCTGACAAGGTGTGCGCACCATACGCCGTTGATGTCGTGTCGAATGTGAAAGAGTATGGCGCCACAGTATCCTCCACAAGAACATCGACGCCATCAACAAGAAGTTGTACGCCTGCAACACCGACATTGTCTGACGCTGCTACATCAACCGTAATCGTTCCCGAAACGACACTGGATTCAATTGGTGATACAACTGACACCGAAGGCAACTCTGCATCAGATGCGAGCGCCAAGTAGTAGTCGTCTACAATTAAAATGCCATTCTGCCCCATCTGATGAAACACTGTCGCGCTCTGTACGTTCGCCGGAACGGTAAACGTATACTCAAGTGGCGTTGGCGTTGCCACCGGTGGCACTGCGCCGAGCTGTAGATATTGGTAACTGCCGTTCGTCAAAGCAAACTGCACAGCAATCGTCGTCTCCACTGTTGCAGTGTACACATCTCTAAACGTGTACTGCGCACCAGGCGAAACAAACACAGGATCAAAATACCACTTAGCATCACCACTGACGTAGCCAGTGATTTCAAGCATTGCAGCCTTCACGCCGGCATATCCTGCAACCGGATAGGTGAATACTGGGTTCATGACACCGAACCAACCTTCATGCCATGAGAGCGGCGCGCCACTTGTTTCGTTTGCAATCTCGAGCGATGGATTTGCAACGAGATTACCTGCTGATGAGCCGTTGTTCAGGTACATGTTTATATTACTTGTACCTACAAGCCCATTACTATCCATCACCTCAAGCTTCACTTCAACATAGACATCACTTGCATTGTGATCAGGCGCAACAAATGTCGGCGTCTTTGTATTAAAGAATTCTTGCTCAATATGAATGTGCGTATTGTGATGCAAAATAATAGTCCAATGAAATGCTGACGGAGGTAGTGTTCCTTCCTCAAGATCAACACCCTCTCCTGAGAGCTGTATGGTTTGGTTCACCACATAGAGCGACCCACTCGCAGGACTGCTGATGGTTGCAACAGGTGCCTGATTGCCCGCGGTAA
>JACCDV010031817.1_pt1 | contig 21842 bp, 20 predicted proteins | sample 7446131 | NCBI WGS metagenome assembly JACCDV01 (sample SAMN15323448, study PRJNA562643) | freshwater metagenome | isolation source: river surface water | place: USA:Blue River Watershed | collected 2017-08-17
TATCAACCTGTCAGTTCGAGCTCACAACGCAGTGCCGCGTGATCGGAGATCTTCGACCAGCCTGCGCCGTAGTGCACATCAGCGCGCACAGGCTTCAATCCGCGGATGTAGATGCGATCCAGGCGCAGCATGGGCATTGCCACGGGGAAGCTACGTGCGGGTTTGCCCGCCAGCGAGTCAAAGACTTCCACCATGTCGAGGCGGCGTGCTAGGTGTTCGCTGGCATGATTGCGCCAATCGTTGAAGTCGCCGGCAATAATCAGGGGTTGATCATGGGGGACTATGCGGTCGATCTCTTCGGCCAGTGCTGCCATTTGCCATTTTCGCGAACGGGCCAGAAGTGACAGGTGCGCACACACACAGTGCACCATTTGGCCCTGCCATTCGATCTGGGTATGCAGTAATCCTCGGCGCTCAAAGCTGAGATGTGTCACATCCTGATTGTGACTGCGCTCGATCGGGTAGCGCGACAGAATGGCGTTGCCATGATGACCATGGTCGTACAAGACGTTCCGGCCGTAGCTGGCGTGCCAGATGGTGTCAGCTAGAAACTCGTGTTGTGGTTGTGCAGGCCAGTTGTCGTGTTTGATCGCGTGCTGCTGGTGCAGACCTTGTACTTCCTGCAAGAAAACCAGATCCGGGTTCAGGTGACGCAGACGATCTCGCAGATCGTGTACCGTCAGACGGCGATTGAACTGCGAAAACCCCTTGTGGATATTGTAAGTCACCAGCGACAGCGTATCGGACATGGTGTGCCCATTGGCCGAGAGGGCCGTCAGGAAACCTCAAGCATACGTTCCATGGCCAGCTTGGCCGCGGCGGTCTGATTGTCCGGTACGCGAATGGCGTTCACCACATGGCCGGCGACCAGGTTCTCGAGCGTCCAGGCCAGGTGCTGCGGATCAATGCGTTGCATCGTCGAACACATGCATACCGTGGGCGACATGAACTGTACGATCTTGCCTTCGGGTGCGACCTCGCGGGCGAGGCGCTCCACCAGATTCAGCTCGGTGCCGACCAGCCAGCGGGTGCCGGCAGGGGCCTCTTTGATCACTTTGACGATGTACTCGGTCGAACCGATGTCATCGGACGCGGCACAGACTTCGAACGAGCATTCCGGATGCGAGATGACTTTGCCCTCGGGGTGCTTGGCTCGGAAGGCCTCGATGTGTGAAGGCTGGAACATCTGGTGTACGGAGCAATGTCCCTTCCAAAGCAGAATCTTTGCGTTGCGGATCTGTTCCTGGGTCAAACCACCGCGCGGTTGGTCCGGGTCCCAGACCACCATGTCGTCTAGCGGAATGCCACGGGTATGACCCGTCCAGCGCCCCAGATGCTGGTCCGGGAAGAACAGGATCTTCGGGCGGCGCGCCAGAGCCCAGTCCAGGATGACAGGGGCATTCGATGAGGTGCAGACAATGCCACCGCGCTCACCGCAGAAGGCTTTGAGATCAGCCGCCGAGTTGATGTAGGTAATCGGTGTCACTTGGTTGGTCGGGTCTTCGCCCAGCGCTGCCGTTAGCTCACGCCAGCAGCGTTCTACCTTGGTCAGATTGGCCATGTCGGCCATCGAACAGCCCGCAGCCAGATCCGGCAGAATCGCTGTCTGGTTGGGCTTGGTCATCATGTCGGCGACTTCGGCCATGAAGTGCACGCCACAGAAAACGATGTATTCCGCATCAGTCTGGCTGGCAAGCCGGGATAACTTCAAGGAGTCACCCGTCAGATCGGCATGCTGGTACACGTCGGCACGCTGGTAATGGTGGCAGAGCAATACAGCACGCGAGCCCAGTTGTTTGCGGGCGGCGTTAATGCGCTCCTGACAGATTTCGTCAGGTAGGTCCCGGTAGTCTTCGAATGACAGCATACTCGACATCCTCAGCCCTGATACCAGGGGAGGCCGTGGAAACGCCAGCCGCCGAGATTGCCGCGGTGATTGTTGGCATCCTTATCGCCCTCGAAGCCTTCAAGAATATTGTAGGCGGCCGTAAAACCAGCTTCCAGCGCAGCGCTGGCCGCGCTGCGGGAGCGGACACCACTGCGGCATAGGAACAGGATCGTTGCTTCACGATCCACCTGACGTTGCAGTTCGTTAATGAACTGGGGATTGCGCGACATCTCCGGGTATTGCACCCAGTCGATTTCTATGGCGCCCGGTACCCGGCCGACCCAGTCCCACTCCGCACGCGTGCGGACATCCACAAGAACAGTGCCGGGGGCTTCTTGCAGCAGCGTTAGCGCTTCTTGGGGTGTCACGTCACCGCTATAGTTGAAGCCCTGTTGTTCGGCACGCAGGCGTGCCTGGGTCAGAATGTCGTTGATTCGGCTCATGATGAATCTTCTGTTAAACCGCTGATGGGGTGGCTCGGAGGCCACGGGATTGGCGATAGAATATCGCTGAACTGGCGAGTATACGCGGCCGTCGCTGCAAGCGGAATCCATGTGGCCCCGCTGGGCTGCTTTACCAAGGGAGCATTATGTCACTGGGGCATCACCATGCGGGGCACGCACATGACCAGAGCGCACTGATCGACGCATTAACAGGCGCGCACGGCAGCGCGGCTTCGAACCGACTGGTTCGGCGTTCAGTTAATGTCAGCATGGGCGTCAACATCGCCCTATCGGTGCTGCAGATCATTGTGGGTTGGTTCGCCCATTCGCATAGCCTGCTCGTTGACGGCTTCCATTCTTTTTCTGATCTGCTCTCTGATGTACTGGTTCTTTTTGTCGCCCGTCACAGCGCACGGGCGGCCGATGACAATCACCCCTACGGGCATGCTCGGCTTGAAACGCTAGCTACCCTGATTCTCGGTGTCATGCTGTTAGCCATTGGTGGCGGCTTTCTGTATTCCGCGGCCGAGCGCGTCATCAGTGTTGAATCGGCACCGCCTGTCGAGATGATGGCGCTATACGTCGCCCTGCTGGCCCTGGTGTCCAAGGAGTGGTTGTTCCGTTACATGCTGCGTGTGGCGAAGAAAGCCAACTCTGCGATGCTCGTGGCTAATGCCTGGCACTCGCGTTCGGATGCGGCTTCGTCGCTCGTTGTGGCGATCGGTATTGGCGGCAGTCTGATGGGCTTTGTTTATGCCGATCTCCTGGCTGCGGCAATCGTCGGTGCGCTCATCGTCAAGATGGGCTGGCAGTTTTCCTACAGCGCACTTGAGGAGCTCATTGACAAGGGTGCCAATGCCGAAGAAATCGAGGCAATCCGCCGCGTTATTGCCGAGACGCCCGGGGTGATCGGGCTGCATGATCTCCGCACCCGTCGTATGGCTGACCGCATTCTGGTAGATGCTCATGTACTGGTATCGCCCCGTATCAGTGTGTCTGAGGGGCACCGGATTGCAGAGCAAGTCAGGCGGCACGTCCGGGAGCGCTGCCCGGAAGTTCTCGATATGCTCGTCCACATCGATCCTGAAGACGACCTGCTGGCGGATGAAGCAGTGCATCACGCGGTGCTAGATCGCGATACCTTGGCCCAATGGCTCGAAAAGGCGTCCTCGAGAATTTGGGGTACGGCAACGGCCTGGTCGCCGGAAAGGATTCAATTGCATTACCTGAATGGGGGGGTCGAGGTGGAAATCATGTTGCCACCTGCGCCTGGTATTGATCCGGAACCTGCGGTGATCGAACAGGGGGTGCGGGATTTGCAGGCCGCAGCGGCTAGTGAGGGTTTACCACTCGATCGCTGGGTGGTTTACCGTCGTTTGAGTCCTGAAAATTAATCCGCACCAAAGTGGTGCGCATTGACCTGGTGCACAGTAGGCCTGAGCGCACCTTTTTGGTGCGATCGAGGTGGTGGATTCGTTATGCTAGTCACGAAAGCTGCGCTAAAAGTGCAATTTCTGAAGCGGGTTGTCGTATCATTGTTGGCATAGATCCTGCTTTGTAAGCAGGGCAAAGATTTTTCTTGTTGCTATATGTGTAGGCCGTTTGAAGCGGCCGCTTTTAGGAGAGAGCTGTTATGACCACCGTGCAAGACGTCCTAAAGCTGGTTAAGGACAACGACGTCAAGTTCGTCGACTTCCGTTTCACCGATACTCGTGGCAAGGAGCAGCACGTTGGCGTGCCCATCAGCCAGTTCAGCGAAGAGAAGTTTGAAGAAGGCCAGGCCTTCGACGGCTCGTCGATCGCCGGTTGGAAGGGTATCCAAGCTTCTGACATGCTGCTGATTCCGGATCCGGCATCGGCTTACATCGACCCGTTCTACGACGAAACCACCCTGGTCCTGACCTGTGACGTGGTCGAGCCGACCGACGGCAAGGGCTATGACCGCGACCCGCGTTCGATCGCCAAGCGCGCCGAAGCCTACCTGAAGAGCTCGGGTATTGGCGACACCGCCTTCTTTGGTCCGGAACCGGAATTCTTTATTTTTGATTCGGTCGAATGGAAGACCGACATGTCGGGTACCTTCGTGAAGATCTTCTCGGAAGAGGCTGCCTGGTCGTCGGACGCCAAGATCGAAGGTGGCAACACCGGTCACCGTCCGGGTGTTAAGGGTGGTTACTTCCCGGTTGCCCCGGTTGATAGCTTCAACGATATCCGTACGGCCATGTGTAATGCCATGGAAGCCTGCGGTGTTGAAGTCGAAGTGCACCACCACGAAGTGGCTACCGCGGGTCAGAACGAAATCGGTACCAAGTTCGATACGCTGGTTCGCCGCGCCGACAAGACTCAAGTTCTGAAGTACTGTGTGCTGAACGTGGCTCACCAGTACGGCAAGACAGCCACCTTCATGCCGAAGCCGATCGTTGGTGACAACGGTTCGGGCATGCACGTGCACCAGTCGATCTGGAAAGACGGCAAGAACCTGTTTGCCGGTGACCAGTACGCTGGCCTGTCGGAAACCGCCCTGTACTACATCGGCGGCATCATCAAGCACGCCAAGGCCCTGAACGCCATTACTAACCCGGGTACCAACTCGTACAAGCGTCTGGTGCCGCACTACGAAGCGCCGGTGAAACTGGCTTACTCGGCCAAGAACCGTTCGGCTTCGATTCGTATCCCGTTCGTGGCTTCGACCAAGGCGCGTCGTATCGAAACCCGTTTCCCGGATCCGATCGCCAACCCGTACCTGTGCTTTGCCGCACTGCTGATGGCCGGTCTGGATGGTATCCAGAACAAGATCCACCCGGGCGATCCGGCTGACAAGAACCTGTACGATCTGCCGCCGGAAGAAGATGCCAAGATCCCAACCGTGTGTGCGAGCCTCGACGAAGCCCTGGACGCTCTGAAGGCCGATCACGAGTTCCTGACTCGCGGCGGTGTCTTCTCGAAGGATTGGATCGACTCGTTCATCGCTCTGAAGATGGACGAAGTCAACAAGGTGCGTATGACCACGCATCCGGTTGAGTTCGAGATGTATTACTCGTGCTAATCCGCGACACATTGCAGAGCCGCTAACGGCGAACGCAAGTCAAAAGAGGGACGGTTCGCCGTCCCTCTTTTGTTTCCTGCTCCCGAAAAAAGAAACGACATCATGAACGCCAAGTCGACTGCCTCGACACCCATGCGCTACGCCGGCCTCGAACTGTTATCGTCGGCCGCGGTGGTGCTCGACCGTTCCCAACACATCGTCTACCTGAACCCGGCCGCCGAGAATCTGCTGCGCATCAGTCAGCGTGCCGCACTGGGGCGGGAACTGTTCCAGGTGATCGGTGTGACGCCCGAACTGGTCAGTGCCATCATGAAATCGCTGAGCAATAAGTGGGGTTATAGCGGGCAGAACATCCAGATCGAACGCGGTGATGACGTGCTGCATGTGGATTGCACAGTCACGCCGCTGGATGATGATGTGGGCGGCCTACTCATCGAGATGCGCCCTGTTGATCAGCAGTTGCGGGCGCGCCGGGAAGAGCGTCTCATCGAATTGCAGCTGCGTCATCGTGAGTTGATGCGTAATCTGGCGCATGAAATCAAGAACCCTCTGGGCGGTATTCGGGGGGCGGCCCAGCTGCTCGAACACGAGTTACCCAATCCTTCCTTGCGTGAATATACCCAGGTCATTATCAAAGAGGCTGATCGTCTCCAAGATTTGATGCAACGACTGCTCCAGCCGCACCAGGGTATGCAGCCGGCACCCACGAACATTCATGAAATTCTCGAGCGGGTGCGAAGCCTCGTCCTGGCTGAATTTCCTAAAACGCTCACTGTGCGCCGTGACTACGACACCAGCCTACCGGATCTCACGGCAGATCGGGAGCAGCTCATCCAGGCGGTGCTGAACATCGCCCGTAATGCCGCCCAGGCAATGGCCTCCAGCCCAGAGCATGGCGGTCAGATCACGCTTCGCACCCGTGCGGTACGCCAGGTCACCTTGCTCAAGCATCGTTGGCGCCTGGCGATCGAGGTGCAGGTGATTGACAACGGCCCGGGGATCCCGCGGGCCATTCTAGAGCGCATGTTCTACCCGCTGGTTTCCGGCCGTGAGGGCGGTACTGGCCTAGGTCTGACCATCGCACAGAGTTTCATTCAGCAGCACCAGGGCACCATCGAGTGTGAAAGCAAACCTGGACAAACCCAATTTATTATCCGGTTGCCTGTCGTCTGAAGCGGTAGAATAAAAACAGTCGGATTTCCGGGGGTGATTGAGCAATCAGGCATGGTATTTGCTCAATGTACGGCTGTAACACCCACGGTTATTTAACAACCGCGATGCCAGGTGGCAAAGGGGGTGAATTCTGGAGACACCGACCATGAAGTCCGTCTGGATTGTTGATGATGATCAGTCCATCCGCTGGGTGCTGGAAAAGGCACTTGCCCGCGCCGGCATTTCACAGCGCAGCTTCGACCATGCCAACGATGTCATTAACGCACTGGATGGCGGTGACCCGCCGCCACAAGTACTGATCTCCGATATCCGCATGCCAGGCCCCTCCGGCCTGGATCTGTTGGCCCGAATCAAGACGTTATTGCCGGATCTGCCGGTCATTATCATGACGGCCTATTCTGATCTGGAAAGTGCCGTTGCCGCTTTTCAGGGGGGCGCCTTCGAATATCTGGCTAAACCCTTTGACGTGGACCAGGCGCTGGCACTGATTCAACGTGCGATGGCGCAATCAGCGCATCCGGCGGCTGTGCCAAGCGATGAAGAGCTTGGCGTCCCGGAGATTCAGGGTCATGCGCCTGCCATGCAGGAGGTATTCCGTGCGATCGGACGTCTGTCCAACTCTAACGCCACCGTAATGATCACGGGCGAGTCTGGTACGGGAAAAGAGCTTGTTGCCCGGGCGCTACACCGGCATAGTCCCCGCGCCAAGAAACCCTTCATCGCCATCAATACCGCCGCCATACCGCGCGACCTGCTCGAATCCGAATTGTTCGGCCACGAGCGGGGTGCGTTCACCGGTGCAGCGACGCAGCGGCGAGGCCGCTTCGAAGAGGCTGATGGCGGCACGCTGTTCCTTGATGAAATCGGTGACATGCCCGCCGAACTGCAAACGAGACTGTTGCGCGTGCTTTCCGACGGGCACTATTACCGTGTGGGCGGCCATCAGTCGATCAAATCCAATGTTCGCGTGATTGCCGCAACTCACCAGAACCTGGAGGAGCGGGTCCGACAAGGCTTGTTCCGTGAAGATCTGTTTCACCGTTTGAATGTAATCCGGTTGCGTTTACCTCCGCTTAAGGAGCGACGCGAAGACATTCCGGATCTGGCCACACACTTTCTGGCGCGTAGTGCGCGTGAGCTGGGGGGCGAGCCGAAGCAGCTCACGTCAGCGGCCATGGCATATCTGACGTCGTTGCCATTTCCCGGCAATGTGCGGCAACTGGAAAACCTCTGTCACTGGCTGACTGTGATGGCACCCGGCCAGACAGTGGATGTAAATGATCTACCGCCCGAGCTGCGTCAGGAGACCACCCTCGCCCAAGTCAGCGAGGCAACCGCATTGAGTGGCGCCTCGGTTCCTGCTGCCATGGCGGCGACACCGCTCGTGGCGGGCAATCGATGGACTGATCTGCTGGCAACAGTGGTCGATGGTATGTTGCTCGGCGGTGTGTCGCCAAGTGATGACGAGGGCATCTATGGTCACCTCATGCAGGATTTCGAGCGTACGCTGATTGCTCGCGCCCTGCATCATACCGGGGGTCGTCGTATCGAAGCAGCACAGTTACTGGGCATTGGCCGTAATACAATTACGCGCAAAATCCAGGAACTCAGGCTTGACGAGGATGCCCCTGCAAAAGTTGCGACAGCCAAAGATCACCCGATTTGAGTCCTGTGACTCAACCAACCGCTTGTTGCTCGACGCAGCTGAAGCGGGTGTGCCGGCGGGTAGCGTTTACGTGGCCCGCCAGCAGTTGGCTGGCCGTGGCCGTCGTGGCCGTCGTTGGATCGCTGCACCGGATCACAGTCTCATTTTTTCGCTACTGTGGACATTCCCGGCCGACCCGGTAAAGCTGCAAGGCTTATCGTTGTTGGTTGGCCTGGCGGTCATCCGTGCGCTGTCGGATCCTCGTCTGGGCCACGCCGCACCAGAAACCCGCTGTGGCCTGAAGTGGCCTAATGATCTCATGCTGCAACGGCACGATGGCAGTTACGCCAAAGCGGGCGGCATACTGATCGAATCCGTGCTGCGGCAGGCCGATGGCGGTGGTCGTGAACTGGCGGTGGTCATTGGTATGGGGCTCAACTGTATCAGTGATGCCATGTTGAGTGCCAACGTGACCGATCAACCGGTCGGTGCGCTGTCTGAACTCTTTAGCGTCCCCGTTACGCCGGAAGCGTTTTTACCATGTCTGCTAGATGTTTTGGTACCGATGCTGGGTGATTTCGAACGCCATGGGTTTGGGCCGTTTTCTAGCGAATGGAATACGCACGATATCTGGCATGACCAGCGGGTGCAAATCAGTGAAGAAGGCGCTGTCCGGTCAACCGGCCTGTGTCGAGGTGTTGACCGGGAGGGGGCGCTGCTTGTGGCCACGGATGTCGCCATCGAGCGCATGATCACCGGGGACGTTAGCCTGCGCAGGCTATGAGGGTATAGTCCTGCCATGGTACTTCTACTGGACTTCGGAAATACGCGACTCAAGTGGGCCGTGGCGACGCCTTCCCGCACGCTGTTGCGGCAAGGTGCGATCGAGTATGTATCTGCTGCACTGGATGATTGGTGCCGTATGCTGGCTGCAGAGCCTATCTGCCGTATCCGTTATGCCAGTGTAGTGACCCCCGCGCAGGAACTCGATGTGCTGTCACGGTTTCCGCTGCCCGCCGAACGCTTTGAGGTGACGGCGGCGGCAGGTAGTCTGCGGAACGCCTATGCTACGCCTCAAACCCTGGGGGTTGACCGCTGGGCTGCAGCCATAGGTGCCTGGTCGTTGGTCGGTCAGCCTTGCCTGGTCATTGGCGCTGGCACAGCAACCACCATTGATCTGATCGAGGTGGATGGCGCAATGGGGGTTTATCGGGGTGGTCTCATCCTGCCCGGTGTCGATCTGATGCTGCAATCGCTGCACCAGCGAACTGCTCGGTTGCCGCAGGCAACCGGTGTATACCGGTCGGCCCCCGACATTGCGGACAACACGCACGATGCCATGACCAGTGGCGCGATTGAAGCAACCTGTGGTGCGATCGAGCGGATGGGGCAACGCTTGCCTACCGGTGCTGCCTGGTTGGTGAATGGCGGTCGTGCTCCCTTGTTAAAAGATGCGTTGGGTGATCGACTGCGTATTGCCGAAGATCTGGTGCTCGCCGGATTGGCTGTTTAATCACATCCTATAAAACCATGAGTCCTGCCCGCAGAAAAAAACTGCCACCCAAAGCACCCGGTAATTTCAGGACGGTCTTCGTTGAAGAATTACTGGCTTTCTGGTCGTTTCTCCTCAGTAACTGGCTTTATGTGTTACCCGGGCTCGCTTTAGTCGCGCTGTTGATTTATGTCGTGAGGCCCGTTCCACCCAAGACGGTTACCATTGCCACGGGGCAATACCATTCCACAGCTGATGTGATTGGTCATCGCTACCATGAGTTTTTCAAACGTCATGGTGTTGATTTGCAGCTGGTCCAATCCAAGGGTGCAGAAGAGAATATCTCGCTTTTGGCAGAGGGTAAGGTCGATGCGGTCTTTTCCCAAGGGGGACTGCAACTTCCCGACAACGCATCGCATTTTGTCTCATTAGGCTCGGTGGTGTACCAGCCGCTATGGCTTTTCCACTATCAGACGGATAACGTTGATCCCGATCTCAACCGGTTTCTGGCCGGCAAGAAGGTGTCCATCAATATTCACGGTAGTAGTACCCGAGCCATGGTCGGGCCCTTGCTGGAGGCACAGGGTATCGACTTGAATCTGCCGAATCTCATCAATATGGGGACAGTGGATTCTCTGAACGCACTCAAGGAACGGAAAATCGATGCCATGTTCCTTGTCGGTGCAATGGCATCTAAAAATGTCCAGGAAATTGCACAGTTACCAGGCATCCAGATGTACAACTTCACGCTGGCCGCAGCCTATGCCAAGCGTTTCCAGTATCTCGATCCGGTGTTGCTGTCAGCAGGCACCTTCAACCTGCACCCGATCACGCCGAAAAACGATGTGAATATGATTGCGACGACGCTGGATATTCTGACCACGGAACGCATGCATCCTGCATTACAGCTCCTGTTTATGGAAGCGACCGATGACTTCGAGCGTAAGCGCGTTTCGTATTTCGTACCCGGTAAATTTCCAGCTTATATTGATACACGAATCCCAGAGAGCGATGTTGCCCGGCGATACTTCAAGGAAGGGTCGCCATTCTTGTGGGGCTACGTCCCATACTGGGCTGCCAGTCTCTTTGATGAAGTCTGGTTCTATCTACTGGCGATTGGTGCCGTGGCCATTCCGCTCATCGGTTTCCTGCCGAGTTACCGTAAGACGCATGCGGTCCTCAGTATCGAATCCTGTTACGATGAGTTGCGTTTGATCGAGAATGAGGTTCTCTATCTTCATGAGCAGCATCATGCGATGAGCCCAGAATTGTTAAAGCGGATCGACCGACTCAAGGACAAGGTCCGAGCACTCTGGGTGCCAACCGGTAACCGGGGTGCCTATTACGATTTGCGGGCGGCGATCAACATCGTTCGCGAAGACATTGTTCACCATCTGAATGAGGAAAGGTCTCATGCCTGATGGGGGGTGGCAGTTACCTGATCGCAATATCCGGCAATGACCTGATGTGATTGCGCAGCGCTTTGCGCGCCGCCTGGCAGCCGGGATAGATCTGTTCCACGATGGCCCAGAACCGCGGGCTGTGATTCATTTCGACCAGGTGCCCGAGCTCGTGGGCGACGACATAATCGATCAGCGGTTCCGGCAGATGGATGAGGCGCCAGTTCAGGCGGATGTGGCCGGCACTAGTGCAGCTTCCCCAGCGGGTTCGGGCCTGGGACAGAGAAAGCGGTGGCATTGGTGCGCCCAGCTTTGCCACGTAATGCGCGACACGATGCTCGAAGTGGGCCAGCGCCTCGGCGCGCAGCCATTTCACCAGTGCGCGCTGGTTCGCCAGATCATCACCGGGCAGACGGGTATGCAGGCGTAAGAGATGATCTTCGCGTTCGATATGCACGCTACGTGCCGAATGCGGCACGATGACTATCCGGTGATCTTCGCCAAATAACAGCAGCGGTGCCTGACCCGACACACGCCAGTTGCAGGTGTGGCGTTCGTTACGCCAGGCATCCAGCTTACTGAGTACCCAGGTTTCATGCTCGAACAGCATCGCCTCTGCCTGGCGTATCGATAGACTCATCGGGCCCAGAACGCGCAGGCCGCGATGATCGATCGTCAGACTCAAACGGCGACGCTGACTCCGATGGATCGAATACGGCACGATCCTGTCGGAAAACGTAATGCTGCGGTGCTGTTCGCCGGGTGTTGAAGCCGGCGTATCTTTAAGCCCGAATAGCCGGAGGAAGTTCACGCATCGCCTCGCGGATCCAGGTTTCAACGCGGGTATTCAGTTCGTTTTCACTCAGACCGGCTGGATCAATGGCCGGTCCAAAACGCACGGTAATCGTGCCCGGTTTCTTCAGAAAGGCATTGCGTGGCCAGAGTTCGCCTGCATTATGCGCAACAGGAATCACGGGAGCTCCCGTACGGCTGGCCAGATGTGCGCCACCCGCTTTGAACTTGCCCATCTGTCCGGGCGCAACGCGGGTGCCTTCCGGAAAGATGATGATTGACAGACCATCGGCCAGACGTTGTTCACCTTGCGTCACAATCTTGGCCAGGGCGGCTTTGCCGGCGCTGCGGTCAATCCAGATCATGCGTAGACCCCAGAGTGCCCAACCGAAAAAAGGAATGCGCAGGAGTTCGCGCTTCAGCACAAAGACCGCCGGTGGTGTCCACAACTGGAGGCCGATGGTTTCCCAGGCAGACTGGTGTTTGGCCAGATAGATCGACGGTGTGCTGCTGATGTTCTCGGTACCCTGAAGCTGGTATCGGATGCCAAGGAGTGGGGCACATAACGCCATGAATCCGCGTCGCCACATCTGGCATACAGCATAACAACTGCGGAAGCGGGGTGCCTCCGGCAGGACGTAAGTACATAGCACCAGTGTGCCGCAGAATACGGTCCAGATAGCAATGATTAGCGTGAACAGCGTTGCACGTATTACCGCCACAGCAGGATCAGTCCTTCTTGCCTGCTTTGCCCAGCAGCACATCAACGGCGGCTGCCAGATTCGCGTGAATCGTTGTGCCTTCAGGAAGATTGCCGTCTGCGACTGTTTTTTCGCCTTTGCCGGTACGCACCAGCATCGTTTTGCAGCCCGCCGCGCTGCCCGCCTGCAAGTCGCGCAGTGAGTCGCCGATGGTCGGTACACCATTTAGGTCGATGTTATAGACTTTGGCGATCCGTTCAAACATGCCAGGCTTGGGCTTGCGGCAGGTGCAGTTCTCATCCGCTGTGTGCGGGCAATAGAAAATCGCATCGACCCGACCACCCACCGCAGCCAGGCACTTGTGCATCTTCTCGTGCATCGCATTGAGCGTATCCATATCAAACAGCCCGCGTCCGATGCCCGACTGGTTCGTCGCCACAACCACCCGATAGCCCGCCTGGTTCAGACGGGCAATGGCTTCAAGACTGCCCTCGATCGGCTTCCACTCGGCTGGCGACTTGATGTACAGCGCCGAATCGATGTTGATCACGCCATCACGATCGAGAATAATCAGCTTCATGGTGCGTCCGTTCAAACAGCCAGACGGGCGATGTCCGCCACAGCGTTCATCTGGTCAGAGAGTGTTTTGAGCAGAGCCAGACGGTTCTGGCGTACCTTGGCATCTTCGGCCATGACCATCACATCTTCGAAGAAGGCATCCACGCTGGCGCGTACCTGGGCAAGCGCCATCAGGGCGTCGGTGTAGGCCTCGATGCGCATCGCATCGGCAACGGCCGGGGCGAGAGCGGTCACCTGATCGAACAGGGCTTTTTCTGGCGCTTCCGTCATCAGCGAGGCGCTAGGTGTCCCAAGGGCTTCAACGTCATCCACCTTCTTGAGCAGATTGCCGATGCGCTTGTTGGCAGCAGCCAGCGCCAATGCGTCGGGCTGCGCCGAGAATTCGCGCACGGCAGCCAGTCGGGCAGGCACTCGGTCGATACGCGCCGCGTTGATGCCAAGTACGGCTTCCACCACGTCCTGCGGCTCACCCTGATCCTTGAGCAGGTTACGCAGACGGTCGGTGATAAAGGCCATCAGACCCGGCGCAAAATCGGGTTCGAGCGTGCCTGCCGGGAATGTGCCGGCCGACCACTGAATCAGTTGCGGCAACTCCAGCGGTAGCTGGCGTTCCATCAGTAGACGCAGCACGCCGAGTGCAGCACGGCGTAGACCAAAGGGGTCACGGTCGCCAGTTGGTTTTTCACCGATGCCAAAGAAGGCCACCAGCGTATCCAGCTTGTCGGCCAGTGCCACGGCACAACCCACATGGTTGCTTGGCAATTCATCACCGGCAAAGCGCGGGCGGTAATGGTCGGCAATCGCTTCGGCCACGTCTGCCGCTTCACCATCGTGTTGAGCGTAATAGCGGCCCATGATGCCTTGCAGTTCCGGGAACTCGCCCACCATGTCGGTGACAAGGTCGGCCTTGGCCAGTTCGGCGGCGCGCGCTACATGCGTGGTGTCGGCACCAATCGCATTGCCGATCTGCGTGGCCAGATTCTGTACGCGCAGCAGGCGATCCAGTTGCGTGCCCAGCTTGTTGTGATATACCACGTTGCCCAGCTTCGCGATACGCGAGGCCAGCGGCTCCTTGCGATCCTGTGTAAAGAAGAAGCGTGCGTCCGACAGGCGCGGGCGCACCACGCGCTGGTTGCCACCGATAATGTGCTTCGGATCGGCCACCTGCATGTTCGACACAATCAGGAACTGATTGCGCAGTTTCCCGCTGCTGTCGAGCAGCGGGAAATACTTCTGGTTTTGCTGCATGGTCAGAATCAGACATTCCTGCGGTACTTCGAGGAATTCCGGTTCGAACTCGCCAACGTAGATCACTGGCCATTCAACCAGTGCCGTAACTTCGTCGAGCAGTCCATCTGCCTGGTTGATCTGCGCGCCCAGTGCCTGGGCTTTGGCGGCCAGTTGGGCACCGATGGTGCCACGGCGCTCTGCATAATCAGCCACAACCTTACCTTCGTTGCGCAGCGTTTCGGCGTAGGCATCGGCGTTCGGGATCGTGATCAGGCCTTGTGACAAGAATCGATGCCCCAGTGTTTGCTGGCGCGACTGCAGGCCGAGCACTTCACCAGGAATCAGCTGATCGCCATGGAGCTGAATCAGACCGTGCACCGGGCGTACGAATTGCACGTCTGAATCACCCCAGCGCATCACCTTCGGGATCGGCAGCTTCTTGAGGGCATCGGCAACAACACCGGAAAGCACATTGTCCAAGTGGGCACCGGCCACTTGCATGGTGTAGAAAAAGGTTTCTGATTTCCCATCCAACCGTTTCGTGAACTTCGGTAGTTCGCTGGCAGCAATGCCCTTAGCTTCAAGTTTCTTGAGCAAGGCGGGAGACGGATTGCCATCGGCACTCAGCGCCACGCTCACCGGCATCAGCTTCTCTTCAACTTCCTGATCGGGTGCAACCGATAGAACCTCGGGTACCAGCACAGCCAGGCGACGCGGCGTCGCAAACCACTGGTAGGTCACGTTGTCGGCGACGAGTTTTTTCTGGACCAGACCGGCAAAGACACCGGCAGAGAATACTTCGCCGAAGCGGGCCAGTGCCTTGGGTGGGAGTTCTTCAGTGAGTAGCTCAACGAGCAGCGGGGCGTGTTTGGCCTGGCGCATTACGCGGCCTCCTTCTTGATCGGGGTGCCGCACATCGGGAAGCCTAGCGCTTCGCGGCTATCGTAGTAGGCTTGTGCGACCTGGCGGGCGAGTGCTCGTACGCGGCCAATATAGGCAGCGCGCTCGGTCACCGAAATCGCGCCACGGGCATCGAGCATATTGAAGTTATGCGAACATTTCATCACTTGCTCGAAGGCCGGCAGCGGTAGACCGATTTCCATCAGCCGTTTGGCTTCGGCTTCGTGGTCCGAGAAGTGGCGGAACAGCATATCCACCTGGGCATGTTCAAAATTGTAGGTCGACTGTTCCACTTCGTTCTGGTGGAACACGTCGCCGTAGGTCACGATATTGTCGCCGTTCTTTGCCCAGACCAGGTCGTAGACGTTTTCTACGCCCTGCAGGTACATGGCCAGACGCTCCAGACCATAGGTGATTTCGCCCAGTACCGGCTTACAGGTCAACGAGCCTACTTCTTGGAAATAGGTGAACTGGGTGACCTCCATACCGTCCAGCCAGACTTCCCAGCCCAGACCCCAGGCACCCAGAGTCGGCGACTCCCAGTCGTCTTCCACAAAGCGGATGTCGTGCTCTTCGGTGTTAATGCCCAGTGCGCGCAACGAATCGATGTACAGATCCATGATGTTCGCCGGCGATGGCTTCAGGACTACCTGATACTGGTAGTAGTGTTGCAGGCGGTTCGGGTTCTCACCATAGCGGCCATCTTTAGGGCGGCGTGATGGTTGGACGTAAGCAGCGTTCCAGGGTTCCGGGCCAATGGCGCGGAGAAAGGTGGCGGTGTGGAAGGTACCGGCACCCACTTCGATGTCATAGGGTTGCAGCAGGACACAGCCCTGGCGGTTCCAGAATTCCTGCAGGCGCAGGATTACGTCCTGAAAGGTCAGCATGTTTCGCATTCCGTTGGTGAGGGGTGGGCGCGCCATCGCGTCCGACCGAAACCCCAGATTTTACGGGTTTTTTAGCCGCTCGGCAGCAGGCAGACGCGAATCAGACGTGACGCTGACGCCTTGTGAGCAGGCCCCAGCCCAGCAAAATGACCGAAAGCACCAGAATCGGACCCTCAAACCAGCGTTGATACGGTGTTTTTCCGCTCATGCCCTGTACGCTGGTGACCAGCGCGTTGCGCGTAAATGCGGATAGTACGGCTTGCCGGTCACCATTGGGTAACAGGACGGCCGTCATGCCGGTGTTGGTGGCGCGGAGCATTGGCCGGCCGTTTTCCAGCGCGCGGATCTGGGCAATCTGCAGATGCTGTGGCTGGGCCAGCGAATCACCGAACCAGGCGGTGTTCGATATGTTCACCATCATCGTGGCCTCATCCGCCCGGCGGGCAATGGCAGCCCCGAAAATATCCTCATAGCAGATATTGACGGCCACCTTCTGGTGGTTCAGCCGCATCAGCGGTTGATCTGGGTCGCCAGCCGTAAAGTTGGGCAGTGGCATGTTGATCTTTTTCAGGAACCAGCCAAAGCCCGGCGGGGTGATTTCACCGAAGGGCACCAGATGTACCTTGTTGTATATCTGTAGCGGATCTACGCCAATGGATACCGCGCTATTGGCATACCAGTTCCGTTCTGGTGTGTTTTCACCCGTAGGTACGCCCATCAGGATATTGCCGCGTTGCTCCTGACCGATCCGCTGCAGATCCTGCAGAAACTCGGCGGGGGCTTCAGAGAGCAGGGAGGGGATGGCCGTTTCCGGTAATACGATCAGCGTGGCCGGATTGTTGCGCGCCAGTTGGAAATACGTGAGCAAGGTTTGCACATACTGTTCGGGTTGCCACTTCATCGATTGCGGTACGTTGCCCTGAAGCAGGGATACTTTGAGTGGCGTGCCTTCCGGTTGGGTCCATGACACCTGTTGCAGGAGTGCGCCGCTGGCGAGCAGCGCCACGAGCACCGCAGACTGCGGGTTGGCCGAGGCGGACCAGTGCCAGCCGGCGTTGCGCAGGCGGATCCAGAGCTCGCCACTGATGCCGGCCAGCCAGGCGGTCAAAAAACCCAGGCCATAGCCCCCCAGAATGGGGGCGTAACCGGCGAGTGGGCTTGGGGGTGCCTGGGTGTAACCGAGATTGAGCCAAGGAAAGCCCGTAAAGACGGTGCCCCGTAGCCATTCGGTCAGCAGCCAGCAGGCCGCAAAAAGTAGTGGACGCGCTAGGCCCGCATCGGGTCGGCCGATGTATTGGGGTGCCAGGGCCGTGCTCTGGCCATTGGCACATAGCCGGAACAGCACACTGGCCAGCATGGGGTAGAGCGCCAGATAGGCAGCAAAGAGCACCGTTGCCGTCAGGGCGAGCAGCATTGGCATGCCACCGATGTCGTGCATGCTTACATAGACCCACGATACGCCACCGAGAAACTGGCTCAAGCCAAACGTAAAACCGATGCCCGCCGCCCGGCGTTTTGTCGGTGCATCGCGCAGTAATAGGTACAGACCTGCCCAGCAGATCATCGCCAGCGGCCATAATGAGAATGGTGCAAAGGCCGCAACACCCAGGAAGCCCCAGCCTATGGCCTGAGCGTAGGGTGACATGCGCCGGAAGTCAGGCTTCCAGCGCATCAAGCGTCATCTCCGTGGTGCCCGTCTTCGAGCACGTTGCTGGCGTCTTCGTCCGGTTGGTCGAGGATTTCAACCATCAGGCTGTACAGCCGTCGGTTATCAGCACGAATCACGCGGAACAGTAACCCGTTCATTTCTACACTCTCATTCCGCCTGGGTACACGCCCCAGGTAATGGACGATCTGGCCACCTACCGTGTGGGCGTCGTGTTCATCGAAGTTGCAGCCAAAGGCCTCGTTAAAACTTCCTACGGGCGTTTGAGCCTTGACGCGGTAGCGCCCACTCGCATCGAGCTGGATATTGGTGTCCAGCTGCGCTTGATCGTGTTCGTCCTCGATTTCGCCGACGATCTCTTCCAGAACGTCTTCAATCGTCACCAGGCCGGCCAGGCTGCCGAACTCGTCAATCACCAGCGCCATATGTGTGTGGCTGATGCGGAACTCGCGCAACAACACATTGAGCGGTTTCGATTCCGGGATAAACATCGCGGGGCGTAACCAGTCTTCGATGCGGAAATTGCTGTTGCCGATGGATCGCAGCAGATCCTTGGCCAGAATAATGCCGCGAACGTCATCGTCATCCTCGCCAATCACCGGTAAGCGGGAGTGGCCGGAATCGATTACCTTGCGAATGGTTTGTGGCAGGGGCTGATCGGCTGTGACGGTGTGAATTTGCTGGCGCGGCACCATGATGTCGCGTACCGTCATCTCAGCCACCGTAATGGCACCCTCGATAATGGTGAGCGCTTCGGCATCCACCAGGTTGCGCTCGTGCGCACCATGCAGCAGCTTCAGCAGCTCGCTGCGGTCATCCGGCTCCCGGAGGAGCATCGTTGAAAAACGGTCGATCAGTTGGGTCAGGCTGTTGCCCGGGGTGGCCCGGGCGGGCGTAGGGGAGGGGTCCATCAGTGCTTAAGCGTACGGGTCGGCAAAGCCCAAATCAGCCAGAATTTCGGTTTCGAGCGACTCCATCTCTTTGGCGTCGCGATCATTCAGGTGGTCGTAACCCATCAGGTGCAGCACACCGTGTATGACCAGGTGCGCCATGTGGGCCGTCACGGTTTTGCCCTGCTCCTGGGCTTCACGGACAATCACACTCGGGCAGAACACGATATCACCCATCAGGGGTTCATCTTCATACGGGAACGACAGCACATTCGTCGGCTTATTCTTGCCGCGGTAGGTGTCGTTGAGGTGCTGGCTTTCGTCATCGTCAACGAAGCGCATGGTAATGGTGGCCGCATCGCTATAAACCGCCTTGGCCCACTTGCGCAGCAGTTTCCGGTCGGGAATCTGTTTGCGCAACTCATCGGCACAGACCAGCTGAACCGTTAGATCCAGTCGGCGGGCAGGTTTGGTGGCGTTTACGGTATCGTTCATGACGCTAGCTTAACCGTTTTGGGACTGATGTGCCTCGTAGGCGGCAACAATACGTGCCACCAGCGGATGGCGCACCACATCTTCCTTGAGGAAATGCGTGACACCAATGCCACGCACATCCCGCAGAATCGTGGTTGCTTCGGCCAGGCCGCTCTTCTGCCCGCGTGGCAGATCCACCTGCGTCGGGTCGCCGGTAATTACTGCCTTGGCACCAATACCGATACGGGTGAGAAACATCTTCATCTGCTCAGGTGAGGTGTTCTGCGCCTCATCCAGAATGATGAAGGCGTTGTTCAGCGTGCGGCCTCGCATAAACGCCAGCGGCGCCACTTCGAGCATGCCCTTCTCGAACAGTTTGGTCACTTTGTCAAAACCCATCAGGTCATACAGCGCATCGTAAAGCGGGCGCAGATACGGGTCGACTTTCTGTGACAGATCACCGGGTAGGAAGCCCAGACGTTCGCCGGCCTCAACGGCTGGGCGCGTCAGAATAATACGCTGCACGTGTTCACGCTCGAAAGCATCAACGGCGCAAGCGACGGCCAGATAGGTTTTGCCAGTACCGGCTGGGCCGATGCCGAAGGTAATGTCATGTGCCTGAATGTTTTTCAGGTATTCCACCTGACGCGGCGTACGGCCGTGAAGATCGGCGCGCTTGGTTAGCAGCACCGGGGTATCACCCACCCCTAGGTCGGCGTCCTCGCGCGGCGCAGCTGCCGGCATCAGTGCCGGATCCTGACGGAGTTCAATGAGCCCGAGCTGGATGTCATCGACGCTGAGTGGCTCTTTACTATTGCCGGCCAGTTCATAAAAAAACCGCAGTGCCTTCGCGGCACGTTCACGGGCAGAGCCCGTGCCTTCGATCTTGAAGTGCGCACTGCGCCGCGCCAGGGTTACATCAAAGCACTGTTCGACCTGGCGCAGGTTTTCATCGAGGGGGCCGCACAGACTGGCCAGCTGGTGGTTGTCTACTGGCTCCAGTGCCAGTTCCAGCGTGCGCGTGGTTGCACGAGTCACGTTATTCCTTCACCACAATCTCGCCCCGAAGCGAGTGCGGTAGAGCCGATGTAATGCGCACATCCACAAACTGGTGAATCAGCCGCGGCTGGCCCACAAAATTGACGATGCGGTTGTTATCGGTGCGCCCGGCCAGCTCGTTGGCATCTTTGCGCGACAGGTTTTCCACCAGCACGCGCTGCACCGAGCCCACCATGCGCTGGCTGATCGCCTGGGCCTGTTCTTCAATACGCGCCTGTAGGCGCATCAGGCGTTCAATCTTCAGCTCGTGCGGCGTATCGTCGTTGAGCTCGGCCGCGGGCGTGCCCGGGCGGCTGCTATAAACAAAGCTGAACGAGTTATCAAAGCCGATCTCGTCGATCAGCGTCATCGTCTTTTCGAAGTCGTCGGCTGTCTCACCAGGGAAGCCCACGATAAAGTCCGACGACAGAGACAAATCGGGCCGCGCCGCGCGCAGCTTGCGGATCACCGACTTGTATTCCAGCACCGTATAGCCGCGCTTCATAGCCATCAGCACGCGGTCCGAACCGGCCTGCACCGGCAGGTGCAGGTGCGACACCAGTTTCGGTACGCGGGCGTACATATCAATCAACTTCTGCGTCATCTCGCGCGGATGCGAGGTCGTATAGCGGATACGCTCGATCTCCGGCATCTCGGCAATGGTTTCAATCAGGTCGCTCAGATCGGCAATGGTGCCGTTATCATCCATCACGCCCCGATAGGCATTCACGTTCTGGCCGAGCAGCGTCACTTCCTTCACGCCTTGGGCGGTTAGTTCGGCAATCTCGGTCAGGATGTCGGCAAACGGTCGCGACACTTCTTCGCCACGGGTATAGGGCACGATACAGAAGCTGCAATACTTGGAGCAGCCTTCCATAATCGACACAAAGGCGCTGGCGCCTTCGGTGCGGGCCGGTGGCATGGCATCAAATTTCTCGATCTCCGGGAAAGAAATGTCCACCGCGGCCTTGCCGGTGTTACGACGCTGGGCAATCAGGGTCGGTAAACGGTGCAGCGTCTGCGGGCCAAAAACCACATCCACATAGGGTGCGCGCTTCACAATCTCACCACCCTCCTGCGAAGCCACGCAACCACCCACGCCGATCACCAGATCGGGGTTCAGCGCCTTGAGCGGGCGCACACGACCCAGATCATGGAACACCTTCTCCTGCGCCTTTTCGCGTACCGAGCAAGTGTTGAAGAGAATCACGTCGGCATCTTCCGGGCGATCAGTCTTTACCATGCCCTCGCTGTCGGCGAGCACGTCCAGCATTTTGTCAGAATCGTACTCGTTCATCTGGCAACCAAAGGTCTTGATGAACACTTTTTTCGGGCGAGACGAAGCGGGGGTGTCCGCTGCGGCCGGCGTAATGGGGTCTTGTTGGGGGAGCGTCATGCCTGATTTATGAGGTAAAAGCGGTAAAAATCAAGGCAAATTATACACTTGCCAAGACCCGGGCGGGTTTCCGGCTTGACGCAAAGCCCTAACCCCTATTAGAATCATGCCCCTTGTGGTGATGTAGCTCAGACGGTTAGAGCGATGGATTCATAACCCATAGGTCGGCAGTTCGATTCTGCCCATCACCACCAGTATTCAA
>JACCDV011093076.1_pt1 | contig 21813 bp, 18 predicted proteins | sample 7446131 | NCBI WGS metagenome assembly JACCDV01 (sample SAMN15323448, study PRJNA562643) | freshwater metagenome | isolation source: river surface water | place: USA:Blue River Watershed | collected 2017-08-17
GAAAGTGCTGATCAGCGAGAGCTTGCTTTTGCTATCAATACTAAGGCTCCCGAGATCATGGCTCAATATGCTGCAGGAGTGACTCATGGCGTTTTGGTTCACTATTCAACAGATTATGTGTTTGCTGGCACAAAGAAAACTGCTTACCTTGAAACGGATGAGGTCGGACCGGTTGATCAATTGTGTGTCTATGGCCAAAGTAAGTTGGCTGGTGAGTTAGCCATAAAAGAGGTTTTTGATTTAAATGCCTCTGGTGCTATTGAGGCTTCCAGTGATTTGAGTGATGGGCTTGAGAGTCTGGATGTAAGTGAGGCTGATCAGCAATCGAGTGTGTCTAGATACTTTATTTTGCGCACTTCATGGGTGTATGGTGACGGTAGTAATTTTATTAGAACAATGTTGCGTTTAGCAGGTGAGCGAGATCAATTAAAGGTGGTAGCTGACCAAGTGGGGAGTCCTACATCTGCTCAATGGTTGGCTGAAGTTGGCGTTCAGATGGCTGGATCTAGGCTTGGATCTGGCATTTACCATGCAGTACCTGATGGTGAAGTTTCTTGGCACGGCTTGGCAGTTTTTGCTATTGAAACTGCTGCTAGTTATGGTGAAGGTATTGAGGTTAAATCTGAGAATATCCTGCCTATACCAGCGACAGATTACCCAGTTCCTGCTGCAAGGCCCTATAACTCAAGACTCTTAAATCAAAAACTTAAAAAAGCCTTGTCAGAAATGGCTTTTACAGGACAATATCCCCATTGGCGTCATCAGGTTGAAAAATACGTAAAGCAAGTCGTTGAAGAGTCACTCAAAAGTTAGATCAAAGATTGGGCAATAAAAGAATTAGAAAATTGAAAATGTGAGTAAATAAACATGAATCGTAAAGGCATTATTTTGGCGGGTGGCTCAGGCACTCGTTTGTATCCAGTAACGCAGGCGGTGTCTAAGCAGCTAATGCCTGTGTACGATAAACCCATGGTGTATTACCCATTAACCACGTTGATGCTAGCTGGCATCAAAGATATTTTATTGATTTCTACGCCACAAGACACACCACGCTTTAGCGAACTATTGGTTGACGGCTCTCAATGGGGTTTGAATATCGAATATGCAGTCCAGCCATCACCTGATGGCCTAGCTCAAGCTTTTATCATTGGTAAAGAGTTTGTTGGTAACAATCCATCAGCCTTGGTATTGGGTGACAACATTTTCTATGGCCATGAATTGGTCAATCAACTTCATGCCGCGAATCAACGCTTATCAGGCGCCACTGTATTTGCATATCATGTTAATGATCCTGAGCGTTATGGTGTAGTTGAGTTCGATGATTCCTTTAAAGCCTTGTCGATTGAAGAGAAGCCAATAAAGCCAAAGAGTAGCTATGCTGTTACTGGCTTATACTTTTATGATGAACAGGTCTGCAATATTGCTAAATCTATAAAGCCAAGCGCCCGTGGAGAGTTAGAAATTACCACTGTGAATGAGGCTTATCTTCACATGAATCAGTTACAGGTTGAGATCATGGGCCGAGGTTATGCATGGTTAGATACTGGTACTCATGATTCTTTATTGGATGCCTCAGGATTCATTGCGACACTGCAAAAGCGCCAGGGTTTGATGGTGGCTTGTCCTGAAGAAATTGCTTATCGTCAAGGATGGATAACTGCTGAGGACCTTATGAAGTTGGCTGCGCCACTGAAGAAGAATGCTTATGGTCAGTATTTAGAAAAAATAATCACTGAAAAAATTGATCTTAATTCCTGTTAAATCAATCGCCTAACAAAAGTATTTATTATTCAGCCTAAAATCTTCGATGATGATGACTGCCAGTTATTTGAATCTTTTGGGTAGAAAAATTTTCTGCCACTTTTGGGGCGTTGCGACTTTTATTCATGGCAACCCTCTTCTTCTAAAAAACAGATGTTATGCAGTCTTAATTATTAAATAGGATAGACTCAATGTAAGCTATAGGTAAATTTATTAATCTTCATCATTCTCTGAGAATGTTTTTGTTTTAGTAGTGCTTGACTAAGTTAATTTTGTCTTTTACTTACTTTGTTAAATATCATAATTTGGAAGTGCCAACTTTGACAGTTATAAAAATATTCTTACTCGATAAGTTGAATCTTGAATAAAAGACATTTTGGGTAAATTAATGAAACTGCTAATTGTTTTTGGTACACGTCCTGAAGCCATAAAAATGGCCCCACTTGTCATAGAGTTAAAAAAATCTTCGACTTTTGAGGTAAAAGTCTGTGTCACAGCTCAGCATAGAGAAATGCTTGACCAGGTGCTAGAGCTTTATGAAATTAAGCCTGATTATGATCTTGATCTTATGAGGCCAGGGCAAGCACTATCTCATTTAACTAGTAAAATATTAACTGGTATGGATGGGGTGTTGACAGAGTATCGTCCGGAATGGGTGTTTGTTCATGGTGATACGTCCACAGCCATGGCCTCGAGTTTGGCTGCATACTATCGACAAGTTAGCATAGCTCATATTGAGGCTGGTTTGCGCACTCATAATCTGTATTCGCCTTGGCCAGAAGAGGGGAATCGTCAAATTATAGGAAGGTTAGCTGCAGTACATTTTGCACCCGCAGAAGAGTCTCGGGCTAATCTCCTTAGAGAGGGTGTTGCAGATAGCGTTGTATATCTGACGGGTAATACAGTGATTGATGCACTTTTGGAAGTGAGTCGTCGTATTGATGAGGACCAAAGTGTACAAACTAACTTATCGACTTTATTTCCATTTTTAGATTCAACTAAACGCATGGTTTTAGTCACTGGCCACCGTCGTGAAAACTTCGGTTTTGGTTTTGAGTCTATCTGTAACGCTATCAAAGAAATTGCTTCGGAACCAAATGTACAGATTGTTTATCCAGTACATTTAAATCCACGGGTTCAAGAGCCTGTTCATCGTATTCTTGGAGATTGTGCAAATGTGCATTTGATCGAACCACAAGAGTATCTCCCCTTTGTTTATCTCATGAAATGTAGTTACATTATTCTGACGGACTCTGGGGGTATTCAAGAGGAAGCTCCTTCGCTCGGTAAGCCCGTATTGGTTATGCGAGATACAACTGAACGTCCAGAGGCCGTAACCGCAGGCACAGTTAGATTAGTTGGCACAGATAAAGTCAAAATTGTGAAAGAAGTACTTACACTATTACAAGATAAGAATTCTTATCAACATATGGCTTTTTCTCACAATCCCTATGGTGATGGTTTTGCTTGTCAACGTATCCGAAAATTTTTTGAAAATTTTGTTTCATCGTCCCAGAATAAAACATAATGAACTTATCATTTAAAACAATTTGTATTGTTGGGCTTGGTTATATTGGCTTACCAACTGCCGCTGTCTTTGCGAGTCGTAAGGTCAAGGTTATAGGTGTTGACGTCAATCAAAATACGGTAGATACAATCAATCAAGGCCGGGTCCATATTGTCGAACCAGATCTTGATATGGTGGTCCATGCTGCTGTAAGCGAGGGCTTCTTGTGTGCCACAACAACACCGGAGCCGGCTGATGCTTTTCTTATTGCTGTGCCGACACCATTCAAAGATGGTCCTACGGGTTGTTATAGTCCAAATATGGATTATATTGAGTCCGCTAGCAAATCAATTGCTAAAGTGCTTAAGGCTGGAGACCTAATTATCCTTGAATCTACATCGCCTGTGGGCGCTACTGAGCAAGTGGCGGCTTGGCTCGCTGAAGCTCGTCCCGATCTTACATTCCCTCATACCCATGGTGAATCTAGCGACATCAGGGTGGCTCATTGTCCTGAGCGTGTCTTGCCGGGGCATGTATTGCGAGAACTTGTTCATAATGATCGCGTAATTGGTGGAATGACAGCTCGGTGTTCGGATGCTGCTAAACAGCTCTACAAAATCTTTGTTAAGGGGGAGTGTGTTATTACAAATGCTCGCACTGCTGAGATGTGTAAGCTCACGGAAAATAGCTTTCGTGATGTCAATATTGCTTTTGCAAATGAATTATCAGTTATTTGTGAGAAACTGAACATCAACGTTTGGGAGCTTATCAATTTGGCCAATAGGCATCCGCGTGTCAATATACTTCAGCCGGGGCCTGGTGTGGGAGGGCATTGTATTGCCGTGGATCCTTGGTTCATAGTAAGTCAGACGCCAGATCAGGCCCGCCTTATTCGTTGCGCAAGAGAGGTTAATGATTCCAAACCTCTCTGGGTGGTCAATAAAGTTAAGGCCACATTGAGTGCCTTGCAGAGGGAAAATGCTGATTGCTCATTAAACACATTAACTGTTTCTTGCTTGGGCTTGAGTTTCAAAGCAAACATTGATGATACGAGGGAAAGTCCGGCTGTAGATATTGTGCGCATGCTTGCTCGCAGTCATTCTGGCAGAGTACTTGTTGTCGAGCCACACCTTAGCAGTCTCCCCCTCTCTCTCGAGGGGGAACGAGTTACTTTAGTTTCTTTGGAGGAGGCGATTGACCAAGCTGATATAGTATTACTACTTGTAGACCATGAAATTTTTAAGCAAATTAATCCATCCACTCTGGATAAATCTGTGCTTATAGATACGCGGGGGGTTTGGTAATTCTTACGCAGATGTAGCCCTTCCAAAGTTTAACTGTAATCAAGTATTTAAATTCATGGAATTATCATCTAGAGTACACTGATGTAAATGCTGCGCAGATATTTTTTTTCGGATACAGCCATTAGTCTCTTTTTACATCTTTTAAAATTGACTATCGCATTGGCTATCAACTGGATTATTCTCGCCCAGTTTCCATTAGCAGATTTTGCAATTTGGGCTATTACTTCATCTATACTCATAGTAGCTACAGCATCAGATTTAGGGATTGGACAGTACGCTACTGCGCAGTTAATTCATGCATCCAATGAACAAAAAAAATCCATAGTTTTAGAGTCAACTTTTGCACTTGTTCCTCTTTCAGTAGTAGCAGTTTTTTTTGTTTACTTTGCATTGGGTAATCAACCATTGTTTTATAAGGTGGCAATGGTTATATTTATTGGCTTTCGAATATTAACTGTTCCGTTTGGAGCTGTTCTTAACTCGGTGAATCAATTCAAATTGCGTAAAGTAATTGAGCTAGGCATCTACATTTTTTCGCTAGCGATTGTTATATGGGTGGCCTATAGCGGTGAGAGTATACTGTGGGCACTGCTCGCTTTCAATTTTGCGTTTATGGTCGGTGGTTTCATAACGATCGTTGTCTCAAGACGCTACCTTGAATTTCATTCTATTAACTTACGGCAATCTTCAATCTTTAATATAGGTCAAGTTTATTGCTCATCAGTCCCATTTATGGTTAATAACCTAACTGGTCTTTTGACTTATGGAGGTTTTATTTGGATTAGCAGCTTTATTCTAAATACGAACGACATTGCTAGACTTTCAATCTTGCATACTTTTATTTTAATTAATGCTTACCAGATATATGATGTCACTTTGAGAGCTCGTCAAGCTGATTTAGTGTACGCCAGTTATATTTCAAAGATACGTAAAGTAAATATTGTTTTGATGGTTTTTTATCCTCTATTGGTGTTTATTTTTGGTAGAGAACTTTTATCTTTTGTTAAAGAGGCAGTTGAATTTTCAAAAATTGAAATTTTTCTATTTTCTGCTTTTGTAGCGATTGAGCTTGGATTTTTAATGGTTCAGTCCATAGCGCAAGTAAACAAAGGTCTAATCCCTTACTTGATTCGCTACTCTCTTGTAAAATTCGTTTGTCAAGGGGTGGCCGTTTTTATCTCTTGGTTTGCAATGTCAAATTCATCAAAAGATTTTGCTATTTATATTTTAACTTTGGTGACTTTATCGCTGCTTGCTTATTGGGTATGCTACAAACATCTTAAATGGAAGTTGCATCTTTTGGGAGAAGGTTAATTGAGCCTTAGTTAATAAGCTTTCGCCCTATTAGAGGCAATGTAAATGCAGTTGCTTTGATTATTTAGTTTATCTTTTAAAGGTTTTTCGTGCCATGGCTCACATCTATCAAATTTGTTCCCAATGCGTTATGGATACGTCAGATTCAAATATCGCATTTGATGAATCAGGTGTATGTGATCATTGCAACGGTTTTAAGTCTGATGTTTTGCCGAATTGGCATCCTAATGAGCGGGGCGCTTCAATTTTTCGTGAAATTGCTGATGAGATCAAACTTTTAGGAATTGGAAAAGAGTTCGATTGTATTATTGGCATGAGCGGAGGCTTGGATAGCTCTTATCTTTTGCATTTAGCGGTTACTCAGTTTGGCTTACGTCCGTTGGTATTTCATGTCGATGGTGGCTGGAACACTGATATAGCAGTCAACAATATTCAGGTGTTAGTCGAAAAACTCGGCCTTGAACTCTACACTGAGGTTATCAACTGGGAAGAAATGCGTGATTTTCAGCTCTCTTTTTTTAAATCAGGGGTCCCTCATCTTGACTTGCCACAGGATCACGCTTTTGTGGCCACGCTTTATCACTTTGCCAATAAGCACAATATCAAAGTAATTTTGAATGGCGGCAATTACTCAACGGAGTGCGTTCGCAATCCCTTGGAGTGGTTATATTATGGTACAGATATGGCTCAAATTAGGGACATACATCATCGATTTGGCACAATGCCGTTGCGGACTTATCCATTTAGTTCCGTTTTGTTTCATAAAGTATATTTGCGTTATCTTAAAGGAGTGAAGGTCGTGAAGCCATTGAATTATCTTCCTTACACTAAGGACATGGCATCAAAAACTTTAGCTGAAACCTATGGTTGGCAACCTTACCCCCAAAAACATTTTGAGTCTCGATTCACTCGTTTTTACGAGGGCTATTGGTTGCCTACACGTTTTGGTTATGACACTCGTAGAGTACAGTTTTCGAGTCTAATTCTCACGGGTCAAATGACCCGCGAGAAAGCAATTGAGCTACTTAAAAAACCTGCTTTTAATCCAGCTACTATTGATGAGGATTTTGAATACATAGCTACTAAGCTTCGAATAAGTGTTGATGAGCTACGCGGTTATCATCAAATGCCTTTGAAGTCTTACCGGGACTATAAGAATCGTGAATGGATGTTTAATCTTGGCGCGAAGGTACTAAAAACTTTGGGTGTGGAAAGAGCACTCAAACGATGATCGCTATTGTTGATTATGGCTCAGGTAATGTTGCTGCAATCTCTGATATTTTTAAGCAGCTGAAATTACCTCACTGTATTACTCGTAATCATGCTGAGCTGAGTGCAGCAGATAGATACGTTTTGCCAGGAGTTGGTGCCTTTGATGCCACGATGCGTACACTTAAGAATTCGGGTTTGGTGAACTTACTCAATGATGAGGTTCACGGAAATAGTAAGAAAATTATGGGTATTTGTGTTGGAATGCAGATTCTTGGTGATTCAAGTGATGAGGGTGTTTTGCCGGGGTTGGGATGGATTCCAGGTCACATTCGGCGCATCGATCCTGAAACAATCAATGGTCTGCCGAAACTTCCCCATATGGGCTGGAACTCAGTAAAACTTAGAAGGGCTTCTCGGTTATTTGATGGAGTTGACCTTGCGAGGGGGTTTTACTTCTTACACAGCTATTTTTTTGACGCCACTGACTCTGAAAGTGTGATTGCTACTGTGGAATATGGTAAGGGACTATCTTGTGGAGTGGAATCAGGTAATGTGCTCGGCCTTCAATTTCATCCAGAAAAAAGTCATTCCAACGGCATTGCTATTTTTCGAAATTTTTCCCTGATCTGATATGTTGCGATCTCGAATAATTCCTTGTCTTTTACTTCACCAGGGAGGTCTGGTGAAAACTCGTAATTTTAAAGAGCCTAAGTATGTTGGTGACCCGCTAAATGCAGTAAAGATTTTTAATGAGAAAGAGGTTGATGAGTTGATGTTTATTGACATTGACGCAACCGTTAAGGGTTTAGAGCCTAATGTCTCATTATTGCGCAGTTTGGCAATCGAATCACGAATGCCACTTTGTTATGGTGGTGGAGTGTCAAAAGCAGAGCAAGCCTCGCAAATTATTGCCACTGGTTTTGAAAAAGTTTCAATTAGTGCCGCTGCGCTGGCAAGACCTGCCTTGATTAAAGAAATATCAGAGACTATTGGCTCACAAAGTGTTGTGGTAACAATCGATGTCAAGATTAGTAGTCTGTTTTCAGGTTATACCATCTATACACATAACGGACGTCAAAAACACACCTTACCCCTCTTGGATTTCTGTCAGCAAGCAGTATCCCTGGGGGCCGGAGAAATTGTTATCAATTCTATTGACCGTGATGGTCAGATGGATGGTTATGACTTGGCTCTTGCACGAAAGGTACGAAGTATTATTGATACACCGATGACAATGATGGGTGGCGCAGGCACTATCGACCATATGCAAGACCTAATTGATTCGGTTGGAATCGTAGGTGCTGCGGGCGGCAGCATATTTGTTTTTAAGGGATCATACCGCGCTGTGCTTATTAGTTATGAACGTCCAAAAAGATTACAACCTCGAGATAATTAATGAAACAAATTCTTCAAGATATGGCAAAAGGTAAAACCACAATAGTGGAGAGCCCTGCTCCCAATGTCAGCGACTCTTATATATTAATAAATACCACTACAACACTTATTTCTACTGGTACCGAGCGTATGCTTGTCGGTTTTGGTAAAGCTTCCTATCTTGAGAAAGTGCGTCAGCAGCCCGAAAAAGTTAAGATGGTTCTAGATAAGGTTGCTACTGATGGTTTGATGACGACTATCGAGGCGGTTCGTTCAAAGCTTTCACAGCCATTACCATTGGGCTATTGTAATGTTGGTGTTGTGGCTGAGGTTGGCTTTGGAGTGGATTCAATTAAGGTAGGTGATCGTGTTGTATCTAATGGACCTCATGCAGATGTGGTTAAAGTCCCCAAAAATCTTTGTGCACGTATTCCTGATGCCGTAGACGATGAGTCAGCCTCTTTTGTTGTGCCAGCCAGCATTGGATTGCAGGGTATTCGTTTGGCCCAGCCAACTTTGGGAGAGGTATTTGTTGTTATAGGCGCGGGACTCATTGGATTGCTAACTCTGCAGTTATTGAGATCGCATGGCTGCCGAGTGCTTGCAATTGATTTTGATGAGTCTAAATTGCTTCTTGCGAAACAGTTTGGTGCCGAAACCTGTAACCTCGCTAAGGGTGAAGACCCGATTGCCTTGAGCATGGCATTTAGCCGTGGTCAGGGTGTGGATGGAGTAATCATTACCGCATCTACTCCTTCAAGCGACCCTGTCACTCAGGCGGCTCAGATGTGCCGTGCGCGTGGACGTATTGTACTGGTTGGAGTTACGGGACTTGAGTTAAGACGCTCTGATTTTTACGAGAAGGAATTAAGTTTTCAGGTTAGTTGCTCGTATGGGCCTGGACGCTATGACACTAACTATGAGGAGGGGGGGCAAGACTATCCATTGGGTTATGTTCGGTGGACGGAGCAGCGAAATTTTGAGGCTGTATTAGACATGCTTGCCAGTGATCGACTGAATGTTAAGCCCCTTATTACTCATCGCTTTGCCTTTGAGGACATGTCGAAAGCCTATGAGGCGTTGACTTCAGACAATTCTGGACTTGGTATGTTGTTACACTATAAGTCACCATTGCCTCAACGCATGGTACGTAAAGTTAAGCTTAATCACGTTGCTAAATTTAATGCCCAGTTGCCAGTGATGGGTTTTATTGGTGCCGGCAACTATGCTTCACGTATATTAATTCCAGCATTTAAAGCTGCGGGAGCTCAGTTCCACACAATTGTCTCGGCAGGCGGAGTTAACAGTATTATCCATGGTCAAAAAGCCAGCTTTGCAGAAGCTAGTACTGATATAAAAACTTTGTTTGATACCGATGCTATCAACACTATCGCTATAGTAACTCGGCATGACACACATGCTCCTTTTGTTTCACAAGCGCTGAAGGCGGGTAAACATGTTTTTGTCGAAAAGCCTCTAGCGATAAATTTTTCTGGACTAGATAGTGTCTATGAAGCATACAATTCAGCTCGAATGCATGACTCAGTTTGCCCCCAGCTAATGGTCGGTTTTAATCGTCGTTTTGCACCTCACGTACAAAAAATGAAGGCACTCTTATCGGGGGTGACTAGCCCTAAAAGTTTTATCATGACGATGAATGCAGGTCCGATTTCAGCTGATCACTGGACTCAGGATAAAGCTATAGGCGGTGGAAGAATAATTGGTGAGGCCTGCCATTTTATTGATTTAATGCGATTTTTAGCGGGCAGCCCGATTGTTTCTGTGCAAGCACGCAGAATGGGTGATTCACCTGGAATCGAAATCACTGAAGACAAAGCATCGATCACTCTTGGTTTTGAGGATGGTTCGTTTGGCACAATCTTTTATCTTGCCAATGGGGCTGCAAGTTTTCCCAAAGAACGGGTTGAGGTTTTTGCTGCTGGCCGTGTGTTGCAACTTGATAATTTTCGTAAATTGAAAGGTTTTGGGTGGCCTGGTTTTAGTAAGATGAACTTATGGCGCCAGGATAAAGGTCAAAATGCTTGCGTAACTGCATTTTTACACGGCTTGAAAAAAGGGGTGCCGGCGATTGAGTCGGATGAAATATTTGAAGTGGCCAGGGTGTCTATTGAAGTAGCTGAAATTTTGCGAAAACAATGACTGAGTTGTTGATCAAATTACGGACTTTCTGCAGCTTGGGATGGGGTAATGTTGCTCGAGTGATTAGCTACCGTTTGGGGGTAAAGTTGGGCCTTAAAATGGTATGTCAACTGGAAACTGTTAAACCTCAGGGGCCGTTTTTCATCACTGAGAAGTCTACAGGTGTTGCGATAAGTGCGCCTATTGCTAGCTGGAAATCTGAGGCTAAATTGTTCGGTCATTTGCCATTCCGCTTATCAGATGCTCCGCCAGATTGGTTAATCAACCCCTTTAATGGTCAGCGTATTACTTCGTCTGACCTCAATTGGTGGGAAATCCCTGATTTCGATCCGACAGTGGGTGATATCAAACTAATTTGGGAATTATCCAGAATGGATTGGGTTCTGGCTTTTGCGCAACGTGCCCACCAAGGTGATCAACTATCTTTGAATCGCCTAAATGATTGGCTTACAGACTGGTGTCAATCTAACCCACCATATAAGGGTCCCAACTGGAAGTGTGGTCAGGAGGCCTCAATTCGTTTGATGCACCTAGCTATGGCTTCTTTAATCCTAGGTGAGGTTAGCACTACCACTTGTGGCTTGCAAGATTTGATACGTGTACATCTCAAGCGCATCGCACCCACCTTACAGTATGCTATAGCGCAGGATAATAATCACGGTACATCTGAGGCTGCTGCGCTATTTATAGGGGGTAGTTGGTTGGCCGCATTGGGTATAAAGGAGGGTAAAGATTGGGAGCGTATCGGCCGTCGCTGGCTTGAAAATCGCTCACGCCGCTTGATTTGTCCGGATGGAAGCTTTAGCCAATATTCACTAAATTACCATCGTATGATGCTTGATACCTTTTGCATGGTTGAGGTTTGGCGTAGATATCTTTTTTTACCTACGTTTTCAGTGCAGTGGCAATCTAGAGCACTGAATGCAAGCAAGTGGTTATACAACATGATTAACCATGCTAATGGTGAGGGCCCTAATGTTGGAGGTAACGACGGCGCACACCTGCTTCAATTGGCTGATACTCCTTACCGCGATCATCGTCCTAGCGTAACTCTGGCAATGGCCTTATTTGCTAAACAGAGGGCATACTTGACATCCGGCCCTTGGGAGCATTCATTGAAATGGCTTGGAGTAGAAATGCCTCAGACATTAGCTCCGCTGCCACAAACTTATATTGCTGATGATGGAGGGTTTGCTGTATTACGATGTGGCGATATTATGGCCATGATGCGTTATCCTCGCTTTCGATTTCGCCCTAGCCAGGCAGACGCCTTGCATATAGATTTATGGCTTGGCTCAAACAACCTGTTAAGAGATGCTGGCACCTATAGCTACAATACAGATTCATTTTGGCTTAACTACTTTAGTGGTACCGCAAGTCATAACACAATTCAATTTGATGAGCGTGACCAAATGCCTCGCTTAAGCCGCTTTTTGTTTGGGAGTTGGCTCAAAACTGATCTCATACAACTGTTACCTGGGGATGATCAAGAACAACAACTTATAGCTGGATATCAGGATAGTCATGGGGCATCGCACCATCGCCAACTTTCTCTTAGCCCGGGATTTTTACAAGTTGTTGATAAGGTAAAAAACTTTAGAAGCAAGGCAGTAATACGGTGGCGTTTAAAACCAGGTGATTGGCGTCTCAATTTCTCACAACAGGGAGTGCATTTGACGTTGGATGCCGAAGAATCTTTTACTTTATCTTTGTCAGCAAGTGCACAGATTATGCGCTGTGAATTGGTGGAAGGTTGGGAGTCACTTCATTATCTAAGCAAAACAACTTTACCGGTATTGGAGGTTGAAGTTCACCAAGCTTGCACAATCACTACGAAAGTGATTTGGTTACCATGAAGATTCTTTATTTTCATCAGCACTTTTCTACTCCTAGTGGCTCGACAGCAATCCGCTCATATGAGATGGCTTGTCATTTATTGGCACGCGGCCATCAAGTAACGATGGTGTGCGGTAGATATTCTGGCGGCGTGACTGGCTTAATTAAACCTTTTGAAAATGGATGGCGCCGTGATAAGGTGGATGGCATTGATGTTATTGAATTTGATTTAGCATATTCCAATGCAGATAGTTTTTTTAAACGCACCATAACATTCTTGAAATTCGCGATGATAAGCGTGAGGCTAGCGATGACGGAGAATTATGATATTGTTTTTGCAACTACTACCCCGCTGACAGCTGGTATATCTGGAGTTTTTGCTCGCTGGCTACGTGGAAAACCTTTTGTTTTTGAGGTGCGCGATCTTTGGCCTGAGTTACCTCATGCCATGGGTGTCATCAAAAATCCATTGACGTTATGGATCATGAGTATTCTAGAGTGGGTGAGTTATCGTTCAGCACATCGCCTTATTGGACTCTCGCCAGGAATTGTTAATGGCATTGTTCGCCGTGGTGTAAGGTCTGATCGAGTTACTATGGTACCTAATGGTTGTGACTTGACACTTTTTGCAGATGTTGTGCAACCTTGGCGGCCGGCTGAAGTTTTGTCAACGGACTTGATGGTCTTGTATGCGGGTACGCATGGTGTTGCAAATGGGTTGGATGCGGTAATGGATACAGCAAAGGAGCTGAAACATCGTGGCCGTGAAGATATTAAAATTTTACTGATTGGCCAGGGTAAGCTGAAAAGACATCTTCTGAGTCGTGCACAAAGAGAGGGTTTGAATAATGTAGTATTTCATGACCCGGTAGAGAAAGCACGTTTGGCGAGCTTGATGGCAGCCAGTGATGTTGGTTTGCAGGTACTCGCAAATATTCCTGAATTTTATTACGGTACCTCACCTAATAAATTTTTTGATTATCTTGCAGCTGGATTACCGGTCATTAATAATTACCCTGGTTGGGTTGCGGAAATGATTGAAGAGTACCAATTTGGCTTCGTCATTCCCCCTAATGATCCAATTGCTTTTGCAGATGCTTTAGAAACAGCTGCTGCTGATCGAGCTTCTCTTGAATTGATGGGGCAGCGAGGCCTTGCACTTGCTAGATCAAGATTCTCTCGGCAGTTTTTGGCCGATAAATGGGTGGATTGGGTGACAGAGGTGAAACCATGAAGCGCTTTTTTGATTTATTTGTAGCACTTTTGCTCGTGCTTTTGTTTGCAATTCCTTTGATGCTAATTGTGTTGTTGATTCACTGTAAGCTAGGTAGCCCTGTCTTATTTCGTCAAATGCGATCGGGATTGCAGGGTAAGCCATTTATTATGATCAAGTTTCGAACCATGAGTAATGAATGTGGACCAGACGGCAAAATTCTACCTGACATACAACGACTTACGCCTTTCGGTCAATTTTTGCGAGTCACCAGCTTTGATGAGTTACCTGAATTATGGAATGTCCTGAAAGGAGATATGAGTTTAGTTGGTCCCCGCCCTTTACTCATTGAATATTTACCTTTGTATACTAAAGAGCAAGCAAGGAGGCATGATTTAAGGCCGGGTATTACAGGTTGGGCACAAGTTAATGGTAGAAATACAATTAGTTGGGAGGAAAAATTTAAGTTAGATGTTTGGTATGTTGATAATAGAAGTTTTTGGTTGGATTTAAAAATTTTATGGTTAACGTTGCTCAAAGTTTTTAAGCGTGATGGAATTAGTGCTCAAGGGGAGGCAACAATGACTAAATTTACTGGAACAGAGTCATGAAGCGTTTCGCAGTTATTGGCGCAGGTGGTTGTGGGCGAAGTGTTATGCCTTTTGTCCGCAAGCAAATAAGCCAACTTAACTCAAGTGATAAGTTTGATTTGATGTTTATTGATGATCAATTATCGGGAACTATTATTAATGGTCATGCAGTATTAAGTTATTCTGAATGGATAGATCTTCCAGCCAATGAAAGATATGCGGTTATTGCTATAGCTAATAGTAAAGTAAGAAGTGAGCTTGCACTTCGCTGTAATCTAGATCAGGTTCATCCAATAAGTGCTCGAGCAGAAAGTGTAGTTGAGTTTGATGATGTAAAAATTGGCGAAGGTTCGATACTGTGCCCATTTGTTACTCTTACTAGTAATATCATTATTGGAAGTTTTTTTCACGCAAATTTGAATAGTTATGTAGAACATGATTGTGTAATTGGTAATTTTGTAACCTTTGCGCCAGGAGTTATGTGCAATGGAAACGTAATTATTGAAGATCATGTGTATGTTGGAGCTGGTGCGGTTATTAAGCAGGGTATACCCGGCAGTCCTATCGTGATCGGTCGGAGTGCCGTAATTGGGATGGGGGCAGTTGTTACTCAGAGTGTACCTTCAGGAGTTACGGTTGTTGGTAACCCGGCACGTATCATGATGCGTTGATGCAATTACCTTGGATTTATTGACGCTATAAATTAAATGCTAAATACTTCATTTTCGCCTTGGCCAAGCTTTAATACTGAAGAAGCTGATGCAGTTCATCGTGTGGTACTTTCAAATAAGGTTAATTATTGGACTGGCACAGAAGCGCGCGAATTTGAAAAAGAGTTTGCTGTTTGGAGCGGCACTTCTTATGCGGTAGCACTCGCTAATGGTACTTTGGCTTTGGATGTGGCGCTTAAGGCCCTGGGTATTGGCTCAGGGGATGAGGTAATTGTAACCCCACGTACATTTATTGCTTCAATTTCATGTGTGGTGAATGCTGGTGCTGTGCCGGTATTTGCTGATATTGATAGTGATTCAGGCAATATAACGGCACGTACTATTACAAATGTTTTGTCCCCGCGTACTAAAGCAATAATTTGTGTTCATCTAGCAGGTTGGCCATGTGACATGGATCCCATCATGGCGCTAGCTAAAAAATATCAAATCAAGGTCATTGAAGATTGCGCTCAGGCACATGGTGCAAAATATAAAGGGCGTAGTGTTGGTAGCATTGGTCATGTTGGTGCATGGAGTTTTTGCCAAGATAAAATTATGACTACTGGCGGTGAGGGTGGTATGGTAACAACAAATGACGAATCACTTTGGCGGGCCATGTGGGCATTTAAAGATCATGGTAAGAGTTATGAGGCCGTGTATGAACGTGATCATCCCCCCGGTTTTCGTTGGCTTCATGAGAGTTTTGGTACGAACTGGCGCATGCTAGAAATTCAAGCAGCAATCGGCCGTATTCAACTAAGAAGAATGTCAGACTGGACGTCTGCTCGCAAGAATAACGCTATGTCAATTTGGAAGGTTTGTAGTAAATTCAAGGCGTTACGCGTACCTCATTTTGGATGCTGTAGTTGTTCTTTTAGTTGTCATGAGCGGGCCTCGTCTTGTGAGCATGCTCATTACAAATGTTATGTTTACGTAAATCAAGAATTTTTAGCATCAGGGTGGAATAGAGATAAGATTATTAATGCTATAAATGCGGAGGGTGTGCCTTGTTATCAGGGTAGTTGTGGTGAGGTGTACTTAGAAAAAGCTTTTGATGGTACGGGTTGGCGTCCTCAAGAGCGCTTACCGATTGCTAAAGAGCTAGGTGAATCCAGTTTAATGTTTTTAGTGCATCCCACCTTAACTAAAGCTGAGATAACTAAAACATGTGAAGTAATTGAGAGAGTAATGAAAAGAATTAGTCCTGTAAGTTAAAAGTTATTTCTGAATTGATAGTTGTAGAAATTACCAGTATTAATTTTAAAGTAAATTAATTTAATAAACTATGATTTTAGTTTTAGTTGGAGCGGGCTTTACTGATGGCGATCTTGTCTTGGATTGGTTAGGCAATCCAGCTTCTGAGGTCGTGATTAATTGCGACAAATTAACTTACGCAGACAAGTTAGTTACTTTTTAATCTTTATCTGCTGATAGATATGATTTTTTATTAGATGTGGCAGGATTCATTGCTAAACTACAAAAGAGTCGTAGTTTGAAAGTGAGCTGTCCAGGAGAAATTGCTCAATATAAATGTTTGGTTGCTTCAGACCGTGCGTTCTTGTTGGGCTGCACTACTAAAGAAAAATGCGCATGGGCGGTATTAAAAAATACTAACTAAAATACAGGGTGAAATTTCTGTTGAGTTTCCCTAGAAAACTTTTCGAATTATTTTGATTAATCAATTAAAGAAATTTAAATGCCTATCACTCTTACATCTACAGTAATACCAGATGTTTTGATTATTCAGCCCAAAGTATTTGGGGATGATCGCGGCTGGTTTTTTGAGTCTTTCAATGAAAAGGATTTTTCTGCAGCTTTAGGTCATTCTATGACGTTTGTTCAAGATAATCACTCATTATCCACGAAAGGTGTTTTGCGTGGTCTTCACTATCAAATGGAGCAGACTCAAGGAAAGCTTGTGCGAGTTTGTCATGGGGCTGTGTTTGATGTAGCTGTTGATCTTCGACAGTCATCCAGCACTTTTGGCAAGTGGGTGGGGGTTGAGTTATCAGCAGATAACAAAAAGCAGTTATGGGTACCGCCTGGATTTGCTCATGGATTTTTAGTGCTAACTGAAACAGCTGAATTTCTCTATAAAACCACAGATTACTGGCATGCGGCGAGTGAGAATTGCATCTTATGGAATGACTCTAGTTTAAATATTGAGTGGCCAGATATTGGTATGAAACCAATTTTGAATTTAAAGGATGCGTGTGGGTCATCTTTTTTAGAAGCAAAGTTTTTCGACTAAATGTAAAAGGTTTATGTTTTTTTATTAAATATAAACACGTTGATGCTTTACTTTAAAAATAATTGAAATTTTTCTTTACAAAGCCCAAAACTCTAAAAATATAATAATGATGAGAAAATATAAATTATGAAAAAGTACCTCATCACTTTACCCCGCTTGAGTAAGCAGTTACTTGTTGTATTCACCGATACTTTTTCAATTGTTTTAGCGGTTTGGCTTTCATACTCAATTCGTCTTGATCGATTACATTTTCCAGTTGGGGCTGAATATCTTGTCTATATTCTTCCTTTATTAATTGGAATACCTATTTTTATGAAGATGGGTATGTATCGAATTGTTTTTAGATATGCGGGACAGTATGCTCATTGGTCAATTGCTAAGGCCATATTTTTTTATGGGTTGATTTTTTCTTCTTTAATTTTATCTTGGGAGTATTTACCTTTACCCAAAGAGGATGTACTTATCCCTAGAAGCTTAGTAATTTTGCAGCCAACTATCCTGTTGCTGTTAATTATGCTTAGTCGCTCACTTGCAAGATTATGGTTCGATGGCAATAAAACCATGAGTAAAAATGTGCTGCAGAACATTTTGATTTATGGCGCTGGAAATGCTGGATGTCAAATTAGAAATTCGCTTGAAGATAGAGGGCGTTTCTTGGTGATCGGTTTTTTAGATGATGACCCTCAATTAAGACATAAAACCATAAGCGGATTAACAATTTATGGTGTTGATGAGATTGACACATTGATAACTAAGTATAGCGTTACGGATATCTTTTTGGCGCTGCCATCTATACAGCAATCGCGACGTAATGAGATTTTACAGAATTTGCGACGATTCCATGTGCACGTTCGTTCATTACCCAGTATGAGTGATTTGGCGGAGGGAAAAATAAAAGTTTCTGATATCCGAGAGTTGGATGTGGCTGACTTATTGGGCCGTAATTTAGTTTCACCAAATAAGGCATTGCTTGAAAAAAATATTAAAAATAAAGTGGTGATTGTGACGGGGGGTGGTGGCAGTATTGGCAGTGAATTGGCCCGTCAGATTTTATTTTATCGGCCTAAAATACTAATCATTTTGGAGCAAAGTGAGATTGCTTTATATGCTATTGATTCTGAGTTGAGAAGTAGGATTAAAAAAGAGAGTTTAAATATTGAATTAGTCTCATTATTAGGTAATGTTCGCCAATATGATTCATTAAATACAATTTTTACCACTTGGCAAGTAGATACTGTTTATCATGCGGCAGCTTATAAGCATGTTCCTATTGTTGAGCACAACCTTATTGAAGGTATTTTAAATAATGTTTGGGGTACTTTGAATGTGGCCCGTGTAGCAATTGAAACAGGTGTTGATCAGTTTGTGTTGATAAGTACTGATAAAGCTGTTCGGCCAACAAATGTGATGGGGGCATCGAAACGTTTAGCTGAAATGGTGATCCAGGCCTTAGCCAATCGAGGTGGAGTTCGAACTCAACTTTCGTCTGTACGTTTCGGCAATGTTTTGGGCTCTAGCGGTTCAGTGGTTCCATTATTTAGATCTCAGATTGAAGCAGGTGGTCCTGTGACGGTTACTCATCTAGAGGTGACACGTTATTTCATGACAATTCCAGAGGCAGCTCAGTTGGTGATCCAGTCTGGTGCCATGGCCAGTATTTCTGGTCCTTCAGCTCAAGGGGCCGTTTTTGTTTTAGACATGGGTGAGCCGATTAAAATTTTAAGTCTTGCTCAACGTATGATTGAATTATCAGGATTTAGTCTTCGAGATGAGCGCAATCCTGACGGAGATATTGCTATTGAGGTTGTTGGCTTAAGACCTGGTGAGAAGCTCTATGAGGAATTACTTATCGGTGATAATCCAATACCTACTGAGCATCCAAGAATCATGAAGGCCCAAGAGAGCTTTAAAGTTTGGCCTGAGCTTGAAAAAGATTTGTTTAAATTACAAGAAATTCTCGATACTGGTGATGTGCAGGCTATTCTCCGACAATTAAAAAATATGGTAACTGGCTTTACTCCTAATGCAAAGATTGTGGATTGGATTGCCAGTAAATAAGTATGAATTGATTTTGTTTAACTTAATTAAACCCATATGAAGCTTCCACTTTCACGAATACCGTGAATCGAGATGCCATATCTTCGCACCTCTTCATCTCGCCATACCCTCTCTTGGCGCTTGCGTTTGATCTTGGTCATCTTTCGCTCTAACCATGATTGGTTTAGAAGGCGGTAGTTATATCTGTAAGGAAGATTTTGATTTTCTTTGAGACCTCGTTCAAGCTTCATGGCTGTTTGAGTGATCGAGCCATAGTGGTGTAACCACGATGCACCGGTCATCGCCATTTTTAAATTAGCTTTCTTGGCTTCATGAAAGAACATGGTGTCTTCGTAGCCTAGAAGTTTTGGAATCGGTTGAAAGTATCCAATATCCATCCAAACTGATTCATGGATGGCCAAACAAACTGCATGACGCGCGCCGATACGGTGCTCGTTTTTCATTTTGGCTTGAGCTTCTTTTTCAAAGGCAGCAAAGTCATAATCGAGCTTACCTTCAATTAGAGCCGGTGAAACAATTTTTAGGTTTTGACTTTCTGCTGCACCAATCAAGTTCTCAATCCAGTTTGGTGAAACTAGGACATCATTGTTCATCACAATAGTCCATTCTGATTGAAGGTGCAGTGCACCTTGATTCCAAGCAACGCCACATCCTAAGTTCTGATTGTTGAATATTCTTCCACCCAAGGGAAGGGTGCTAAGATAGTCACGGGTTTCATCTCTCGAGCCGTTGTCTACTATCACCAAGCGATCCAAAGGGGTGCCATGAGCAATCATGCTATCCACACACAGTTTGGTGTATTCAACAGAGTTGTAACAGGCAAAGGTTAGAGAGTATTTATTTTTGTTCATCAGTTAACTTCCCCCCCCAATTCAGTTTGCTTCACTTTTTTGAAGGACTTGAGCAGCCAAGGCCGCAATCATCAATGCATAAAAAGATGAGGTGTATTTAAGATTAAATACCTGAATCGTCAAACTGGCAATAAAAAGACCCAATACCAGCGTAAACCCAATGATTGCAGCAGTTCTTATTCTGGAGTTCTGATGGCTAATGCGTATAAGGAAAATCCACCCTGGTACAAAAAAGAGTGCTGTACTAGAAATAAGGCCCCAGATTCCTGAACGAACACCTTGGGCTAGTATCTCCGTATGGGTGCCAGTATCTCTGATCATTTGTTGCAGAAGATCAGTGTAAAAAGGTTGGATGCTTGGAATCGTGTTCAATGCTGGCATGACACCATCCTTAAGGCCTGATAGGGGGTTTTCAATGATTAAGATGCCGGCGACTCGAATCATTGAAATTCTTAAGCCCTGGGAGCTGTCAAAGTTATTTGCTTTGAAGTAGGTGACAACCTGTTGAATGCCAACATTAACTCTGTCATGAACATCTGGCGAAAACTTATAAATAATAGCGATGGCTACCGCTCCTAGGGCAATAAAAATCCACGGATATGCCGGATGTTTTTTATGAAATCTAACAAAAGAAAAATAAATGAGCAGCCCTATGGCTGCCGTCCAGGCACTTCTTGATTGAGATTTGATGGCGATGTAACAGCCAATAGCAAATCCTGTGATTTTTAAAACAGTCAGTAAAGGATGTTCTTTACTGGGATTGATTCCAATAGAAACCAAGCAAATGAAACCAAGAATCAAGCAATAAGTACCAAAGGTGATGGTATCTACAAAGTAGCTGGCTGCACGATCTCCCCACATGACTGAAGCTGCTGGATTAAGTAAGTAAGCGCCCAAGCATATAAATAGGGAAATCGGAATCACCCATTCGATTAGCTTGGTAAAATTGATTTGTCGATCTTTTAGATGGAGAAATACAAGGGCTGTGAGGAGCATTCTGCTGGGGCCATCAAAAGCAGTGCTTGAAAACTCCTGTCTAAAAGCTTGACTGATAAAAATGGCTAAGAGGGGTGAGCAAAGTGTGAAGACAATCCATTTACTAGTGGCGCCATCAAGGTTGCTTCGAATTGATTGAAAATTTTGAAGTGTATAAAAAAGGGCCAGTAAAAATAAGATAAAAACAAAGGTATTGGTCCAGCTGCGAAGCGTCATGTAGAGCAAAGGAAATAAACCAATTCCCAGCAGCATGAAAGTATCTAAGCCAGACTTCTTAGAACTTGAAATCAGTTCTTTTTTAAGAAAAAAAGAATGCAGTTTTTTCGTAATTGAGCTCATGGCTTATTTTAAGTCAAATTAAGCAAAATCAATCAGATTTAGCTTTAAGAGCCCCTAAAGGTATTAAGATACAACTTATGGAAAAGCCCCGCATTTATGACTGTTTTTGCTACTTCAATGAAGATTTAATTCTGGAGTTGCGTTTTGAAACGCTTTGGGATTATGTTGATTTTTTTGTGATTTCAGAAGCCAGTTACACCCATTCAGGCTTGAGCCGTGAGCCTTTGTTTGATATCAATCGATTTCAAAAATATGCCAGCAAGATTCGTTACGTTCGCTTAGATGAACGCCCACCGGGGCCTAATGATTTTTGGAAAAATGAGAACTTTATTAGAAA
>JACCDV010243161.1_pt1 | contig 21781 bp, 24 predicted proteins | sample 7446131 | NCBI WGS metagenome assembly JACCDV01 (sample SAMN15323448, study PRJNA562643) | freshwater metagenome | isolation source: river surface water | place: USA:Blue River Watershed | collected 2017-08-17
CTAATAGAAAGGCTGCTACCTGTTCATAGTCTTCTACAGATATCAAAGTATCTCTACTACGTATAGCTAGTTGAGCGCGATCGACAGTAGAAACCAAAGTCTCTAAGTCCGCACCACCATTAATAGGCTCTGGGTTATAGATGGTCTGTAGGTAGGTTAGTGATGTACCGCTGGTAGTTAACCCAAAGGCTGCCAAGTTCATATCAGATCCTTCTCTTGTGGCTTCTACTTGGACTTTGCCCTCTAGGCTACCTACAGGAATGATCAAAGTAGTCTTAGTCACAAAACCAGCATCTCTGAAGGGAATAAAATAACCTGCATTGACAACAAAGTCAGTAGCTAGTGCCGTAGATAGAAGGAAAACTACTTCACCTTTGGCTGTCTGTCCAGGCGATCGGGTCACACCAAGTAGCCTAAAGACCTCTAAGGCTAGTGCTGTTGGTAGTTGGTTAAGATACCAGAGTAGTTCCATATTTACGAAAGCTTGACCTTCAACTAGCGCAGCTATTGGGCTACTTGGGCTAAAGTCATTGATAGTTCCGTTAGATGCTGACCTAATGCGCTCGTATGCTCTCTGTATAACTTCTTCCTCATTTTGAGGATCTAGTATAATACTAGGAATATTAAAGTCGGTCATAGTGTTACTGATAAGCTTGTAGGTGTTTCGTCTGATACTTGGTATATGACTATCACGTCCATCCTACCATCCTCATTGATGGCACCTCTTAACTCAAAGTCAACATCTGGATAGTCTTCTAGTGCGATCGCAAGCTTAGACTTAATAGCCTGTAAGTTAGCTACCACATCTGTTACAGTCTTAAACTCAGGTGGCTCTAAACCGTACTCAGGGCGCATTACTCTCTCTTCTTCTTGAGTCAGAAGACCACTAAAAATAGCATTACGAACTAACTTAGGATACTCGCTATCTATGGCTAAGTTACCACCATTTAGGGATAGTGGATAGGACAGACCTCTAAGCATTATGACCAACCTTTACTAACTATACGATCGCCGTCTGTATCTACGGCGTTAACTGTGGCTACCTGCTGTCCATTGATCGTTACTGAGGACACGCCAGATATTTCCAAGGTACCATCCTTCGTCAACTTGAAGCTAGACTGCCCAGCTATTAGGGTGATAGAGTCGTTAGTCTGGATGTATCCTGTGTCCCCTTGGGCTGTGACAGTTGCAGAAGTGTCCACCGCAGGAGGCTGAGGTACGTTGTTGATATGACCAAAGTAACATCCATTTTTAGGATCCCCGTTGACAAAAGAAACTAACACTAAGTCACCAATAGACACTAAAGGGGCAGAGTAAAACTTAGTTGGTGTGACTCTAACTAACCAGTCTGACAAAGTCTTAGCTCCGTTGTTAGGTAGCATTACTCGGACTCGGTTTAAACGCAAAGGATCTTCTATGTCCGCTACTACTGCAAAAGTGACACCGAAGGATCTACCTTCTAGATCTCTGGTAGCTAAGTTAGCTTGTTCAGCCTGGAGCATCGCCTTAAATATTTCCATTATTTCTTACCTTTAAAGTATTCAGTCCAATAGGCTTTAGCAATATCATATTCTGATGGTACTTTAGCGCCTGTAACTACTTTGCCATTTTTAGCTACTTTGTTAACTGGTGGTTTAGCCTTTATGTTGAGTGCCTTATAGGCATTAACTAAAGTGGTCTTAGAGTCTGTGTCGGTTTTATTCAAAACAGCTTTGACCACACTATCCGCGTTAGCCCGATCAGATCTCTCTTTAGGAGATAGCTTCTTAGGATCTTTATTAGCTATGATCCTAAGGACTGCTAATGCTGTATTTTTAGCTGATGCCGTTAGTGACATTTCCTTAGGTGTTGCTTGATAAACAGCTTTAGGTACTTCTGGAGCTAAACTAAAAGACAAGTTACATTCTGCATTGGTCGGTTCACCGGATCGCCACTGTTGTTCTGTCACTTCCAAAGATGTCAAGTAGACGCTAGTTTCCTTTAAGCTGCCCCAAGTCAACGATAGTATCGGCAACTCTCCGTTTAGACTAGGTTTAGTCATAGCTTTGAGGTCAGCTAATATACGTGTCAAAGAACCACTGTTGTTAGCAGTCCAAAGTTTAACGCTAGGTAGCGATAGAGTAGACTTACTGGATGTAAAGTTTTGTAAAGGTTGACTAGTTCTTAATACTGCTAGCTCGTTAGTGAGTGCTGAATGGTTCCACTGGACTTTTTCAGGGTTAAGGATAAAGTCAAAGCGTAAGCGTTTGTCTAGGCTTTCTAATACTGCCCAAGTTGTGGATACTGGTAGACTTTGTAGTTTCACCTCTGGGTTGTATATCATGCTAAAGCACTGCTCCTAAATGAGTTGTATTGTTCTTCTATCTTAGAGATGACCATCTGAGCTATTGACTGACCATCAGTACCAGGGGGTGCATTGACTGTTACTGAAGGAGCATAAGATACAGGTTTAGCTTCTGGCTTAGGTGTAAGTAACTTAGTGGCAGAGTCTAAACCACTCTTACCGGTATCTAAAACAGCACTACCAGCACTCTTAATAGGATCGACAAAGTTTTGGACTGTACTACTGACAGCATTACCGACGTTAGGTAGATCAGGGATGAAGCTCTTAATGCGATCTAACAGTGAGTTAAAACCATTTTTAAGCTTACTTATGAAGTTATCCCACATCGACATAAGGTTGCTAGCTACTGAGCTTAATGCACTAAATATTTGGTCTTTCTTCTTCTCTAGCTCGGTTTTTATGAACGTAACGCCGGTACCTAGTAAAGTCAACATGGAGCCAGTAATACCAGTCTTAAGCATGTTCATGAAACCATCCCACATCTCAAGTAGGTTACCTCCAACAGATGCTAGCACATTAAAAATGGAACCCATTGCAAGACTAAAGTTATAACCTATAAACTTACCAATGTTCTTAAATAGTGCCAACATCATCCCGTCGAAAAAGGCAAAGAAACTGCCATAGTCAATACTTGTAACGTACCCATAAAGTATGTCACCGATCTTGACGGGCAAGGTTAGTATAGTTTGTAAAGCCTTCCACCATTCAAAGTTAATAAGGAAAGAGGATATGTTGCGCATTAATACGTTAGTTATGTTAGCTAACCAACCGCCAAATGCTACACCATCGAAGTTTTCTACAGACTTAAGTAAAGAAGAAATACCTTTGTTTAACCACTCAGTTACACCGTTACCTATTCCGCCTAAACTGCCAGTTATTTTTAACTTATCTGGATCTAGGCTGCCTAACCATCCACCAACTTTAACTAGAATATCGTTAAATATATTTATACCAGTGCCAAGGACATACATAGGATCGATGGTTATGCCAAGCGCTTTAGCTAACTTACTTCCAGTCTCAGACACACCTAGAACTGTGGTTAGTAGGTTGTTAAAGCTGTCTAAAGCAGATAAGCCACCTAGCCCTTTAACTTCCCGCATGAAACCAAATAAGCCAGTTTGCGGATCGAACATGGCTGCCTGAGCTATCTGCAACTTAGCCTCAGCCGTGTTATTCAACCTAGCTAGAAACTCCGGAGTTACGATCTGTCCGATAGCAGCATTGAAAACATCGACTCTTTGCTTCTGTGTCCATGCCTCTAGCTTTTCAGTTTCTAGCCCTCTTTCTTTGGCGACCGCATCTATCTTTTCTACTAAGTCTGGGTTTTTCTCAAAGAAGTCAATAAGCCTCAGTTGACTGAAACTAGAGGTACCGTTGACAAACCTACCGATAGTCGTACCTGCCGAAGCGGGATCTACGTTAGCAGCTAAAGAAAGTAAACCTGCACCTTTGACTAACTCTGTACTAGCATCTAGAAACTCTTTAGGTTTACCTTGGTATGCCCTAGCTATTGAACCAGATATCACATTAGCGATCGTCAGGTAGTCTTGAGTGCTTCCTGGCTGTGTAGCAGCAGCCAAAGAGATAGATGTACCAAGTTTTTTCTGTATCTCTTCTGCTTCTGGTAAGGATATCTTTAGGTTCAGTCCAGTACTGTTGGCGGCTGTAAGAAAAGATGTTTGTAACGTGGAAGCTTCTCTTATACCAGACATAACGCCAGATAAAGCAGATGATACAGCCTGAAAGCCAAGTACGACAGCACCTATAGTGCCTGCAACAGCACTTAAACCTGCCACAAGTCCACCACTAGCCATATTGCCTAAAACCACCTGTACCATGTTACCGCTTGATCCTAGTTGTAACAGGTTCCTATTTAAGTTACTAACAACTGCCGTAGCTCGGTCATTAGCGGTAATATCGATCTCAACGCGGTTATTAGCCATTACTCTAGTCCAAGTGCTTCAAATATATCCTGTTGGCTGTCGTTAGCAGCATTAGCCTCTGTCTGTATCTCTGTAACAAGCTCTATGGCTTCTACTATTTCCCATAGTGGCATGTTCCAGCATGTCCGGTAGAAGTCGTTAAGGTATCCTTTACAGGATGCTATGATGGCTCTTTTAAGCTCAGTTAAGGTGAACGATCGACCATACAGGATGTACTGATACTCCTGCCTACTACTATCCCATCGTACTGAATACGCGAAAGTTGGCTAGAGCGTCACCTAACTCCTTTACGTCATCCGCATCTAGGTCTTCTACTTCCTCTAAGGTCATAGATGGTTTAACAGCTAACAAAGAGATGATCATCATCATGGTACCGATCGCAGTTTTGTCGGCTGCGTTAGATGCTAGTTCCATCGCCTTAAGGTCACGTCCCTTAGGTTGTCTTAAAGTGACTTCGATCCCACTACTAGGGAGCTTGACGATCACTTGACCTTTTTCATTGAGCATTGCTTTAGTTGACATATGACTAAAAATAAAGTAACTGTATATAACCTAAAATGTCTCAAAATATTTCTAAAAAACTTTTGAAAACCCCTTGACATTACCTAGCAGCTAGGCTATATTATATATATAGAAACAAACGAGGCAAACCAAATGTTCCACCAACTACTACTCCGCACTTCCGCTATCGCTTCCACCATCGTTGACCAGAACCACTACGGCAACAACCTCAAGTACCAAGTAAGAATGACAAACAAAGTTGCCCAACTGATAGACGAGATGATGGAGATCGCTGGAGTTGATGGTACAGTAGTAGTTAAGAAGTACTCCGAGCGTACAACCTGGGTTAAGTTAAACCAACTACTAAATGACGCTCAAGAAGCTCAAGAAGACGAACTAGCTGAGATCCTAATGACAGCATCAGTTTTAGTTAACAGCATTAGATAGTAGTAAAGGAAGTCGGGAAACTTAGTAAGTTTCCTCAAAACCCCCTTGACAGACACCCAGTACCTAGGCTATAGTAGTAACATGAACACAAAGGAAGACAACCCAATGCTAAGAACAGAACTACAACACCAACTCAAGCAACTACGGATCGAAGGTTACGTTACAGAAGGCTTTAGCCTAAGAGCAGCTACATGGGCATTGGCTGAGGAGTACCACGAAGCTACAGCCAGAAAGGTAGCACATTATGAGCATCTACGCAAGATCACAAAAGAGTGTAAAGACAACTATGAAGCTAGACAGCAGGTGGTCACAGAGGAAGTAGTAGAAGATATCCCAGTAGAAGTCCTAGAAGATACCACAGACTACGGTATACCAGTCAGAGAGTTTGTCAACACTGGTACAGATACTCTAACTAAAGTAGCAAACTATACTTACATGTTAGTGACCCATGAGAACACGATCAGGATCTCTAAAGCTACTCAAAGGATACTAACATTCATAGATGGATGTATCTTTGCTGGTATAGGTTACGCATTAGCGCCAGCTACTAGACGCGCCATAGACACTAAACTAACTGAAGTGCTACTTATGTTCTGCGATCTTGTAGATGCCTTAGAGCGTCCTGTGGAGGCACTAGGTAAGATGTACTACCAGCTAACACATAGAGCCATTAGCGCGCTATACTGGGCTATAGTTCCAGATGAAGGGAACTCTAGTATGTCTTTCTTAAGTCCACCGAGATCCTAGCCTAGTACTTGCCGTAAATAAACTATAACATATCTCAAAGGTGATGTCAATGCTTTTTGCAGAAAGAAAACTAACTCTATCCGAATGGTTGACCAAGTTACATTTAGACCTAGAGCGCAGCGAAGTCCAGTGGTTGTCCAGAGAAGTGTCTAAGAAGTTTCAGGAACTTTACCCTGATGAGCCTTTGAAAAAAGTCTACAGACCTAACGATCGCGGTAAGTCCATCTCGATAGGGTACGGCTACGATAACCGGATAGTACCGATCTTAGATGAACTGATACAGCTATAGATAGAAGAAAACCGCCTCTAAGGGCGGTTCTTTATTATCTAGAAACTGATGTCATCGTAAAGTAGTTCTAGTTCTACCATTGCGATCGCACTACCAGCACGGTCAACTTCAGGAGTTCTGAACGATACGACTTGACAACCAGTAAGAGTTATGGTAACACCTGAGATAGTAGTACCAGCCATATCATTATTGACTGGCGTGATAGTGACAGTAAACCCTTCGGCAGTAGTACCGTTCTTACGGATATTCTCGTACCATGCCATTAGTGCTTTGTCAGCCGCAGGGTCAAAAGGCTTGGACAAGGTGATGTTGTCGCGGTTCAAGAAGCCTAGAGCTTTTCTAATGTTCCCTGTTTGTCCATCGTTGTACTCGACTACTTCACGTGTCTCTTTAGGAGCCGTAGCCTTTGTCCAATAAGTGTCAGTCAACTTGTCCAAAATGACAAGGAACTGCTTTTGAGTGATCGGTTTAAGAGCCATAGTTATCTACCTTTGGGTTGTGAGTCTTTAGCAGTGTTAGGTATCTCTGTGGCTACACCAGATGCGATCGCCTCAGATAGTGTGGTACCAATGGAAGCTCTAGAAGCTCTAACTAATAGCGCCTCAAGAACAGGTGAAGGCTTGACGATAACGTCGACTGTCACTTTTCCGCTTTCTAGGTCTAAAGCTGGGTTGTTGGTCAAGTCACATACCACTAGGTAAGCCTCAGCAGGTGTAGCCCCAAATAGCGCTCCAGATGACCGCATCGCTTCACATATTGCAATACAGGACAACTTAACACGGCTGAACAGTACACCTAACCCATCTACAGATGAGAAAACAAACTCGTCAAAAGCATTTTTTAAGGTACCGCTTAGGACGTTCATGATGACGCGAGTAGTCAGAAACTTATAGTAGGGGTTTTTAGACAGTGTACGACTACCATAAATGACCGTACCACGACCATTAGGTAACCTACGACCACAGTTGACACCAGCAGGGTTTAGAACTGCCTGTGACTTAGAAGTTACATCATATGTAGCATCTACTACTCCGTACACAGGGAAAGTAACACCAGCAGGTGGCTGCGTAAACCCTTTGGCTCTATAAGCACGGATCGCTACACCAGCAACTGATGCCGACATAGGGACAGCCGTATTAGTGGTATTAAACCAGTAGGGGAAGAAGTAGCTAGAGTGACCTTTAGGGCTGGAATACAAAGCAGCTTCATTGACAGCATTAGTTACAGTACCAACAGCCTTAGAAGTAGCTAGTACATTAGAAGCATCTAATAAAGCACACCAGTTAAAGTTAGCATCAGAAGCTAGAGCTTCCATAGCATTAGCTAGAATGATACGATCGCTGTTGGCTGTAAAAGCTTGGAAGAACTCAGGCGCGATAAGGTAGCCTTGGCGCATCTCTGGAGAGAAAGCTAGACTGATAGAATGAGCAACGTCTACATAAGTAGGTAAAGCACCAGCAGCCACAGCAGTACCAAGCGTAATGTTAGCAGTAGCGGTAATAACTGAGGTACCAACAAAGTTGACCATGTTACCGAACATGTAAGCCACACCAGGTAACTTAGTGTTGACTTCATTAGCTAAACGTGCTACCAAAGCTGTTGCTGTTTCATTAGCTAAAGCTACTACTGAGATAGTGTCAGTACCGTTGAAGATCAAACTATAAGTAGCACCAGTGGTCACCGTAGGGATAGTTACAGTCCGCTGAGAGCGCTTACCAACGTTCACGAAGTATAAACCGCTACCAGACCTTTGATCAAAGAAAAGCTTGACAGAAGCAGCCGAAGGAGAAGCACCAAAGATGTTTGTAAAGTCATCTAGGGACTCAATAAAAGTAATAGTATCTACAGGTGCAGATGCGTTAGGACTGGAACCTAGCATGTACACAGTACCAAAACTAGATAGACTAGCTGGAACCACGCCATAGGTGTCCTCAGTGACATAAACGCCAGGCACGTCAAAGACTATATTAGAAGTTAATGCCATATTATTTAGTATCTTTACTACTATCTACTGTGTTTTATCCAAAGGATACGGAAGTCCAAATGTCTCTTAGTCGGATCGGAAGAACCGCTAGAAGTGTCATCATTGAGTTGATCGCGGTATACACTAGAATGTATGTACTGTAAGTCAAATGGCTCAACTATTCCGCCGATCTCTGGCTCTACTCCTATCTCTACTCTTAGTGACCATTTAAAGTCGATGATCCAGTCATTGGCATCTTCTGCTACTTCAGCTACAGCGATCGGCTCCTCAACTTGGTTAAAGCGCATGTCACGGATATCAGAATGGATGCTCTGATAGTTAGCCATGAAGGCGATAGCTAAGGTGTTGTACTGACCTTCTAGGGTGTCTAAAGGTAAGTCCTTAAAAGATAACTCCGATGGTAGCCTTTGGGATATGATAAAGTCCTGAGTAGCTGTCAAAACCATCAAGATATTGTCCTCACGTCTGTAGTCCATATTCCTTAGTGGTGGCATAAAGCCTACTAACTGGGAATAGAACTGAGGGCGCTCCAGTAACCAAGAGTCTATAAAGACTCGATCGGACACGAAACGCTGGAACAAGTCTCGCCATTGGGATAGCCTCATGTTACTTACCTCTGAGCTTGCGTAGGACTAAGCTATATGACAGCATATCCGTTGTGATGATATCTATTAGCTCTGCTTTTTGGTTCCCGTTAAGTAGATACCTACTTTTCTTTAAGAAGTCCAAGCTATAGCTCCTAGATACGCCACTAGCCAACACATCATCATTAGCTATCTCTACACCAGTTGCAAGATACCTACTAGCCATGTAAGACGGTATAGACTCTACTTTAGGAGTTGGCTTTAAGGTCACATTACCATCAGATGGATGAACAGCTACTAAAACTTGATACCTAGGGTCACCAAACTTTACAGGTAACCCCATCAAACGGTCTGATACTTTCTGTAGTCGATCAACTAATGCCATCTTTAAGTTATCTAAACTACTTCTAAAATGTACTTGACAAAACCAAGTAACTAGGTTAGAGTACAGCTAAGGTAGTAAAAGATACCTTTAATAAATACACACCAGCTTAACAAAACTTAACACTAATATGTTGACAGCACCACACCGAGATATGGTGATCATGCTTACTTCGATCATATCCATCTTTACTTTTGCTCAGGTTAAGACCCATGACGCTAGGATGGAAGCTTTAGTTGTAGCTCCTAAAGTTTGTGAGGTATTACCCGTAGAAACCCCTTGACATTACCCAGCGACTAGGTTACTATAAAAGAGCAACTCTAAACTACCTCAAACCATGAAAAAAGATACAGACCACTCATTGTCATTAGTAGATACGCGCTTATTAGAGTTTTACGACTTCTGCAAGGAAAACAACATAGATCCTTCTGCCGTTTTATACCATCTCATAACGGACTTTATGGAGAGTAACAAAAAACTCCGTAAGCTATCTTAAACCATTCTTAAACGCTGACTCATTACGCAACTTGGCATAACTAACTTCATTACTACCAGCGACCTTGGCAGCTAAAGACTTGCCAAGGTTTTCTGTTAGGCGTTTCTTAAAGTAGTCTTCTATTGTCGGTAAGCTATTCCTTAGCATGTTCCTTGGGCGCATCTTACGAGTACCCATCTCAACATAGATCGCATACGGTGTAAAGTTCTGGATACCAAGACCTTTCTTAGTTTGCATTACAGACCAGCCAGCACGTAGCCTACCAGTGTCTACAGGTGTGTTAGCCTTAAGTGTCAGTTCGGCAAAGGCTTGTGTTTCGGTGACAGCCTTGGTGACAGCCTTGGGGATGGTCTTACCGTTAGCCTTAAATAGCTCACCGTAGAACCTTATTGCTCCTTTATTCTCGATCGCCATTATCGCCTCCAAAAGTTGTTTAGTTTTCCTTTATTTCCTGTAGCTTCCTCAGCCGCAGCATAGAGATCTTCTATAGTCTGTAGTTTCTCTAATAGTTCATTTTGATGGTTTAAGGTTATCGACTTTAGTTCACTAATACTATCTGAGAGCTTTTTGTGTTCACCTGAGTAGTTTTCACGGTCAGCTAATAAGACAGATACTTTAGTCGATGTCGTGTCCAACATTGTAAGAGCTTGTACTACACTTTCTTTCTGTCTTTGGTCAATAGTAGTTAGTGCTTGTTGTTGCGCTAGGATCGCGTCACCTTGCTTTTGAATAGCGTCTCCTTGCTGTTTGAGGACTACTGTTTGATCTCGTTCCGTCTCAGCCAGTGCCTTTAGAGAAGTTGCATTACTACCTAGACTATCCTTCATAGTGTCTAGAAGTGCCATGTGCTTATCTAAGTACCTTGACACTACACCTCTAAGTGCCGTGTAGCTGATGACACCAACTAACAATACAGCCCAAGCGCCATTGCGGATCTCGTTATATGCCGTTGTTTGCCAACCAGGACTGTTTGTGGGCTGTACTGTAACAGGTGTAGTCTCAACTAGCTTGGTCGTTGTATCCATGTCTCTTTCTCAAAATAGCTCGTACGGCGCTAATAGCCCCATTAGTTGCTCTAGCATCTTGTCTTTGTTCAGCATTTAAAGCTACTGTAACTTGGAAAGCCAACAACGGATCCTTATTAGCCTTGATACGTGCCTTTTTATACAAGGGGGTATCATAGAAGTTTTGCATTACGGTGTTGTCTGTCCGGTGGCTCTTTGACTGTCCGTAGTCTATCTGAGGTAGAGGCATCGATATGACACCATCAGGATCGATATAAGCACCAGCTAAGTTTGGTAGTTCGGACTCATACAAAGTCCATCCAAAAGGAGGCTGTGCTGTCGGGTCTTCTGTTGTGCGAACTATGTAACCGGACTGAGCTAAAAAGTAATAGTACATTTGTATTATCCTATAGGTAAGAATGACTGTAAGACTAAAAGTCCTGACTCGGCTGTCTGACGTTGCCAGTAGTTTGTACCTAGCCCACCTTCAGTTGCTTGTGATGCGGTCATCAATGCTTGACCACCACCAAAGGCACCACCAGTGCCACCACCAAGCCACATTACGATCGACTGAGCGCGCCAAGTACCAGCAGTAGGTTGCGTCAAGTAAGGGGAACCTGAATAATAAATAACGTGACCCATATCACCAGTAGTACCACCTGAAAGAGTAGTAGTAGCACCAGATAGGTTAGTGTTAGGGCTTTGACATACGATGTATCCACCACCACCACCACCACCACCAGTAGCAGCTACTCTTTGGTTGTCTGCTGTAGCAAGACCCCAACCGGTACCGCCATTCCCACCTCGGACACTCAGAGTAGCACCAGTCGGAGCCGTAACAGAAGTCAAAGACCGCAACAGGATAAGACCACCAGAACCGCCACCGGATCCAGAGATCGCCATAGTTCCCCTGTTAATAAAAGCACCAGGAGTGTTTAATGTGTTGTCGTTCCCACCAGCACTACCATTACCACCATTGGCACTTATAGTACCTGTAACTGTGATCGTACCTGCGGCTTCTATAGTGATCGAACCACCACCAGCACCACCAGCACCAGCATAGCCCCAGGAAGCTGCTGTCCAAGTCTGAAGTACGCCACCAGATCCACCAGAACCCTTACCGTCGATCGCCCAAGAATAGGTACTACCATTAGAACCTGTACCTGCTCCTATCTGTCCTCCGACTGTACCGGAAGCAGTCAAGTTATAAGGATATCTAGGTGCTTGGTTGTTTACAAACCCTACGGTCATTGCGCCTGCAACTCTAGCATTACCTGAGCAAAATATCTGAGTACCGCTAAGAACTGAACAAGTGGTACCAGCAGGAACCGTAAAGTCACGAACATAGTAGACACCTTGGTCAAGTACTTGTCCGTTAGTAGTAGTTAAGTCTGTGGAAGCTTGTCCACCGAAAGTTACCAAAGCTGTAGGGTTAGGTTGGACTCTACGTAAGTTAGGATGTCGATAGTCTTCTATAGTTGAGATAGCACCATTGACAGCCGTAACACGAGCAACAGGTACGCAAATGGCAGGAAACCTAGAGTCAACACGAGGTATACCATCACGGTCAACAAAGATGACTGAGGTAGCATTGTTGGTAACTCCTAACAGACCGCTAGTGATCGTAGCTAAGTTACCGTTGGGTAACATTACCTGACCTGATGCATACCTTAAGATAAGTCCGTTTCCTTCACGAGTCAAACGTAAAGAGTTTTCTAGGAAGCTAACTCTGTCCTTGATCTGACCAGGTGAGTCCGATAGTTCACCATCAGCTATCTTAGCGCGGTGTCCTAGGTACTGTGTTAAGCCATCGAAAATAGGGCTATTGAAGGACTTGTATGCTAAGTCTGGTGTCCAAGCGTCACCTTCTGAAAATGGAATATTTGGATATTCAGGCATATTTTTTACTTACTCTATTAATACAGTGTTTTAGTTCAGTATAATAGCACGGAGCCAACAGCTAGCACCTTCTACACTCCAAGTGCTAGTTGAACCGCACATAACGTCCAAGTTAAGTCTGTAAGTTCCGGCAGCAGCAAACTTGGTAAACAGTTCTTGGATACTGATACTTGCCAAGTTTCCTGGGGCTGCTACGTCTACCTGTCTACCAGTATTACCGCCACCAACAAGACCTAAGCGGATATTTAAGTCTAACGCCTGGGCTGAACCATTGAGCATTGTGGCGCATCCTATCAATAAAGCACCATTGTTGTTAGCTGTAACGGTAACATCTATGTACATTAAGGTTACCCAGACACCAGCAGTAAGAGCGATAGAGCTACCTGATACTTGAACATAGTTTCTAAATGGCACCAAAGCTCGATCGTTTGTGTACGCTCTAGCTGCTGTAGCGTTTTCTGTGTTTCTGGCTCTAACCCAGGAGGCATTCACAACTTCGTTACCAGCAGCCGCAGCGATCGGAGCAGGTACACTAGCACCACCATTTAGTGCCACTGAAGGAGTAAAAGACCAAGCACCCGTGATAGACTGAGCGGTATCTAACAAAGAGTTGACCGTACCCCTAACCCAACTAGCACTCGGTACCTCATTACCAGCAGCAGCAGCGATCGGAGGTGATACCGTAGCACCAGCATTAAAGACAGGTCTACCTGTGAAAGTCCAACCACCACCGACCGTGGAGTTACCACTGAACATCGCAGCTACGTTAGCGCGAACCCAAGAGGCATTAACGACCTCGGAACCAACCGCAGCCGCAGCAGGAGTCAACACTGTAGCACCACCACTAAGAGCAGTTGAACCACTAAAAGTCCAACCGTTAGTTATCGTTTGTGCTGCGTCTAAAGCCGCACCTAAGTTAGCTCTAACCCAAGCAGCAGTCACAACTTGAGTAGAGTTAGCAGTAGCCACCGGAGTCAAAGTAGTTGCACCACCATTAAGCGAAGCAGCACCAGTAACAGCCAAGGTAGAACCTAGTGACATAGCACCACTGACCGACATACCAGTAGCAACTGATGGGTTACTTAAGTTAAGCTTAGTGTTTAACCCTGCTGTGAAGTCCGCAGCACTTAGACCTCTGTAAGTATCACATAAAGCACGAACCCAAGAAGTATACGGGATCGACTTAGAGTTATCTGTGTCCAGCAGTGTTGTGGATATTGTCGGGTTAGCTAGTACTGCACCAGACTTAGGCGCTAATGTTTCTAGATGGTTTCTTAGAGTATTCTTAGTGGGAGCATCTAGGTCGTTTACCCATGTTGTAGCATTATATACCTCGTTGTCTCCTTGGACGGACTGAGCCACTTCACCTTTGGCTGCGAACATTAGCCAGATACCAGGGTTATCTATAGGTAGCTTATTTTGTACTATTTCATCCGAGGTCTGGACATAAGAGCTACCATTGAATACTACTGCATCACCTCTACGGTAAAAAGCAGTCGCAGAGTAGTTGCCTTTAAAGTTTAGCGTACCATTCTTTAGTTGACTCCAAAAGATATCAGATGCTAACAACCTGCGAGTCACCGTTAGGATCGAGCTATCTAGCGCATCTTTGGTCAAACCTGTTGCTTGTAGGTCAGCTAGTGCGATCGGAGTAGGACTGTCGGGAACAGTTGCCCTAAAAGACCACGCCAGACCTTCAACATCAACTGTCTTTTGCCACACTTCAAACAGATAGGTGACTTTAGCTATTTCACTAGCAGTGACGTTTAAGGATGCTTGACCATTGACTAAGTTTACTTGGTTGGCTATTGGAACTGTCACTGATCCATTATCCTGAGGGATGACGTAGTCAGCAACTACTCGGACATAACCAGCCAAAGGTGAACCCAAAGAGTCTTTAATGTTACAAGTGATGATAGTCATATTAGTTTAAGTAGTATAGAACTATCTTGTAGTTGTGATGTTGATCTTGAGGTGCGTATAGTCAATGTCTAACAGTGAACCTGTAGTTCCTACTGTCTTATTGATGACCGCAAAAAAGCCGTAGTAGTTGCGACCACTAGCTAAAGTACCAGAAGGTAGCGTTATGGCTGTACCATTGATAAACATTTGTTCTGACAAGTCAGTATCTACGACGATCCTTAAAGTAGTCCAACCATTAAAGTTAGGAACTACTATACCAGTATCCGATACTGTTTCCACCGAGTTAACTCTTAGGACTGCTAACCAGTTAGGAGAAACTAACCGATCTAGCCTGAAGTAAAGACCATTGGCGGGCAAGTTAGCTGTACTGTTTCCCATACCAACGTTTACAGTAAAGTCTTCTGTTGCTGTCGGCAGTGTGACAACCCTTACCTTTGCCGTAAAGTCATACTTAGCCACACCTAAGGCAAACGCACCAGTGTTAGTAGTAACTCCGGCTCTACCTGTGGCTGTGGTTCCTGTATTCCCTCTAGCGATACCAAAGATGTTAGTACCAGGTGACGCGGCTGAGTTTGTGTTAGTACCAGCACCGTTGTTTGATGCTGTAAAGCCATTCCAGTTAGAACCTGTACCATTGATGTAGTCCTCAAAGTACTCTTGGACGTACAAAGTATTCTGACCTGAGGCTGGAGGTATAGCAGCGATCTTAGAGTCAACACTAGCGTTAGTAGCTAATGTCTGTATATGGCTATAGAGAGCGCCTTTGGTCGGCGCATTGATATTGTTCTGCCAACTAGCGTCATAACCAGCACTATCGGGGATAGCGATCGCAGGCAAGTTACTTTGGGGTATCGTTCCTAATAGTTCAGTGGCACTCCAAGTAGCAGGTAAGTTAGCTCTAGGGATAACATTACGAAGCTTTAGACCGTCCCAAGTACCAGCACTATCTACTTCAACTAAAGTATTGTAGTTGCGATCAGTAAAGCGCATTAAGGCATTAGTCTGGGTTGAAGCCGATCTGACTAATAAGACTGGTTTATTACCTGCACCATGTACCACTGTATTAGCGCGATCGCGTGTAACAACGTTAGTGCTAGGAACTACTTGGTCGCCTTGGTGGTTACCGTTGAGGTCAAGTTGCCAATAACTACAAACTTGCATGGCAGCATCATGAGCTACTTGGATCGCTACTGAACTATCGCCGAACTGATATCTAGCAGCAGCACCAGCATTCCAGTTGTTCATACCAACTACTCTAGGGCTAGCGATAGAGGAACCGGAAGCGGATACAAAGAAGTTACCAGAAGTTTGAACTGTGGTGAAGTTACCAATAGCTGGGACTGTGGCACCAATAGAAGTACCGTTGATACTTCCACCAGTGATCGCAACATTAGACTGATCTACGGATGCTCCAGGTGTACCAGGATCTCCTTTGGGACCTTGGGGACCTGTTAGACCTTGGGGACCTTGAGCGCCTGTAGCTCCGGTTGCACCTGTGGCTCCTGGAATACCCTGGATACCTTGGATACCTGGATCTCCTTTGTCTCCTTTTTCACCTTGAGCGCCTGCGGGGATCGTGGCTAACCTAGCTTCCATCTCCGAGGTGGATACTAATGGGTCTGTAGTGCTGTTGTTAGCGTAGACATTACCGCCAAACCTAGTATTACCGAATGAGTCACTACGCATGTAGAAACGAGCATTAGATCGGTTGTAGATATTAAAGTGAGTGTCGCTACCATTGACGTTAAACTCGGCTTTACCTTCACCAGGATCTAGCACAAGTCTACCTAGAGATAGAACTAAGCGTCCTAAAGTGGTATTAGAACCCACTTCAACCTTATTATCTAAAACTGTCTGTAAGTTTTCTATGCCAGCAATAGTAGTGGCACCAGGTAGACCTTGAGCGCCTGGATCGCCCTTATCTCCTTTAACACCAGGTAGACCTTGAGCGCCTGGATCTCCTTTGTCTCCTTTGTCTCCTTTGTCTCCTTTTAACCCTGGGATACCTTGTAAGCCCTGAATACCAGGATCTCCTTTGTCTCCTTTTATACCTTTGATGACGTTACCTAGAGCAGTAGTTACAGTTGCCACTAAGCTACTGTTAGCTGCTACTTTGTTGGCTACTTGAGATATTGACTCTTGAACTAAGTCTCCATCAGTCAGAGGCACTAAGTCCGAGAAGCTGATAGCAGGTGTGTTAGGTAACTTAGTCGTAATAGTTAGTATTCTTCTAGATGGCTGACTTGACCATAACTCGATCGCATACGTTACTTCCGCCACTAACTCTACTTGAGCTTGTCCGTTAGTCAACTCTAGTTCAACTGTTTCTGGTGCCAATATGTTATTATCAGGAGTTACTTGGAGAGAACTAACTGAGATCCTGAGCAGACCCTTTAAAGGTTGACCTAAACTATTTTTAATATTAGCTACTAATAATGTCATGATATTTCCTATAGAGTTTTAGTAAAGCTACCTTGGTTAAACATCGGCTCACCTAGTCGACTGAAGCCACATCTAAAGTAGTCGTAACATACCTCATGTCTCACGATCGCAGGTGCAAAGTTACGAGCAGTCCTGACAGCCTCTCGCCATTCGGTTCCGCCTCTGTGGTAAGTCACAGGTAGTCTGATAAAGAAACGCAGCTTAGGCGTTGCCATCTTAGCAGGCATTGAGAATGACAAGTTGGTATTCCCATCAACCCAAAGATCGTACCTAAGTTTATGAGTAGATAGCACAAAATGGAGAGCCGCTGCGGTTCCCCTTTGATCCCAAAGTACCGGATGTGCATTTGCTATAAGCTGACGTTTGACATCATCTTGCCATGAGCTATCCCAGAAGTTACCGGAAAGTCCGTTAAGATATGCCAAAAAGTCCAGCTTATCACTATCGCATAGTACTGGATCCAACTGTCTATAAAAGTTTTGTAACAAAGCAGCTTTCTCGGTCAACTCCTGGTCAACCCAAGATGTCAACGCATCCGCGACTTCATTATCTCTATACCCTTTCTCAGGCAGACTATCAAAGATCGGTCTACCATTCTCCCAGTTTGACATCGGCTTTAAGTTAACTCTAACTCTAGCTTGTCTCTTGGGTGCTGGTTGGGCGGTTAGTTGCTCTCGGCTCCCACTAGGGCAACTGACACCAGCGATCGCGGTTAGTTTATCCCTTTGGTTGTCTTGGCTCTCAACTCTAGCTCCCACACGGTTAAGATCCTCAACGGTCAAAGTATTATTTAACCACTTCTATATACTAACGCATGCTTTTAGGGTTGTCAAGTGGTCTGTTCCAACTATTTTAGTAGCTTACAAAAATACTGTATATATAAGGTACTTTTAGACATATATGGGACAAGTCCTATATTATCCACCTAGTAATATAAAACAAACTAGTTAGGTAGTTAACGAGGTTTCAATGCCTGTTATTCGCGCCAAAAAAGTAGCGACTTTCTCTGACTCTGTCCGGGTGAACGTCCACGTAGGCTATAGTCAATACCAAGACTTAGCTGCTGTGATCGCGATCCTAAAAGATCTCAAGATCCGTCACGTCCGCGATGGTGGTCGTTTCAATATCTCTAAGTTGAAGCAGTTAGGTGCAGAGGGTATCAAAACTCTCTATATCATGAACCCTCACAACGACGGTACTGTTCCTAACAGCACTTACGCGATCTCAAAGAACAACACTAGTGGCGTAGCCATTATCGACACCACTATCACTAAATGGGACGCTCAGAAAGTCATAGCCGAAATGGGTATGGCTAACTTGGACGGTCTTGAGGGACTGAACGAAGTTGATCTTCCTGGGAATACTGCTAAGTACTTTTGGTCTGAAGCTGACAAAACTAAAGTCTCAACAGATCGCGCTTCAGCTTATTCTTGGATCAAATATCAAGAGAAGTTTGCGAAAGACCTTTGGGCTGCTGTTAAAGGCAACTCAGCTACGGCATCTTTGTCAGTTGTATCACCTTCATTAGGTGGCACTTACACCTTTGATGGCAAGAACCCGATCCCGAACCAAAGTACATACACAGACTTCTGTAACGGACACTACTATGAAAATGGTGGTAACGGTTTTAACGATGGTGCTAGTTACATTGGTATTAACCAGTACTTCGCTAACGTAGTTTTTCCTGGTAACTATGCTAACCGTAACCTTGCGGCTGCTACTGGTGGGACTGACGGTAACTCTGATATGTACCGCCAATGCTACGAGATAGGTTACGCACCTAAGCCCATGTACGTTACTGAGTGTGGCATTCATACTGGTAAAGATCCTTACAGCATCAGCTATTCGGCTCACGCCAAGTACATCCCAAGGATGTTTGTAGAGTATTTCCGTCTAGGTTTTCCTGCTACTTACTCCTATGAGCTTATCAACATGGGTTCTAACGCTGACGGTGAAGGTGGACGTGAGGAGTCATTCGGTCTTTACGAAACTGATCTCAGTCCTAAGCCTGCGGCTGTCCAGCTTAAAGCTATGATGGCGATCGTAGGAGAAGCTACAGATAACCGATCGACAGCAGACGAGCTTGACTATACTTTGACTCATGTGATGCCATCAGGCTACACTAAAACAGGTCTAGTAGATGATGTCTTGCTACAGAAAGCTGATGGTACTTTTGTACTAATGGTGTACCACAATATCGGTATAGCAACAGTCAATAAGACCGGTCGTAGTCCTAGCCTAAGTCACCCAAATGTGACCACAACTTTGACTTTGCCACGTAACTTCAACATTAAGAATACTACACTAAGAACTGACTTAGTAGCGCCAACAGCTACATCAGTGAGTAATGTATCTTCTTATACGTTCCCTATTAACGACACAGTAACGATCCTTGAGTTAACACCTGTTACTGTTGCTCCAAGTCCTGCACCTAGTGCATACACATTAGCCACGGTTGGCACTGTTGCAACGGCTACGATATCTGTTGCCACTAATGGAAACTTACAGCTAACCTCATCCAATGCTTACGGCGGGCTTACTTCTGACAACTTGGCTTACTATAGTAAAGCTGCGTCGTCTACTGTTTCTACTAAGATCAGCGCTCGTGTAGGAGCAACAATGGTTGGTGGTACAGAGGCTTGGGCTAACGCTGGTATTATGCTTAGAGAAACTAACGATAGCAACTCTAAGATGGTAAGTATTATCGTCACTCGCAGTCAAGGTCTGTACATTGACCAGCGAACTGTCAAAGGTGGAAACTCATCCAACGTTTATGCCAATGCAACAGCAGTTAGACCTAACTATATCCAAGCGATCCGTAATGGTTCTACTTTGACTATTAGTACTTCTGCTGATGGTATTACTTGGTCTACTGTTTACACTACTTCTAGTTTCAGCTTTGCCACAGAGTACCGTATAGGCTACTTTGTCAGTTCTGGTAATAGTGCTGAGACTGTAGATGTTAAGTTCGACTATGTGAATAGCTAGTCACTGTCGTAAATAGATAACTTAGAGGATGTCAGCAATGGCATCCTTTTCTTATTGGGTGGACAGTTAAGAGAGTGGCACAGCCCGAAGATACTTTTACTTCTAACCTAGTTACTATATAAGAGTAGACAAAAGGAAAGAAAACAAATGCAGATACAAGTAGACATGTCGAAAGCTAAATGGTCAACAGTAGAATACAAAGGAGAAGAGTTAGAGATACTAAACATGCCTGGTGTTGCAGCTATGGTTGTACACTGTGCGCTTAACCCAAACGACACTAACGACAACGGGTTAACAGCTACGACTAACCTAAAGAAAATGACACAACATGCCATAGACTTTGATAAGGTTTTCATGTTGGCAATGCTAAATGACCAACCGTCGATACGTCTTTTGCAGCATACATTAGAAACTGCGCTACATCTAGCAGCTAAGAACGCTCAAGCACTTTAAGTCCAAGTAAACTGATAGTTAACTAAAAGGTAGACACAAATGACAACTAAAGCTTTTGTAACAGATGTTCAGTTCGGTTCTATGACTATCGAGGGTTTGATGGATGAGCAAGGTAAATACTATGTTGCAGTAACCCAAGTAGCTGCTCAACTTTTAGCAAGTCTAAACAACCCCTCGAAAGACGTGAAAGCCTTACTAGGTAAAGGTTTCGAGCAGTTCTTAAAGCTGAAAACGGAACTAAACCCGAACCCAGTTAACGTTGTAACGTTAGAACAGTTTGAGGTAGTGCTAACTAAGCTCGATCGCAAAGGTAACGTCAAAGCCCAACAGTTAAGAGATAGTTTATTCGGTTTGTCCTTACAGCAACTATTTTCGGATGCCTTTAACATTAAGTTTGAGAAAGCTGAACGTCAGCAGTGGTTACTTCAAAGAGAAGTCCATCAGTGTAACTACAACGATCGTATATCACATTGGTTAGACGTTGACGGTGTTCCACATGCTGCTCGTGGTTACATAGTTAACCAGTTCAAAACACATGTAGGTGTTGACCTGATACCAGTTAATGAGTACAACTCTACACAGCTAGCACTAGTAAACGAAGCTCAGGCATCTTATGAAGCAATGCGCATGCTAGGAGCAAACCACCAACAAGCCTTAGATGTTCTTTACAAACGCAGTTCAGCCGCTAAGTATCCACCATTAAAACTTGTTTCTTAGAATAGCTTGACATTACCTAGCGACTAGGCTATCTTAGATATATGAGCGGTAAAGAGTACACCTAAAGAAAACTCAACCGCTCTCTACAACACCAAAAGGAAACAACAAATGAACTCCATCTTAAAGCACGCACTCGGTCTAACAGCAGCTATCGCCTTATTCGCTCCAACGGTAGTTGAGTCCAAGCCATTATCCAACCTACGGTTTGCTCAAGGTAGCTCATGTGGTGTCGCAAATAGCAACACACACTGGACTAAAGTAGTCGCACGTAAAGGTCAAACAATGAACATCGTTATACCGATCGAGTACGACGAAACAGTGGTCACTAAGTTAACCAACGTCACTACTGGTAGAACCTTTGATGTTAAAGGTAGCTACTCAGACGACTACAAGTACATCGTCTCAGAAGACTTTATTTTAAAGTCCAATGGTGCTTACATAGTTAAGACATACGATGCTGACACTATGGTAGAAGTAGGTAACGGTTTAATAGCCATCTGCATCAACTAATACTAAGCATAAATACTTACCCAAGGGACAAACAAATGACCGACTTTAACTTGATCTTGACCAACGCCAAAAGAGATGATGACTACGTTAATGCTACTGAGCTTGCTAAACAGTTCCCTGACAAAGAC
>JACCDV010715065.1_pt1 | contig 21773 bp, 20 predicted proteins | sample 7446131 | NCBI WGS metagenome assembly JACCDV01 (sample SAMN15323448, study PRJNA562643) | freshwater metagenome | isolation source: river surface water | place: USA:Blue River Watershed | collected 2017-08-17
GTCCTGAAAGTCTTTTGCCTAAAGATTTGAATATGATGGGCGTCAATATCTTTAATAATATTGAAGAAGGCTTGCAAGGGGTCGATGTGGTCATGACTCTCAGAATCCAAAAAGAAAGAATGGAAGCACATCAGATTCCACAGGGCGATGAGTTCTTCAAGCAATGGGGCTTAACAAAAGAGAGACTTCAGTTAGCCAAGCCCGATGCGATCGTGATGCACCCGGGTCCCATGAATCGTGAGGTAGAAATTGCTAGTGATGTAGCAGATGGTCAGCAGGCCGTGATACTGAAGCAAGTCACCTTCGGAATTGCGGTCAGAATGGCCGTGATGTCGATTGTTACGGGAAATTAACTGGAAAATCAGATTTAGCTTGGATTTAATTAGTTTTTTGCGGTTTGCCCCCCCCTCTGTAGGTTATAATTTTTATTAGAATATATGTTACCTCTAGTTTTATTAAGATAAAGGATTATGAAAGCAGTTATATTGGCTGGTGGGCTCGGAACCCGCATAGCTGAGGAAACCTCTTTGCGCCCAAAGCCCATGGTGGAAATTGGTGGAAAACCAATCTTGTGGCACATCATGAAAATGTACTCCGCGCATGGCGTGAATGAATTCGTCATATGCTGTGGCTATAAAGGGTACATGATTAAGGAGTATTTTGCTAATTACTTCTTGCATATGTCAGATGTCACATTTGACATGTCTAATAATGACATGGAAATTCATCAAAAGAATGCGGAACCGTGGAAAGTGACTTTAATTGATACTGGTGAAAATACGCTTACAGGCGGCCGTCTCAAAAGAGTTAGTAATTATCTAGGTAATGAAGATTTTTGTTTCACCTATGGAGATGGCGTAGGTAGTGTGGATATTACAAAGTTAATTCAATTTCATAAACAACATGGCAAAGATGCAACGGTTACAGCTGTTCAACCACCGGGTCGTTTTGGAGCCCTTGAAATGGCCGGCACATCTGTTCAAAGTTTTGTTGAAAAACCCCACGGTGACGGCACGTATATCAATGGCGGTTTTTTTGTATTGAATCCAAAAGTTATTGATTTAATTGATGATGACAGCACTATTTGGGAAAGAAAGCCTCTAGAGACATTGGCTTTAAGCGGCCAGCTTCAGGCATTTAAACATGATGGCTTTTGGCAGCCAATGGATACTTTGAGAGATAAGCAGAACTTAGAAGAGTTGTGGCAATCAGGTAATGCTCCTTGGAAGGTATGGATGTGACACCAGGTTTCTGGGGCGGAAAGCGAGTCCTGTTAACCGGTCATACCGGCTTTAAAGGAAGCTGGCTATCACTGTGGTTGCAATCTTTGGGTGCGGATCTGCAAGGATTAGCCCTTGAACCACCAACTTCCCCTAGTTTGTTTATAGAAGCTAATGTTGGTAAGGGAATGTCTTCTGAAATTGGAGATATTAGAGATTACCGAGTCGTCTTAAATCTAGTGAAAAATTTTAAACCTGAGATCGTTATACATATGGCAGCTCAGCCGTTGGTGAGGTATTCGTATAAAAATCCTATTGAAACTTATGCAACTAATGTAATGGGTACGGTCCATGTATTAGAGGCAATTAGGCAGGTTGGTGCCACGAAGGTGGTGGTTAATGTCACCACTGATAAATGTTACGAAAATAAAGAGTGGGTTTGGGGTTATCGTGAAGATGAGCCTATGGGGGGGTATGACCCATATAGTAGTAGCAAAGGTTGTTCTGAACTAGTGACAGCAGCTTATCGTCAATCTTATTTTGAAGAATCTGGGGTGGCTCTGGCCAGCGCTAGAGCTGGTAATGTGATTGGCGGTGGAGATTGGGCTGAAGATAGGTTGGTGCCAGATATCTTGAGGTCATTTGAAAAAAAACAATCAGTAATTATTCGCAATCCTCATTCAACAAGACCTTGGCAGCATGTGTTAGAGCCATTGTCAGGTTACCTTACTCTTGCTGAGAAATTATGGGTTGATCCAAGTAAGTATGTGGGTGGATGGAATTTTGGTCCAGAAGATGAGGACGCTAAGCCTGTAAGTTGGATTGTTGAAAGTCTTTGTGATTCGTGGGGGCAGGGTGCGGCATGGATTTTAGATGGAGCAAATCATCCACATGAGGCTGGGTATTTAAAGCTTGATATTTCTAAAGCTAGGCAGGAATTGAATTGGGGACCGCGATGGAATTTGCGAGAGGCGTTGACTAATATTGTTGAATGGCATCAATCGTATTTAATCAATAGAGACGCTCGAATTAAATGCTTAACTCAAATTAAAAATTTTATGGAATCTGGGCGCAGATAATGTGGAGAATAGAGGAAGACTTTGATGATGTAGTGCAGAGATGTTCATTGGTATGGAGGGCATTGTCCGGCCAAAGTATTTTTATCACTGGAGGCACTGGATTTATCGGTTGTTGGTTACTAGAAACTTTACGTTGGGCTAACTTAAAAACAGGCGCAGGAATTAAGGCTACTGTTTTAACAAGAAATAAATTTGCATTTGAAAAAAAAGCCCCCCACTTATATGAGTTTGAAGATTTTAATTTTGTAGAGGGTGATGTTCGGCTTTTAGATGATTTGGATGGAGAATTTTCATATGTGATACATGCTGCAACTGATGCTAGTGCACATTTGATTGATACTGATCCCATGAAAATGTTGACAACCGTTATTGATGGAACCACTAAAGTATTAAATTTCGCCAATAGAAAAAAATCTAAAAGAATACTTTTCTTAAGTTCAGGCGCAGTTTATGGGCAGCAGCCATGGGGGATGACGCATGTATCCGAGAGTTATATGGGAGGACCAAATTGTGTTGATCCCAAGGCTACTTATGCTGAAGCCAAAAGAGTGGCTGAAATGTTGTGTGCGATATATAAAAAACAATTTGAAATGGAAATTGTAATAGCGAGGATTTTTGCATTGTTAGGGCCATATTTATCCCTAAACATTCATTTTGCAGCTGGAAATTTTATTCGAGATGCAATGGCGAAAAATAAGGTTACAGTTGAAGGCAATGGTCTCCCTAGCCGTTCATACTTGTATGCTTCAGATTTAACGGTTTGGTTGTGGCATTTATTAATAAGAGGTGAATCTTGTAAACCTTACAACCTTGGATCGGATGAATCGGTTTCAATAAAAGATTTGGCTCAGAAAGTTTCTTCATTAATAGGAACTGGTGAGGTAGAGATTTTGGGGCAGGATGATCCTGGTTGGAATCCAGGTAGATATGTTCCCGAGGTAGATTTAGTTGTTAAAGATTTGGGATTACCAAGAACAATTACTTTGAATGATGCGATAAAACGAACAGCTATGTGGAATGGATGGAAAGGTGCCATATGAAATTATCTGATTATGTAGCAAATAAAGTTGTCGAATTGGGCGTTAAGCACGTATTTATGGTTACCGGCGGTGGTGCTATGCATTTAAATCATTCACTAGGCACACATCAAGAGCTCGAATGTATTTTTAATCACCATGAGCAGGCTTGTGCCATTGCTGCAGAGGGGTACTATAGGCTTACCAATGAATTGCCACTTGTTAATGTCACTTCTGGACCTGGCGGCACAAATGCTATTACTGGTGTTTATGGAGCATTTGTAGACTCACTCGGAATGGTGGTTATTTCTGGGCAAGTAAAATGGGAAACGACAGTTAGAAGTACGGGTTTGCGATTAAGGCAATATGGCGATCAAGAACTTGATATTGAAGAATTAGTTCGCCCAGTAACAAAGTATGCTGCAATGGTGACTGATCCTCAAACGATTCGCTATCATCTTGAAAAAGCGTTTTATTTGGCTAAATCTGGAAGGCCAGGACCTTGTTGGCTTGATATTCCGCTAAATGTTCAAGGTGCACAAATTGATCCAGACTCATTGATGGGATTTAATCCCGATGAAATTGAAGAATCATGGAAGAAGAGTGATTTAGAACCGATTGCTGAAGAAGTTCTAAAGAAAATTCTTGCCGCAAAACGACCTGTAGTTTATACAGGTGCGGGGATAAGGATAAGTGGGCAGCATGCTAATTTCCTACAGTTGGTAGAAAAACTTGGAATACCTGTTGTTTCAGGGTGGAATGCTCATGATGTGATTTGGAATGATCATCCAAATTATGCTGGTCGTCCTGGCATTATGGGGGATAGAGCTGGTAATTTTGTTGCTCAGAATGCGGATTTGTTATTAGTACTTGGTAGTCGATTGAGTATCAGGCAGGTAAGTTACAACTGGGAGCATTTTGCTAGAGAAGCTTACAAAATTTGGGTTGAGATCGATGAAAATGAGCTTAAAAAGCCTACCGTTAGGCCTGAGATGCCAATTCATGCGAATTTAAAAGACTTTATTCCTGCTTTACTAGCTCGTCATTATAGTGGGCCAACTAAAGATCACAAAGAATGGATGGCTTGGAGTAGGGAGCGGGTAAGGCTTTTCCCAACAGTTCTACCGGAATATTGGAAGTCAAAGAAAGTTAACCCATATTGCTTAATTAAGTCAATATTCGATCAATTGAAGGAGGATCAAATAGTTGTCACTGGAAACGGTAGTGCTTGTGTTGTTACTTTCCAGGCCGCCGAATTAAAAAAAGGACAGCGTCTGTATCATAATTCTGGTTGTGCGACTATGGGGTATGATTTGCCAGCATCAATTGGCGCGTATAAAGCTTCAGGAGGGAAAGAAATCGTTTGTATTACTGGTGACGGTAGTTTGATGATGAATTTACAAGAGCTTCAAACAATCGCTGGTAAAAACATGCCCATTAAAACTTTCCTTATTAATAATAATGGTTATGTGTCCATTTTTCAAACCCATCGTAATTTTTTTGGTGGAGTTGAGGTTGGTGGTGGGCCAAGTAGTGGAGTTAGTTTTCCTGATTTCAAAAAGATAGTTGAAGCATTTGGAATCAAATTTAGACGTTGTGAGGATATTGAATCCCTAGAGGGTGAAATAAAGGCAACTTTGAGTGAAATTGGCCCTGCATTTTGCGAAATTATTGTTGATGGTGATCAAGCTTTTCAGCCAAAGTTAAGTGCTAAACAATTGCCTGATGGAAAAATTGTGTCTCCTCCACTTGAGGATTTGTCTCCATTTCTACCAAGAGACATCCTAAAGCAAAACATGATAGTCAAGATGGTTCAAGATGATTAAGAAGATTAGTATTGTCACCCCTTGTTTAAATGAGGTGGAAAATATCCCTATATTACTTGAGCGTTTGAAAAATGTAATTACCAAATTACCAAATTATGCATTTGAAATTATTTTTATTGATAACTATTCAACTGATGGTACGCGTGAATTACTAAGAAGTATTGCCAGTAATGACTCGTCAATAAAGGTTATTCTTAATTCTAGAAATTATGGGCATATAAGATCTCCTTATTTTGGGCTATTAAGAGCGCAAGGTGATGCAGTAATTTATCTCGCATCAGATCTTCAAGATCCCCCTGAATTAATTGTAAGTTTTATTAATGAATGGCAAATCGGTAATAAGCTCGTATTGGCGGTTAAGCCAAAAAGTGCAACACATCCACTTGTGCACTTTTTTAGAAGAATGTACTACAAACTTCTTAGAAAGATATCAGAAGTTGAGATAGTAAAGGACTTTACTGGGTTCGGTTTATATGACAGAAGTGTTGTGGACTATATGCGCTCATTGAGCGAGCCTTATCCTTTTTTGAGGGGAATCATTTCTGAGGTTGGGTATAGTGTCAAGACTATTGAGTTTGAGCAGCCTGAAAGAAAATTTGGTATTTCAAAAAATAATTTTTATACACTTTATGATATTGCATGGTTAGGTTTAATCAGCCATTCTAAAATTCCCTTAAGAATAGCTTCATTTCTGGGATTTATAGCGAGTGGCTTGAGTATAGTTGCAGCAATATTTTATTTAATAATTAAATTAATTTATTGGGAAAATTTTCCAATTGGAATTGCCCCACTAATAATAATTCAATTAGGCGGTATTGGTCTAATTCTAATATTTTTGGGTATTCTTGGTGAATATGTTGGCTCAATACACACATACATCAGAAATAGACCTTTAGTTGTTGTTGATGAAGAAATAAACTTTTAGGGTACTATGCATGCATTAAATTCGAAGGCCAGAGCGCTTTTATTTCTTGCGCTAGTAACATTAATAAATCTACCTTTGATTTTTAATGCTTACTCTCTAACTGACGGGTGGTGGGAGACTTATGCCTGGTTAGTTAGTCTCGGACAAAGACCATATCAGGATTTCTATTTGGCATTCCCCCCCTTTTTTGTAATGTTGCAGGAATGGGTGATCCAATTATTTGGAAATAACCTTATCAGCGTTCGTTTTATAGGATTTTTGTCAATTGTAACCCAACTTTTTATTCTGTATAAATTTTTACGGTTTTTTTCAGAACCTATCAGTGCATTATTTGGCGTTGCAATTTCATATGGATTTATATATCAAAATGGTAATTATCTAGTATCAGATTATCATAATTACGTTTCAATTTTTGGAGGCTTAATATTATTAGCAGTTGTAGGTTTTACTAAATCGCTAAATAATCGAAAATATATATTACTTGGTATAGCGGGTTTATCTTGTGGATTTTTATTACTGACAAAGCAAAATAATGGAGTTTTTTTGACGTTTGCTTCGTTTATTGTGATATTCGCACATAATTATGTTAATTATAAAGTTTTCAGATTAAAGTTTATTGGGGAGTTGTCAGTTTTCTTTTTGGCGATTACTTTGCCATTATCAATAGCATCATTTGGCCTAGATTTATTGTGGTATACGCCATACTTTGATAACGACTCGAAAGGATCACTAAGTACAGTTTTTTTACGCTTTTTTTTAGACAATTCAATACGTAAACAATTGATTTTTTCAATTGGATTTGGATTGCTAGGAGTTTATGCATATCGTTATTTTAAAGATATGAGGTTTAAAGGTCTATCTCTTGAGTTATTGCCAGTTGGATTAATATTAGTAGTTTATTTTGTGATTTTTCTAGTTAAAGGTACTATCGCAATAAGTATGTTTGCAATAACTTGGGTTATTTTTCGACGAGTTATTGAGCGCAGTATAGTTAGCTATGCAGAAATATTAGTACTTATGGGAGCACTTGTTTATTGTGGCACACAAAGCGCCGGATTGAATATAGTTTCCCTGGAATATTTAATAGCAATTTCATTTTCAGAGACCCTACATTTTTTTATAAAAAAATTTGGATTTAAAAATTTCTTAAAAATAACACCTCATATATTTTTACTCCTAATTGCAGGCCCAAAAATTATGGGTAATATCGGTTATGAATGGTGGGGTTATGAAGCTGGTAGAACAATAACTAGACAAAATGTAATTGAAGATTTTGATTATCTAAGAGGAGTTTCCACAGATTCAGTAACTGCAAATGTAATAGAAGAACTATATTCAGTTAAGCAAGTAATAAATGAAAACGATACAATTTTTGCTTATCCTTCTATCCCAGTTATTTATAAATTACTAAATAAGCCACCTCTATTTCCTTTGGTACATTGGTTTGATGTTATTTCTGATCAACAAATAAAAAATACTTTGATACTATTATCTGAAAAGGCACCGGATTATATTTTTTGGCTTAGGCCACAATGGTCGGTTTATGAAGGCCATTTTAGGTTAAAGCGAAAAATCCCATTTCAGTTATTGATCGATGATTATATTATAAATCAGGTTTATTTAAATAATTATGAAGTTATGAGCGGGCATATATTGGGCGTAAATACACATCTAACAACTATTAACGTCGAGGCTTGTTCAGAGCCTACAAAATTGATATTATTAGATGCCTGTAAGCGAGATTCATCATGTAGAATTAATGCGCATGAATTAACTTACTACTATAATACAAAAAAAATATTGAATACCTCAGATGAGCTTTGTGTTAGCTCTAATAAACCAATTTTTTATATTTTGAAGAAAAATAATCCAAATTAAGGAATAAATTATGCTAATTAATTACAGTAGTTTTAAATCGCTTAAAGGCGAATTAGAGGCGGAAGGTTTGTCTAGAATGGAGGTGGCTGCTGAGACTATTTTCGCAGCAAAGAATGGATTGGACTACTTGGTAAAAATTAGTGGTGCTGAAGCAAAGAGCGACATTAATTTTTTGATTGATTTGGGTATAACCTCAATTGTTTGTCCAATGATTGAAACAAAATTTGCCATGTCTAAGTATATGGATATGCTAACAGACGGAGTATTCCTGGATAAAGGCGTAACAATTGAAACCATTACAGCGGTAAAAAATATTAAGGAAATTATTGAAACAGGAATTTATTTGACTGGAGTAACAATTGGAAGGACAGATTTAACGTCTTCATGGGGTGGTAATGATGCGGAATCTGATCAAACTATGAGTATGGTTAGAGAGGTTGCGAGTGTCGCGAAAGAAGCTGGTTTAAAAGTTACCATGGGTGGAAGTATTTCGCAAAAAACAAAAGACCAATTTTTGAAAGCTCCAGATCTAATGACATTGATCGATTTTATTGAAACTAGAAAAACAGTTATGTCTGTTTTTGACTTTATAGATGGAGATGGATTTGTCAGCGCAATGAATTTAGAAAAAAAGTTGCTAAATAAAAGAGCGGCATCTTCACAAAGAACTTTAGATTTATGTAAAAGAAGAGTATTAATGTTGGACAAGAGGATTGCCTGATAGTGTTAAAAGTTCTTTTAGATTTTGATGGCGTACTATTCGATAGTGCATTTGAAGCCTATTGCGTTTGTCAAAATCTATCAAAGAATTTCGAAGAATATCGAAAAAATGTAACTTACGATGAGTTCCTGATTTTTAGAAGGCAGGTGACAGATGCTTGGCAATTTTCAAGGCTATATTCCTTGTTTTATAACGTTAAATCTGTAAATTATTCATCGGAAGGGGAGAAAGATCAAACTGGGTATTTGTTTGCCGAGAGATTTTTTAACTCAAGAAAAGAGTTGATGAAAGCAGAGGATTGGGTTGGAAATATGAAACCCTATCCATTTTTTAATTCATTGCGTAAATTAATGCAAGAAAAACCAGAGGTATTTTCAATTATCTCTACTAGAAATAGAGATTCAATAGCAACTACACTTAGTCATTATGGCGTTAACAATGTTGCAATATTTGGTCAAGAAGAGTTAAAGAAGTTCAGAAATAAATTGAGCTTAGCGTTAGAGAAAAAACTAATATCTGATAGCGATTTCGTAATTTATATTGACGATATGCTCGAACATATAACACCATTCTATGAATATGCCGATCTATGTGTACATGCAAATTGGGGTTATGGAACCACTTTTGGAGATAGCTACTCACAAGAAAAAGCCATCTCAGTTATCTACAGCTATTTTCAGGTTACCCATGTCAGTACGAATATTTAAACAAAACAATCTTTTACATATCCTGAAATTTTCTTCTGTTGGTGTTGTTAATACAATTTTTGGATACTCAATTTATGCAGGTTTTGTTGCTATAGGTATATCACCACAACTTTCCCAATTGATTGCATTTATTATTGGCACATCTTTCAACTATCTTAGTTATTCGAGATTAGTCTTTTCTCAAAGATCGAGGAACAAAGTCGGTTTCATTATTAATTATCTATTCATGTATATATACAGTGCTATATTATTATATTTGTTGAATTTATATATTAATCCTTATTATTCTGGATTAATTGTATTAGTGATCTCAACAGTAATTAATTTTACGTTGTTAAATTTTACAGTTTTCAAAAAAAAATGAATTAGAAATCAAATTAATTAAAATATTATAAACAGTTTAATTGATATGATGCTACGAACTATGACAGTGTGTGGAGTCCAGTAATCTTTTATGTAGGAAATTTATGATTCATAGGTATAGCATATCATTTGAAGAATTCTTTAGGAAATATTACATTTTGGCCGCAACTTTATTTTTGGGCATAATAGTTTATGGCTGGTTCTTTCATGGACATAAATTATATAAAATTGGATTTTTATTAAGTTTCACGGCTTTATACATAATCTATTTTTTGTTTCTGAATAGGAAGATTGTATACAAAGATAATGTTGACTTGATTTTAAAAGTTGCTTACTTCAATATTATAGTATTATTTCTATACTATATCAGTAGCTTTGAAGTTGGTGTGGCAAAATTTTTCTGGCGCGTTTCATTTGATTTTGGCAATTTTATGGACTTTATAACTTTGCCAGATACCTATGCATCTGGAACCTATACATGGATATCAACTGGTCATTTCCCATTCACCTATGCATTATCTAAAATTTTTGCCGAAATTAGTAATTATAAAATTCCAGTTTCTTCACACACTTCAATTCGTAACCTTTATCTAATAATATTCTTTTTAGCGATTACTCCACTTATTTTTTTAATAAGGAGGTATTGTTCTGAAAATCAAATAGTTGGCTCGAACAAGTTTTTAGTTTATGTAGGCTTATTAGCTTCGTATCCACTAATAATGGGTTTTGAACGCGGAAATTTTGCATTTATATCTGCTACATTTCTTACTTTAGCAATTATTGCATACGACAAGGGATATTTTAGGGTTGTTGTATTGCTGCTATCCTTTGCCATATCTTTAAAGACGGTTAATTTAGTTTTTTTAATATTTATAATTTCACGTTTTGGTTTTCGTGGATTTATAATTTCAATGACCTATATTTTATTCATAACTATATCCTCACTTATTTTTATTTTTGGAGTTGATTTTGATAGATGGGCAACATTTTATCCAGCTATCTTAGCACCTATTAATAGCCCGGTAGTTTTCTCAGACGCAAATAAAATCATTGCAACCACTGGTCTAGACGGGTTAAGGGTGGCTTTACTAGCCATATTAAATGGGGTAACACATGATTTAACCTCTGATAATAAGCTCTTCAATAGGGCTGTATTATTTTTGGGGATGGGTATTATGTTGACCTACTATTTGAGAAAAAGAGAAAATTCACCTTGGTATGTAGAGCTATTATTATTAGTAACAACTCCTCTTTTATTTCATTCAGCGTCAGGTGATTATAATCTTCAATTGCTGATGCCAATATTGCTAATAGTTTTACTAAAGAATGAGTATAAAAAATTTGTCCCTTTTCTATTAATACCATTATTATTAGTTGGTGGGATTCCAATTGATAGAATATTTTGTTGTGGTGACGGTACAGGTAGAGCAATTACTTTAAGCATAAAGTCATTACTTATTCCATTTTCACTTTCTATGATTATTGTTGCTATACTGACTTCTGACCGTGAGAAAATTTGATAGAGTTATCATAGGGGCAGGAATTTTTGGCCTTTATGCAGCGAAAGTATCTTCTAATAAGGGTTATAAAACTTTAGTAATAGATATTGATGATTCAGCTTTCCTTCGAGCCTCATCAATAAACCAAGCGAGAATACATAATGGTTATCATTATCCTAGATCACTTGCTACGGCAATTAAATCTGCTGAATACTTTAATAAATTCAATGAAGACTTTAAGGATTGTATTAATAAATCATTTAAGAAAATATATGCAATTTCAAATCATTATAGTTGGACTGGATCTAAGGAGTTTACTAAGTTCTGTGATAATGCCGGGATTCCGTGTGAGGAAGTTCAGGTGTCGAATTACTTTAATGAATTATTGATTGAGTCAGCATTCGAAACTCTCGAATACAGTTTTGATTCCTCAAAAATTCGGAATAAGCTCCTATCTGAAATTTCTAGTAAACATATCACATTTGAGTTTGGAACAGAATTATTGACGTGTGATAACTACCATGATTATTTTCATTTAAAATTATCGAATAATGAAATTATTAGTACTAACTGGATTTTAAATGCCACTTATTCGGGTATTAATTCGATAAATAATAAATTAGGATTGTCGCTTATTGAAACAAAGTATGAATTATGCGAAATATGTATGGTAGATGTTAGCGAAAATATAAGAAATATAGGCCTTACAGTTATGGATGGGCCTTTTTTTTCATTAATGCCCTTTGGTTGTTCTTCAAAGCATAGCCTGACAACTGTAGTTCATACTCCACACAAGGCTTCAACAGGGAGTTACCCTATATTTGATTGCCAGCAATTAACTAAAGGAAATTGCAGTGGAAAATCTTTACAGAACTGTAATAATTGCACATACAAACCAGAAAGTTCTTTCGATGAAATGTGTCAGCTTGCTAATAAGTACCTTCATAATTCAATCAATATAGTTAAGTTAGACTCTATTTTTTGTGTTAAGACAATTTTGAATACTTCTGAAGTTGACGATAGCAGGCCTACATTAATAAGCAGTAATTTATTTGGGGCGAAAATTTATAGTGTATTTTCTGGAAAGATTAATACAATTTACGATCTAGAAAGTATCTTATGATGAGTAATAAACGTACATATATCTCTTATGTGGTTAATGTTATAAGTGTTAGCGGGTTGTCTGAATTGCTAACTGAATTTCTTGCGAACCAGAAAGGAAAAGAAGAGTTATATGAAATAATTTTGGTTAATAATTCAGTGGATATTTGTAATATTGAAAATTCTAATTCTTGTGAAATTTATGTGATTGAATTAAACGGTCAGGTTTCTGAGCAAGTTGCTCTTAGAGCTGGAGTGGCATTCGCAAAGGGTGATTTTATTTATGAGTTTTACTCACAGGAATACCTCTCTAATAATTTAATTGGTTTATTAAGCGATGCGCAAAAAAAAATCGATGTTATTATTGCATCCTCAGATAGGCAAACAATATTTTCAATAATATTTTCAAAATTATTGAAAATATTTACCAGTAATAGGTTAGATCTGAGGGGGCGAACATTATTTACAGTAGTGTCTCGTCGAGCGGTCAATAAATTATCTGATGTTGGAAGCCATATAGTAAATCGTCGTGTTGCATATAGTTTAACTGGTTTACCACTGATTCAGGTCAAATTACCATCAAATAAAATAAAATACAGAAATGGTTTTTTCCAGAATCTAAATTACGGTTTAGAAACTTTAATTTTCTATACTGGATTTATAAAAACATTGACACTATTAGTGTCAGTGTTATTTATGGCAGCTTCCGTCTGTATTGGTATTTACACTATTAATTCTTACTTAGCCAAAGCGACTACCCCTGGATGGGCTTCCATTTCGTTATTTCTTTGTATTTCTTTTGCTGGAATATTTTTAATATTAGCAGTAATTACCAGTTATTTAGACATCATTATAGCTCAAGTAACACGAAGGAAAGACTTTAATTTTTCATCTTTTCGGAGATGTAAATGAAAACATTATCCATTATTGCCCCATTTTATAATGAAGAAAATGTCGTTTCAGAATATATTTCTAGAGTAACTTCTACGTTGGCACCACTGATTATAGAGGGGTGGAGATTTGAGATTTTAGCTATAGATGATGGCTCTTCAGATCGGACTTATGAAGTGCTTAAAAAAATGCAACACTTAAATCCCGACTTTATAAGAATCATTAAGTTCACCCGAAATTTTGGGCTCGAGGCTGCTATATCTGCAGGTTTAAAGTACTCTAGAGGTGATCTTGTTATAACTATGGATACTGATTTACAAGACCCTCCGGAAGTCATTTTACAACTAATTGAAAGGTGGAAAGCTGGGTTTGAAATTGTATTGGCTAGAAGAGCTACTCGAGCTGATAGTCTTTATAAAAAAATAACTGCAAAAATCTTCTATAAAATATTGGGAATATTTTCAGGAAAAATAAAGTATGTTGGCGATGTGGCAAATTTTAGACTTCATACACGCAAAGTAGTAGATTTGTTGAATAGTATGTCTGAAATTAACCAAGTATACAGAGTTGCATCGCAATTTACGGGGTTTAAGTTTGCAGTTATTGATTACCATAGGGATGAAAGATTTGCTGGGGAAACTAAATATGACTTTAATAAGATGTTGGCTTTTTCATTTGAAACCCTTGTATCATCTTCTATTCAGCCCCTGGGATTAGTGAAATATATTTTTTTAGTTGTGTTGTTAATTACATTATCGCTACCTATTATTAATTTATTTGATATCTGGTGGCTAAATGATAATTTTGTTCTTACAGAACTTTTGTTCATTTTATTCTCATTACTTTTCTTTACGATATTACTTATATCAGAGTATCTGGGCCAGATTGTTCAAGAGGTCAAGAAAAAACCTCGCTATATAGTTGAAGACGAGAATATTGATCTATGAAATATCACAGAATTGGCGATAGTGGACTTCAACTTACCGCATTAACATATGGCACGGCCCTTACGATAGGTTCGGAGGTGAAAAATATATCTTTGGCAAAAGATATGATTGATGCATCGTGGCAAGCTGGTATTAGATCTTTTGATACTAGTAATAATTATGGAGCTGGACTATCTGAAAAAATTTTAGGTAAGACCTTAATAAATTATCCTAGGCAAGAGTACGTTATTTCAACTAAAGGCTCTTGGCAAATTGGAGAGTCTCCGTATCATTCAGGATTGTCTCGTAAACATATTATTTGGGCTTTTAGTGAGTCGATTAAGCGATTGGAGCATGATTATGTCGATATTTACTATGCACATCGTTACGATGCAAATGTCCCAATTTCTGAGATTGCTAATACATTTAATAGTTTAATATCCAGAGGCCTTGTAAGATATTGGGCTACTTCAGAATGGCCATTAGAAGCAATAAATAATGTGAGGAGTTATTGTCTTCGCAATGGTTTGGAGCCTCCAATTATGGATCAATTTATATATTCATATGCGGTTTGTAAGGTGGACAACAACGGACTTAAGGATTACTGTGAAAAAAATGGAATAGGTATGCTAGGATTTGCTCCATTATGTCAGGGATACTTGACAGGCAAATACAGATTTTCAATACCAGAAAAATCTAGAATCGCGAAAGCAGAGATCTTAAATTACAGTAAAACAATTAATTTCTATAAACAATACGGCGATCGAATAGACCACTTTTTGAGTATGTGCAATTCTTATGATGTTGACCCTATAGCTGGAGCGCTTCAGTGGGTAATAAAAATGGGTGTTTTGCCGGTGGTTGGCGCCAGTACCCCCGAGCAAATAGTGAAAAACGCTAAGGCTATTGAATCTTTAATTCCTGATGAATTTTGGAATGCGTTGTGATGAAACTCAGCGCATCTAATATAGGATGGCATAAAGCTGACGATGACTTCGTTTTGCGGCAATTAATGTACCTTGGATTTTCGGGTCTTGAATTCGCTCCGTCCAAGGTGACTAATCAGATACCCTATTCGAAAGCTGCAATTAATGAGAGTAGAAAATATTTTACAAAGGTATTTGAAAATTTTGGACTCAGACCTTCTTCAATGCAATCAATTTGGTATGGTGTTAACAGAAATATTTTTAATTCTGCAGAAGATAATAGTTGGCTAATTGAATATACTATTAGAGCTATGGATTATTCTAGAGAGGTTGGCTGTAAAAATATTGTATTTGGATGCCCCTTAAATAGAAATTTACAAGACGCTCATAATGCAGGTTATGCTATTAAATTTTTTTCAAAAATCGAGGAATACGCATCTTCAATCGGGATTAATTTTGCAATTGAAGCAAACCCAAGAATTTATAGTACAAATTTCCTGAATACACATAATGAAGTATTTAACTTTTTAATTAATCATGACTTATATGGTTTGCGAATAAATTATGATATTGGTGCAGCAATATCTAACTTTGAAAAATCAAGTTCAGTTACTAAAATGAAAAACATGATTTCTCATGTTCATATAAGTGAGCCTTTTCTCAACCCTATTCGTCCTCGTAAGCGACATATGAGTTTCAAAAAAATATTTGAAAACAATTATGATGGCTATGTCTCGATTGAAATGAAAGCGATTGAGAAAGAATATTTTTGTGGTGTCGCCAGTTATGTTAGGAGTATTTTTTCTGATATTTGAAAAATATAAATAGTTATTAAGTAGTTAATCTAATGATAGTTTTTCTGTTTTTTAAAAAAATATTTCAATTATAAATAACTAATACAGGGAAGATAGGAGCTCAAAGTCGCCTTCACTACAACATTTTTATACCGCCTTTGGTTAATATTCGCGGGGGGTATTACAATTATCGGTGTACCCTTTTGGTTTACTCCGATCGAGCAAGGATATTTTTATACATTTAGTAGCCTAATTGCTGCGCAAGTTTTATTTGAATTGGGTTTTGGATTTGTAATAAGTCAATTTACAGCGCATGAGATGAGTGGGATAAGAGACGGAATTCCTCATAACTATTCGAGAGTTGCACATCTTCTAAAATTCACAATTACTTGGTTCAATTACGCAGCCTTTATATTTGTCTTATTCGTCGGTGGAATTGGTTTCTATTTTTTCAGTCAGAAAGCCTTACTGCCAATTTTTGATTGGCTTATTCCTTGGGCTGGATTGGTTTTAGCTACAGCTTTAAATTTAAGATTATGCACTTACTTGGCAATAATTGAAGGATCTGGCGAGGTTGGGCAAGTAGCTAAGCTAAGGTTAATTCAAAGTGTCATTGGGAATATACTAATGTGGACAGCGTTAACCTTCGGGGCAAAGCTTTGGTCTATAACAATCATCCCAATGATCGCTTTGATTGTCGGAATACCTTGGCTTCGTCGCCATAGCTTTATATTATCATTACATGAGAATATAAAAGAGGGTTTGACATCACTCATTGATTGGAGAAAAGAATATCTGCCAATGCAGTGGCGTATAGCACTTAGTTGGGCTAGTGGATATTTAATTTTTCATGCAATTACGCCAATTATATTTATACGATTAGGTCCAGTTGAGGCTGGTCAAGTTGGACTGGTCTTAGCAATTTTTAATGGCGTTCAGACATTGGGTATGACTTGGATGAATAGTCGAGCGCCAGAATTTGGTGAATTGATTTCGCAAAATAATAGACTGAAGTTAAATGAATTATTTAAAGCATTATTTAAGAAATCAGTGACTATTGTTTTGATTGGAGTTGGGACAGTAATATTAGGGGCATATGTATTAAACCAGCTTAATATAAATTTTGCCAAGCGTATACCGTCTGAAGCTGTTCTTGCATGTTTTGGCCTTGGAACAGTTGTCAATGCTATGATTTTTTCCATGGCACTTTATATGAGATGTCATAAAGAAGAGCCTATGTTGCTTTCATCAGTGATGGTTGGTTTTTTAAGTATACTAGGAGTATATATGGGTACTACTTATGGTCTATTAATCACAGTATTCATGTATTCCCTGATTACTACGATTATTGGGTTACCATGGACTTGGTTATTATTTAGAAAATATTATCCATCCCGATTATTGTGAAAATGCCCTTGCTAACAATTGCTATACCGACTTACAACAGAGCCCAATCTTTGGATTTGTTATTAAGGTCTATTGATAACCAGCTGATTGGTATTGATGGTGTGGATTTAGAAGTCCTTATTTTTGATAACTGTTCAACAGATAATACAAGCGAAATCGCAGACTTTTTTACCTTAAAGAATACGATAATTAAATATGTTAAAAACCAAGAAAATATTGGGCCTGATAACAACTTTATAAAGGCGTTCAATTTGGCTCAAGGGCAGTATTTGTGGATGCTTGGAGATGATGAACTGCTCTTTGATGGTGCCATAACATTAGTTCTAAAGTTCTGCAAGGAAAAAGAGTTCGGGTGTATATACCTGAATTCTATTCCCGTAATTTTTAATCAAATTCATTATTTTCTTGGCCAACCAATTGATTCATTAATTAAATTTAAGAGATTTAACTCATATCAATTTGCCGAAACTATGAATTACAGGATCACTTTTTTAAGTGGATCAATAGTTAACCGTACAAAGTTGATTGAATCTAATTCTCGAATTAAGGAGGATATTGAAAAATATTCTAAATCCAACTTAGTACATCTAACATGGATTTTTAGCTCTATATTGTCAATGCCGAACTCTTATTATGTCGCTACCCCAATTTTTGCAGCAACTGTCGCAAATAGTGGTGGGTACAGTCCAGCTAAAGTATTCGTTGCGACCCTTTCGGAAATATATGGCTATTATTTTTCTTCAATAAATGATGTTGCAATAAAATTTATCCGCGGAATTACTTTAATTGGATGGTTTCCTAAAGTTGTTTTTGACCTCAGATTTACAGACAAATATAAATCAGTTAGATTTACGATTGATGTTGATGATTTTCCGCAGGAAATGAAGCATGGTATTAATTGGTATATTTTTAATTCGGTGGTTATCCGTGGAGCTAAACTAATTGCATTTCTTGGGATGGTTTATTTGAAAGTGTTACATAAACTTACACAAGCATATTTACTGGTTCGCGGTAAAAGTTTTGTAGAAAAGTATGTGCATAATTAGTAATAGTGTCGTTGCGGTAATTGTTTTATATCATCCAGCTACTCAGGTTTTAGAGACAATTCGAAATCTTTTAGTGCAGGTCAATAGGGTGATTGTCGTTATTAATGCTGCTTCAGACCAAATCTTGCAAAAAATTGGGTCAATGAATCGTGTCACCATAATCGCTAATTCATCAAACATAGGTTTGGCGACAGCTTTAAATAAAGGCTTAGAGTTCTCTTTTGGTGAATTAAAGTCTGAATTTACAGTGCTATTTGATCAGGATAGCAAGCCGCCGCAAGAATTTATCGAACAACTTGTGAATGAGTTTATTGTCTCTTCTGCACATAACTTGGCATGTATTGGGCCTAGTCTTAAAGATATTAAAGGGGGCTCAATGGGGTATATCAAAAATAATACTCAATTAGATATTAAGAAGCCACGTAGCATACCTACCTCTGGGACTCTTATATCAAAAAAGGCATTTATGCAGGTGGGATCAATGATGGATTCATTATTTATTGATGGTATTGATCATGAATGGTGTTTCCGAGCTTATAGCCTAGGATTTGTAGTCAAAGTTTCTGATAGCGTTGAAATGGAACATAATATTGGTGATATTGGGTTTAATTTATTTGGTGAATTTAAGCCAATTCATCGATCTCCAATTAGGCATTATTTTATTATTCGAAATTCAATTTACTTAGCATCTGTACCTTACATCCCTATGAGATGGCGATTAGTAGAACTGATTAAAGTATTTCCACGTGTATTTGTATATTCATTGGTTAGCACACATCGATTTGAAACTATCAAATTGATCGCGAGGGCACTATGTGACGGAATTTTCAAAAAACTTGGACCATTGACAACGCTGAGCAAATGACAAAAAAAATATGTGTCTCTTTGGTTAGCCATGGGCATGGATTAATGGTCCAAGAACTTGTCGCGAAGTTACTAAAACTAGATTTAATTTCTGAGCTTATTGTGACACTCAATATTCCAGAAGACTTCCCTAACGTTGCTGATGAGAGATTCAAACTAGTTCGAAATAAAGTTTCAAAGGGGTTCGGCAGAAATCACAATGATGCATTTGCAATGTGTGATAGCGATTACTTTTGTGTTTTAAATCCAGATATAACGCTGATTGATAATCCATTCCCAGGTTTGCTTTGTTCATTTAATGAAAAATCAGTTGGGTTGGTTGCGCCGATTGTCTTGTCTAGCAATGGGGCTGTAGAAGATAGCATGCGCAAATTTTTGACACCTTGGTCTTTGGCCAAGCGTTTAATTGCTCACGATTCTGATGTCTACAACCTACAACAGAATGGTGGGGATTTCCAACCTGATTGGGTGGCAGGTATGTTTATGCTTTTTAAATCCGAAGCATATGCAAATGTAGGTGGATTTGATAGTAGATACCATATGTATTGCGAAGATGCAGACATATGTACTCGTCTTTGGAAAAGTGGCCGTTCTATTGTAGGTCGCACATCCGTCGGAGTAATTCATAACGCTCAACGAGCAAGCCATAAGAACTTTAAACATTTATGTTGGCATATTCACAGTTTGGTTAGATATTTCTTTTGTCATTCATTGTCACTACCAAGGAAATTTGAATAATCAAATTAAGGCATAAAATGCTGAATCAATTTCATAATTCCTCGCTCATCTAAATATGTCAGTTCTTATCCTTGCATTTGTGTTTAGCTTAATTATTGTGTCACTCATTGTGCGTTATAGTCATTTACACAATCATCTAACTGCAGATTCTGATCTTTCTAGCGTACAAAAATTTCATACTATCGCAGTTCCACGGGTGGGTGGTTTAGCAATTCTTTCTGGGATTCTAATTGCTTTATCTGTGCGCTACTTCCAGAGTGCAGAGGTTGCTATCTTAGGTTTCTTATTGATTATTGCGGCACTGCCCGCTTTTATTTTTGGTTTTGCTGAAGACCTTACAAAAAAAGTAGGCGTACGCAATAGATTATTGGGAACGATTGCTTCCGCAGGTCTTGCGGGATATCTATTAGATTCTTGGCTAACTAGTGTTCAAATTTTTGGTATTGATAATTTGATGCTGACATACCCTTTTATAGCAATTACTATTACGTGTTTTGCTGTTGGGGGTGTGGCCAATTCTTTCAATATTATTGATGGTTATAATGGCTTATCTGCAATGGTTGCAGTGATTATTTTATCCGGTATTACTTATGTAGCTTTTCAGGTTGGAGATTATCCAATTATGGTTGCTGCACTAGCCATGATTGGTGGTTTACTTGGTTTTTTGATTTGGAACTACCCAAGTGGATCAATTTTCCTTGGAGATGGTGGCGCTTACTTGATTGGTTTTTGGATAGCGGAACTGTCAGTTTTATTAACCGCCAGGCATCCTGAAGTTTCAAAATGGTTTCCGGTTCTATTATGTTCTTATCCTATTTTTGAGACGCTATTTACTATTTATCGTAGAGTTTGCATTAAAAAATCTCATCCTGGTATGCCCGACGCCTTTCATTTACATCACTTAATCTATAAGCGTATCGTTAGGTGGTCTGATGGAAGCGATGATGCTTTGCTAAATAGACAACGTAATGCGCTAACATCCCCGTATTTATGGTTATTAACAATTTTCTCGGCTATTCCAGCAATATTGTTTTGGCGTTATCACATCTTATTAAAAATTTTTGCGGTCTTGTTTGCTATTACATATATATACCTATATATATGCATCGTACGGTTTAAAATCCCCTCCTGGATATGTATTCGTCGTGATCGCTAGATAATTTTGCTTTAATCACTTGCACTTGATATCCAGCCTAGTGCCGATATTGAGCTGCTAGTTTCAACTTTATTCATATACTGGGGCAGTTTTATATCATGATATTATTACTAGCCCTCAGTCTGATTGGCTAGAAAGTTGGTATAAGTCTCTGGATGAAATTGGCGTGCAAAGATTCTTCTATTTAATAAGTACTTAAGGTCATGATTCTAGTAACAGGTGGCGCAGGTTTTATTGGTGGTAACTTTGTCTTAGATTGGCTTGCTAGTCCAACTGCCGAAGGTATTGTCAATCTTGATAAATTAACTTACGCAGGTAATTTACAGACGCTATCTTCTTTACAGAAAGACTCGAGACATCACTTTGTCCAAGGTGATATTGGCGATTATGAATTGGTTCTGCCTTTGTTGAAAAAGCATCAGATTCGCGCTGTGATTAACTTTGCTGCTGAGTCTCATGTCGATCGTTCGATTCGTGGCCCAGGGGACTTTATTCAAACGAATGTGGTCGGTACATTCAATTTACTTGAAGCAGTCAGAGCTTATTGGGTAGACCTGCCGTCAGAGCAAAAGGATGAGTTCCGCTTTCTGCATGTGTCTACTGATGAAGTCTATGGCACATTAGAGGCTAATGACCCCGCTTTCTCAGAAACTAATCCTTACGAACCCAATAGCCCTTATTCTGCATCGA
>JACCDV010287119.1_pt1 | contig 21772 bp, 20 predicted proteins | sample 7446131 | NCBI WGS metagenome assembly JACCDV01 (sample SAMN15323448, study PRJNA562643) | freshwater metagenome | isolation source: river surface water | place: USA:Blue River Watershed | collected 2017-08-17
TCTACAGCGTGAGCTGCTTCCTTCTTGCTGTCGTTGAAGTGTGGTGCTAACGCAGCAATGAATTGGGCCTTATTCATTGAATTCCCCTTATTTACGCGTAAATGTTAAGCAACCGCTTAACGTGTTCGTAAACCTACGCGCTCATTAGGGGTGATTACGCTATTGAATTGCGCGTGTCGCAATTTTTTATTGCATGCAAAATTCACAAAAATATCGATTTTTATGCGTAGAAAACCCTAAATCTTAGATTGAGAGTTGAGTAGGGTTTGCCTCACCCTGCCCCAAAACCGCTGATTTACGCTTGTTTTCAGCTGCTTACGAACGAATCGGAAGGGTTGCAGGCTTATATGTTGGGCGATTTTTCTCAAAAGAGTCAATGAAATCAGTCTGTTTTAAGGTTAGACCGATGTCATCGAGACCTTCCATTAAGCGCCAACGGGTGTAATCATCAATTGCAAAGGGCAAGCTCTTTGATCCATATGAGACTGTGCGCTCTTCTAGATTTACTGTGATTGATGTACTTGGTTGCGCCTCAATTGTCTCCCACAAAGCCTCTACCTCGGTTTGATCAAGGATGATCGTAAGCAATCCACCCTTAAGCGAGTTTCCGCGGAAGATATCTGCAAAGCGGCTAGAAATAACTACTTTGAAGCCATAGTTCTGAAGCGCCCACACCGCATGTTCGCGCGATGAGCCAGTTCCAAAATCAGCACCGGCAACTAGCACCGTTGCAGCTTTGAACTGAGGTTGATTCAAAACAAACTCTGGATCATTGCGCCAGGCAGCAAATAAGCCATCTTCAAAACCGCTGCGCGTTACTCGCTTGAGATATACGGCGGGAATAATCTGATCTGTATCAACATTGCTGCGACGAAGTGGAACACCTGTTCCAACATGAGTGATGAATTTATCCATTGTCATTTACCCCTTATAGATCCGCAGGTGAAGAAAGTGTGCCGCGCAGCGCGGTTGCAGCTGCGACCAGTGGACTAACTAGGTGGGTTCTTCCACCCTTACCTTGACGTCCCTCAAAGTTACGATTTGATGTTGATGCTGAGCGCTCTCCAACAGCAAGTTGATCAGGGTTCATACCAAGACACATAGAGCATCCTGCATTACGCCATTCAGCTCCTGCATCAAGAAAAACCTTGTCCAATCCTTCAGCCTCTGCCTCAAGGCGAACACGTGCTGATCCTGGAACTACCAACATGCGAAGAGATGATGCGATCTTCTTTCCCTTCAAAATATCTGCTGCAGCACGAAGATCCTCGATGCGACCATTGGTGCAAGAGCCCAAGAAAACAGTGTCAATCGCTATCTTCTTCAAAGGTGTTCCAGCTTCAAGACCCATATATACAAGTGCGCGTTCTGCAGCGGTGCGCTGTTCAGAATCAGCAAAATCTGCGGGATTTGGGACAACAGAGTTCAGTGGAAGTCCTTGTCCTGGATTTGTTCCCCATGTGACAAATGGTTCTAGCTCATCTGCATTGAGGTTTACCTCGACATCAAACTTTGCATCTGCATCGGTAAACAATGTCTTCCAGTAAGCAAGAGCTGCGTCAAAATCTTCAGGTGCGTGAGGCTTGCCCTTTATGTAATCAAAGGTTGTTTGATCTGGTGCGATCAAACCTGCACGAGCGCCTGCCTCAATTGACATGTTGCAGACAGTCATTCGAGACTCCATAGATAATGCACGGATTGCACTTCCGCGATATTCAATGACATACCCCTGTCCACCGCCGGTTCCGATCTTGGCGATGATGGCAAGAATGATGTCCTTTGAAGTAACACCTGGCTTAAGAGTTCCTTCTACATTGATCGCCATCGTCTTTGGGCGCTGCAGGGGCAAGGTTTGAGTTGCAAGCACATGCTCTACCTCTGATGTGCCAATACCAAAGGCCAGTGCGCCAAAAGCACCGTGGGTTGATGTATGGGAATCTCCACACACAATTGTCATTCCGGGTTGAGTAATTCCAAGCTGTGGTCCCACAACGTGAACAACACCTTGATCTTTATCGCCCAATGAGTGAATACGCAGACCAAACTCAGCACAGTTAGCACGCAAGGTATCTACCTGTAACTTTGAAACAGGATCTGCGATTGGCTTATCGATATTTAAAGTTGGAACGTTGTGATCTTCAGTTGCAATGGTTAGATCTGGTCGTCGCACAGTTCTACCTGCAAGGCGCAAACCATCAAAGGCCTGTGGGCTAGTTACCTCGTGAATTAAGTGAAGATCGATGTAAATCAGATCTGGCTCGCCATCTGCTTGGCGAACAACATGCTCTGCCCAAATCTTCTCAGCTAAAGTTTTACCCACGGCCTTGGTGCTCCTTTTTCTCCATCCCAGTTGCTGTATCAGATACTGAGATGCTAATATCACTCTGTGAACACAAAGAATAGCGGAGTTGGCGTATTAGACAAAGCGGTGGCAATTCTAAGCACTTTAGAGGCAGGCCCGCACTCACTTGCAGAGCTAGTGGCAGCGACAGGGATTGCACGGCCTACAGCTCACCGTTTGGCTGTTGCCCTTGAGTTCCATCGTTTAGTAACCCGTGACTTAACGGGACGTTTTGTTTTAGGCCCTCGTTCTGCAGAGCTGGGTGCTGCAGCTGGTGAGGATCGCTTGCTAGCAGCTGCCGCTCCTGCCCTATCGGCGCTTCGTGATGCAACCGGAGAAAGTGCGCAGTTGTACCGACGTCAAGGTGATCTACGAATCTGTGTCGCTGTTGCCGAACGTTTATCAGGTTTGCGTGACTCTGTTCCTGTTGGCGCCGCTTTAACAATGCAGGCGGGATCTGCTGCACAAATTTTATTGGCCTGGGAGGACTCTGAAAAGATTCATCGAGGGTTAACAAATGCGCGATTTACAGCTGCGCAGTTATCAGCTGATCGTCGTCGAGGTTGGGCGCAATCTGTTGGAGAGCGTGAAGCAGGTGTTGCCTCTGTATCGGCACCTGTCCGTGCACCCAATGGCAAGGTAATTGCCGCGGTAAGCATTAGCGGCCCGATTGAACGTCTAGGACGTCAACCAGGCCGCATTCATGCCGCTGCAGTGGTTGCTACCGCTGCTCGTCTGACTGAACACCTAGCTCGCGAATAACCCGCGAAATAGTTGAAAAGGAGAAACCTTTTCGCTGCAGAAGAGATTGAATTCTGCGAACCTGAACCTCCGGCTCTAATCGACTCATCGTGCTGTACTTTCGCATCGCCAATGAAAAAGCGGTGCGGTACTCAGATTCATCATCGATCTCATCCAGAGCTTCATCAATACTTTGTTGATCAACTCCCCTTGTGCGAAGTTCAGAGGCGATGATTCGCTTTGATAACTTCTTAGAGGTGTGACGTGATTGTGTCCACGCCTTGGCAAACTCAGAGTCGTTGATCAACCCTTTTTCTTGGAGTCTAAATACAGTTGCATTTGCAACATCATCCTCGACCCCGCGCTTTTTAAGGTGTGCCAGTAGCTCACCCTTACTCTTTGCGCGTGCAACCAAAGCATTTAATGCGATGGTGTTTGCGATTGAGTAAGGGTCAGCATCCTGATCGACGCTGTTATATTTCAACATTTGGCATATTCAAGCATTGAAGCTTAGAAATCCACCTCTGCGGCGGCCTCATCGATCGCAGCAACAAGTGCTGGATCAACCTCAACCGGTACAAAGTGTTCGCGGATCTTGTTCTCAATGTCATTTGCTAGATCTGGGTTATCAAGTAGGAATGAACGAGCATTCTCCTTGCCCTGTCCTAGCTGATCAGCCTCGTATGTGTACCAAGCACCAGATTTCTTAACGATGCCGATATCAACACCCATGTCGATCAATGAACCTTCGCGAGAGATTCCTGTTCCGTAGATGATGTCAAACTCAGCTTGCTTGAAAGGTGGAGCCATCTTGTTCTTGACTACCTTAACGCGGGTACGGTTACCAACAGATTCTTGGCCATCCTTGAGGGTTTCAATACGACGGATATCAAGACGAACAGATGCGTAGAACTTAAGCGCCTTACCACCAGTTGTGGTCTCAGGAGAGCCGAAGAAGACACCGATCTTGTCACGCAGCTGGTTAATAAAGATCGCTGTTGTCTTAGATTGGTGAAGCGCACCGGTAATCTTACGAAGCGCCTGTGACATCAAACGAGCCTGTAGACCCATATGTGAGTCACCCATCTCGCCTTCAATCTCTGCACGTGGAACAAGGGCTGCAACTGAGTCAACAACAACAAGATCAAGTGCACCAGAACGAACCAACATATCCATAATTTCTAGCGCTTGCTCACCTGTATCTGGTTGTGAGACTAGTAGCGCATCAATATCTACACCAAGCTTCTTTGCATACTCTGAATCAAATGCATGCTCTGCATCGATGAATGCACAGATTCCGCCAGCCTTTTGAGCGTTTGCGATCGCATGCAATGTAAGGGTTGTCTTACCTGAAGACTCTGGTCCGTAAATTTCAACAACGCGACCTCGTGGGAGTCCGCCAATACCTAGTGCGATATCCAGTGCGATTGAACCAGTTGGGATAACTTCGATAACTGCATTCTGTCGCTCTGACATCTTCATTACTGAGCCTTTACCAAATTGACGTTCGATCTGGGCTAGGGCTGTGTCCAACGCTTTTTGGCGTTCGCTGTTGGCTTTGTCTTGTGCTGCATCATTAGCTTTATTACTTTTTTCAGTAGCCACGTACATTCCTTTCGATAGAACGTCCTGCGATATGCAGTTCGTTTGGTGTGCGGCCCAGAAGGTACGGAGACCCAACGACGGTCTGTAGAACCCCCACAACGAGTGTGGAGAAGCGCTACAGGCGGAGGTTGGAACCGCTCTGGTTGTACGGTAATAGTTTATCCGAACATCTGTTCGAAAGGTATCAGGCGCTACTGACAAGAAATACGCGTGTCGCCCAGCCATACTGGGGCGGTGTTGATCCTGCTGCCCCCTTCTGAGAAGAAATCCCCCACCCCAGGTCCTGCGAGCCAGGTTTATACGGGGGTTCTTTACGCCGCATTGGGATGGGGCACCCTGACCAAGTCGCAGCAAAAGCTAGCTCAGGCATCGGTCGTCATCATTTCAGCAAAGTACGGAGCGGTCCGACCCTTGGATTTAATCGAGCCGTACAAGGAAAAAATCGTTAACAAGGAGATGGCCCCGAAGGTTGCTACGGTTCTAGATGCAATCAAAAGCGAATTAATCATTGATTGCCGCTCTTCGACCTATCAAACGGTATGGCAATCCCCCACACAAAAAACAGTTGAAATTAAAGTTTTCACAACTGTTAATGGAGAAAAGAAGGTGATCACCCACATGTCCAAAAAGACCCGTGGTGAAGTCACACGACATATTCTTCAAAATGGGCAGAAGATCATCACGCCTGAGCAGTTACATGAAATTGTTAAAGAGAAATTTGAGTGCGAGTTAATGGAAGCAACAGATAAAGAGCCGTGGGTGCTAGAGGTGTTTTGCTAAGGCGAAGCTACGATGCAATAAGAGCTGTCTTCTTAATCAGCTCAACGGTCAATGTTGGATAGTTCCACATAATCACATGAGGGCAGTTATCGACAACAATCCATCGTGAATGTGCAGGAGCAACACTTTTTTCTTGCGCAATCTCCTCTGGCAAGGTCAGATCGTTGTCACCAAAAACTACTGAAAGCTTTACCTTCTCGGGTACAACTGAATCAAATCTGCGGCCATTTGCTCCATGCCACATCGGCATATATCCCTTTGAACGCGCCATCGCAATTACTGAATCGCGACATGACTCAAAACTTAACTCACGCCACAAATGTGTGATCTTCTTATAACCAATAGCTTTTAGTGCCGGAATTCGATAAGCCGTCTTCATGAAGTACTGTGAAATCTTGGCAAGTATTCGTGCATCAAGACTTGGAGGAAGCTTTCGTGGTGGTTGTTGATGCCATAAGCCAGCTGGAGCCAACGCTGTAACACTCAAAACATTATCGGGAGCAACCGCTGCCATTTCTAGTGAAATCCACCCACCTAATGAATTGCCGGCCACATGCATCTTCTCTACCTTTATCTCAGAAACCATGTAATCAACTATCGCTTGAGCTAAAGAACGCGGGTCCATTTCTTCATCTTTATGAAGTGGAGCATCACCATGTCCTGGAAGGTCGATCGCATAGACGGTAAAGCTTTCTAACAATTGCGGCACAAGGCTCTTCCAGATACTTCCTGCAGAACCCAATCCATGTACAAGAACTAGTGCAGGGTTGTTGAGGTCTTGGGTGTACCTGTGAGAGCCAATTGGCATTTTAGTATTTGTACTTTTCTGTCTCTGTCGGATGAGCCTTGCAAACCGCTTTCCAAATAACATCAGGCTCATACCCTGCAGCTAACGCCTCATTAACGCTCTTGCTTTCAAGATCTGAAAGAGCGATATCTGATGAAAAGGATGCCGCCCAGGAATCACCAAATGACAAGGTGATGCGTTCGCGTAGATCAGAGATTCGCAATGCCAGCAATGCCTTCAGCTTGAGAGCGAGATTGTTCGGGAGTTAGAGGATGTAACGCCTGTCCCAATAACCAACGAAGCGCAAGGGCGCCCTTAGCTTCGCCCAATAGATGGTTCATTGCAATAGCAAATGCTTTCCACAGTTGATCATCGTGGTGAGTTAATGCAACTGATAGTTGTTCGGGATCTTGTCTGCGCATTGCTGCGAGCGCTGAATCCGAAGAGACTGCAATCGAGATCTGTTCAAGGGCCGATAATGCATCAGGAGCGTTCTGAGCAATTTCTACTAATCGAGCAAGCTCGGATTCGCACAATGCGCGAATAACACTTTCCTTGTCACGGTAGTGGTTGTACAAGGTTGCACGGGAAACTTCAGATTCATCTGCGATCTCAATCATCGACATTTTTTTCAGACCAGTAGTTGCTATCAACCCTTTAGTAGCTTCAAGGATTGCGTTTTGTGTACGGCGGTGAGTTGCTACTTGTGGCGCGTACTTGTTAAGCGGCATCGACAACAGTGAGAGTGACGCCCTCACGGCTCTTGAGCTCTGAAGCGACCTGAGAGAAAACACCTGAAAGAGTTAGACCTAGCGCTGTGCAGATTGCATTAAGAAGCTCTGAAGATGCCTCTTTTTGACCACGCTCAACTTCAGACAAGTACCCCAAAGAAACACGGGCATCACGGGCGACATCGCGCAAGGTGCGACCTTGAGATGTGCGAGCAGCGCGGAGGGTCTGACCAACAGCTTCACGAACTAGAACCATTGTCATTTCCTCCTATCCCTGTAAAAGTATCGATGTAATCTTTAACTGCGATGTCTAAGAATACGCGCAAAGGTGGCGATCGCGCTCGATGTAGCAGCGTTTCGCACAGATTCACGCTCGCCTGACAATGAAAGTTCAATGCTCTGGCTTATTGGGCCTTCGATCGCAACCCATACCGCACCCACCGGATGCCCATCTAATGGGTTGGGTCCTGCCACCCCGGTTGTTCCAATTGCCCATGTTGTTCCAAAGGATTTAATCGCACCCTTGGCCATTGCAACAGCAACCTCTTCGCTGATGACTGTGTACTTCTCGATTAACTCAGGGTCGATTCCTAGATGAGAGACCTTGATCTCATCGCGGTAAGCGGTCACTCCGCCAACAAAAACATCTGATGCACCTGAAATTGTAACTATCGCTGAACTTACAGCTCCCGCAGTTAGTGACTCTGCTGTACTGATGGTTTCTCCACGTTGGCGCAGGTGCTCAACGATCTCGGCTGCAAAACCGACAATCTCATTTGATAGCGCCATCAGAGAGCTCTCTTCTACTTCATCTTGGAAGTACGGGCAGAGTTTACATAGTAAACACCGGTAAAGATAGTCAGCGCAATCGCTATGTACATGAAGCCATCACGGAACCAGTACAGACTCTCATCTAAAGGCAGAACATAAAATCCGACTCCAAAGCCTTGCATCATGGCCTTGATCTTGCCACCACGATTGGCAGGAATAACTCCACGCTTAATGACAGCTAACCTAAAGATCGTAATACCAATCTCGCGACTCAAAATTACGATCGTCATCCACCATGGCATTCTTCCCAGAATCGACAAGGAGACCATCGCTGTACCGATCATGAACTTGTCAGCAACGGGATCTAGGAACTTTCCAAACTCAGTAATGGTGCCACGGCTGCGAGCGAGCTTGCCATCTAAAACATCTGACATACCCAATGCAAAAAATACACACCATGAAATGTATTGCCAGGTTGTGTCGTTTCCTCCGTTTTTAAAGAGGGTGTAAGCGCCAACAGGTACAAAAAGCAATCTCATCACGGTGATGAAATTAGGTGTTATGAAGGCCGGCAATTTCATAGTGGCTTTGCTACCAAATCTGCACCCATTGAATCAATCACAACCGCATCAACGTACTGGCCAACTTTGAAATCGGTGCCAATAAAGGTTGTAGTGCCATCTACCTCTGGACCTTGGTGAGCTGCACGACCTTCTTGTAGATCGGCATCCTCGATCAATACCCGCACATTTTCACCGATTCGCGCCTGGGCACGAAGTGAAACCATCTCATCGGCTAATGATGACAATGTCTCTACTCGTTGTGCGATGACTTCGGCATCTACCTTGTCAGACAAATTGAGCGCCTCAGTGTTGTCCTCATCTGAATACCCAAAAACTCCAACAGCATCTAACCTGGCCTGAGTAATGAAGTTTGCTAAATCATCAAAATCTTCCTCAGTCTCACCTGGAAATCCAACAATGAAGTTAGAACGGATTCCAGCTTCAGGCGATAAAGCCCGGATTTGATTGATCAAATGTAAGAACTTTTCAGTATCACCAAAGCGGCGCATACGGCGCAGGACCGTTGGGCTTGTGTGTTGAAATGAAAGATCAAAGTATGGAGCGGTTTTATCTGTGGCAATCATTGCTTGTAATAATGTTGGGCGCATCTCTGCTGGCTGAAGATATGACAGTCGCACACGTTCAACACCTGGCAAAGCTGCAATTTCAGGCAAAATCTTCTCCATCAATTGAAGATCACCTAAATCTTTTCCATATGATGTTGTATTTTCACTAACAAGGAACATCTCTGACACGCCATTTTCCGCAAGCCAACGCGCCTCATTAATGATTTCAGTTGGGCGACGAGAGATAAATGAGCCGCGGAAATATGGGATCGCGCAGAATGAACAACGGCGATCGCAACCTGATGCAATCTTTAGCGGTGCCCATGGAGCATTTCCTAAACGTTTGCGGGAGAACTCTTCTTCAGCTCGAGCATCTGCACGTTCTGCAGGAGCGATCGGAAGTAAGGCTCGACGATCACGCGGAACGTGGGCCTTGTGTGATTCACCAGCAATAATTGATTGCAAGCGTGCAGAAATATCTTTGTAATCATCAAAACCTAGGATTGCATCTGCTTCTGGCAAAGCCTCAGCTAATTCATTTCCATAACGCTCAGCCATGCAACCAACGGCAACAACGGCTCTGGTTGTTCCATGACCTTTGAGCGAATTCGCCTCAAGAAGGGCATCTACCGAGTCCTTTTTTGCTGACTCAATAAAACCACAAGTATTTACAAGGGCTACCTCTGCCGATTCAACATCATCAACCAGGGTCCAACCATCTGCTGCCAATCTGCCGGCAAGCTCTTCGGAATCTACTTCATTACGTGCGCACCCTAAAGTGACAACTGCAACTGTGCGCTTCATTTGCACAATCTTACAGTGCTTAGCGCTTTTAGGAATCTACTCCGTACGACACGCTAACGACTTGGCCATCTACTCCTAAGGAATCGATCTTTTCGCCATTGACAGATAGATCTACTCCCCCAGCATTGCCAACTTTCAGATTTAGTTGTTGGTCGCTAGAAAATGTCTTGGTTACACCTGCAGCAATTTGCCCGCTAAACAAGGTTCTTCCTGTGGCATCTGAGACAAAGAGCCAACTCTTAGCTCGAGTAGCTGTGATGATTACCTCCACTCCTTGACCGGTTGAGATCGTCGCCTCATCAGTTGGGCTAATTTCTCCTGTTGGAGTTGCCTCATCTGTTGTTTCAGGAGAAGGTGACGGAGTTGGGCTCCCCTGAATTATTGCTGGAATATCAGTTGTGGAATCGTTAGAAATAATAATTTGGGCAAGCCCTGCAACAAACAATGAGGCGACGGAGATTGTTGCAAGGGCTTTCCAAGATACTTTACGTGTTTGACTTGGCTCACGCATCACACTGTTTTCTACCAGCAGCTCCTGCATAGAACGATCGATGTGCATCTGTTCATCTTCATAAGCAGTCAAGAAGATTTGTGGATCAATATTTAACTTTGTTGCAATGTTTCTAATGTGCCCACGCGCATAGGTATCGCCGCCGCACTGTGAAAAATTGTTGGCTTCCATTTCGCGAAGCAATGGTCCGCGGATATTTGTGGCTGCAGAAAGATCATCGATGCTAAGGCCAGCATCCTTACGCGCCTTAGAGATCATTGATCCAAGTGACATGAAACATCCTCAATGCAGAAAATGGTTGAGCCTCAAGTGTAAGTCGTTGATGGTCAGGGTGACTAGTGAGAAGAGTGATGAGAGGGGGTGAATCTCACCCCACCCGCGCTCAAATCATCGGCTGTCAATAGTCGCGAAGGGTGGCAAGCACTGAATCAAGTTCATCAGGCTTAACCAAAACTGTACGTGCCTTCGAGCCTTCAGATGGGCCAACGATTCCACGTGACTCCATGAGATCCATTAAACGGCCCGCCTTTGCAAAACCAACACGTAACTTTCTTTGCAACATCGATGTTGATCCAAATTGTGTTCCGACGACAAGCTCTACCGCCTGACACAAGATATCAAGATCATCACCGATATCTTTATCGACCATCTTCATTTGATTGACAGGTGCTGTGACATCATCGCGATAACGTGGCTTTAACTGCTTCTTAACATGGGTTGTTACCGCTTCAATTTCACGTTCAGAGACATATGCGCCTTGAATTCTAATCGCACGGCTAGCACCCATAGGAATAAAGAGACCATCGCCTTGTCCAACAAGCTTTTCTGCACCAGGACTATCAAGGATCACCCGGCTATCTGCAAGTGAGCTTGTGGCAAAGGAAAGACGCGATGGCACATTTGCTTTAATCAAACCTGTAACAACATCTACAGAAGGTCGCTGAGTAGCGAGTACTAAGTGAATTCCTGCAGAACGTGCTAACTGGGTAATTCTTACAACAGACTCTTCTACCTCTTTTGCTGCAACCATCATCAGATCTGCTAACTCATCGATGATTACAAGTAGATACGGGTACGGCTCAACTGTTCTGTCGCTACCTTCAGGAACAGAAACCTTTCCTGTACGTACAGCTTTGTTGAAGTCATCGATATGTCTAAAGCCAAATGTCGATAGATCCTCGTAACGAAGATCCATCTCGCGTACAACCCAGGTAAGCGCATCAGCGGCTTTCTTTGGGTTGGTAATAATCGGAGTAATCAGATGCGGAATGCCCTCGTAGGCGGTTAGCTCTACCCGCTTAGGATCAATAAGCACTAAGCGAACATCATCTGGAGTTGAGCGCATTAAAATAGAGGTGATCATCGAATTGATCATCGAAGATTTTCCAGCACCCGTGGCTCCTGCGACCAAAAGATGAGGCATCTTGGCCAGGTTTGCACAGACAAAGTTGCCTTCAACATCCTTTCCTAGCGCAACCAACATGGGGTGTAAATCTTGACCTGCAACAGTTGAGCGCAAAACATCGCCTAACGCCACGATCTCGCGGTCGGTATTAGGGATCTCAATTCCAACCGCTGATTTTCCGGGGATAGGTGAAAGGATACGAACATCACTACTTGCAACCGCATAAGAGATATTTTTTGCAAGAGCTGTGATTCGCTCAACCTTTACCGCGTTGCCAAGTTCAACTTCATAGCGCGTGACTGTTGGTCCGCGCATAAAACCAGTGACCTTGGCATCGATTTCAAACTGTAAGAACACTTCGGTCAGTGCAGCCACAACTAGATCATTTGCCTTGCTCTTGGCCTTTGCTGCAGGTCCAGTCCGCAAAATATCTGGTGCTGGCAGTTCATACTTAACATCTGCCGTTAAAAGCAGCTGTTCGGGGCGCTTTACAGCAACGGTGTTCTCGCTGGTCGAGGTAACAGGGGGCAAGCTTTCCTCGACAGGAAACTCTTCATCAAAGCTCTCTTCATCTAGCTCATCATCATCCTCGTCCATGGATGTATTCCAAGCCGCAACTACTGGAGATTCAAATGGTGGTGTGTCGGTGACTTCAAAATCCTCGACTAACTTTTCGGTGCGTTCAGGACGCTTTGACCACAACCAACCACTGGCTGAGGCAATTCTGGCAAAAACCTCATTTACTGGTGTTGCCGTGATTACTAAGACGCCAAAGATGAAAATAATTAGCAGGACTGGATAGGTTAAAACAGAGGTCATCAAAGAAACCAAAGGTGTTGAAACCCCATATCCAAGCCAACCTCCGCCATCACGCATAGCGGTAGCACCAGTGCCGACTGAACCATTGAGCAGGTGCGCCAACCCTGTTGATGAAACCAAAAGTGCAAAAGTTCCGACAATAATTCTGCCTGTTGCCTTTGAATCTTCAGGGACTCTAAACAATCTAATTGCAAAGTAGATAAGAACTACCGGTGCAAAAAATCCGATTTGGCCTACTCCGCCATATATAACTGAGTACACCGCGCGACCAACCAAGTTGTCAGAGTGAAACCAGGTACCTGCGGTGGCAATGAGGGCCAAGATCAAGATAAGAAATGCGATGCCATCGCGTTGATGTGCCGGATCTAGATCTCGAGCTCCGCGCGCAAGAAAACGAACACCACTTCCTAAAGATTTTGCTATAAAACGCCAAAGAGATGAAAGTGCTCGACCTAGAGCGCCGCCTACAGCTCCGGTCTTACTTTTCGCCTTTTTTCTTTTAGCCACACGCCCGATCGTAAAGGGTAGGCAATTTGTTACCTACTAGGCGCGCCGTTCTTTAAACTTCAATAACGACAGGGACAATCATCGGCTTTCTGCGATGTTCTCCCCCGACCCAGCCACCAATAGTTTTTCTAACTATCTGAGAAAGTTGATGCGTACCGTTGTTTCCATCAGCAACGGCTATTGCCAACGCCTTTTCAATTCGCATTTTGACCTCATCAAACATCGCTGCATCTTCATTAAATCCACGAGCATGAATGTCAGGGCCGGCAACAACTTTACCGCTCTGAGAGTCGATGACTACTACGCAAGAGATGAAACCTTCTTCTCCAAGGATTCGACGATCTTTCAAAGAGCTCTCAGTGATGTCACCGATACTTTGGCCATCAACAAATACAAAACCAACTGGGATTGCTCCAACAACTTCAGCCTCGTGATCGATTAAATCGATGACAACTCCATTATCGACGATAAAGGTGTTTGCCCTAGGAACTCCAGATTGAATAGCTAACTCGGCGTTAGCCTTCATGTGGCGCCACTCGCCATGAATGGGCATTACATATTTAGGCTTAACAATGTTGTAGCAGTACAACAGTTCTCCCGCGGCAGCATGGCCAGAAACATGCACCATCGCATTGGCCTTGTGCACAACCTTTGCACCAAAACGAGTTAGCTCGTTGATAACTCGAAATACCGAGTTTTCATTTCCTGGAATCAAGGAAGAAGCCAAAATGACCGTGTCCCCCTCGCCTACACGAATCTGATGATCACCGTTAGCCATGCGTGAAAGCGCTGCCATTGGTTCACCTTGCGAGCCTGTACAAATCAAAACAACATTGTCATCGTATTGATCAAGATCCTTTGCATCGATCACAAGATCTGCAGGAACGTGCAGGTAACCCATATCTTCTGCAATTTTCATATTGCGAACCATTGAACGACCGATGAATACAACTTTGCGACCATGCTGGTGTGCGATATCAATTACTTGCTGTACACGGTGCACATGAGAAGAAAAAGATGCGACGATGACGCGACGTCTAGTTGATGAAATAACTCGATTCAATGCAGGCATGATCTCTCGCTCAGAAGGAGTGAATCCAGGGATATCCGCATTAGTTGAATCAACCATAAACAGATCCACGCCTTGTTCGCCCAAACGCGCAAAGGTTCTTAAATCTGTGATGCGGCCATCCAGCGGCAATTGATCCATCTTGAAATCACCTGTTGCCAATACTCGACCTGCATCGGTATTGATAACAACGGCAAGTGCATCTGGAATTGAGTGATTAACTGCGACAAATTCAAGGGTAAATGGACCGATATCTTCCGTTCCACCTTCACGAACCTCGCGGGTGAGTGGCGAAATTCTGTGCTCTTTGAGCTTTGCAGTAATCAACGCAAGAGTGAGTGCAGATCCATAGATTGCAATATCCCCACGTTCGCGCAAAAGGTATGGAACCGCGCCAATGTGGTCTTCATGGCCATGCGTTAGGAAGATTCCAACAACATCATGCAGACGATCTCGGATGTATGAAAAATCAGGCAAAATCAGGTCGATGCCGGGTTGATTTTCTTCGGGAAATAAAACTCCACAATCGACAATAAGTAATTTAGATTTGTATTCAAAGACCGTCATATTGCGGCCAATTTCAGTTAATCCACCGAGAGCAACAATTCGCAAACCGCCATCAACTAAGGCAGGTGGTGTGCTGAGGTTTGGGTGAGGATGATTCATTAGTTAACTGCGACGCCGCCAGCGCGCAGATCTTCACGCAGTTGCGCGATCTGAGCCTCTGTTGCATCGACGAGTGGAAGACGAGTATGGCCACCAGGTAGGCCCATAAGGGTGAGAGCTGCTTTAGTCAGAATCGCACCTTGCGTGCGGAATGTTCCCGTGTAAACAGGAAGAAGCTTTTGGTGAATCTCTAGTGCGCGAGCTGAGTTGCCGGCAAACCATGAATCAAGCAGCTCACGTAGATCTTTTCCTACAGTGTGACCACAAACAGAGACAAAGCCAACCGCACCAACTGAAAGCAATGGAAGGTTGAGAATGTCATCACCTGAGTAAACAGGAATGCCGCATCGCTTGATCACCCAGGAGGTTGAAGCGACATCTCCCTTAGCATCCTTGAGAGCGACAATCTTTGGATGCTCTGAAAGACGAACAATTGTGTCTGGTTCGATTGGTACACCCGTGCGTCCTGGAATGTCGTAAATCATCACAGGAAGATCTGTTGCATCTGCAACTGCGCGGAAGTGAGCTTCGATTCCGGCTTGTGGTGGCTTGTTGTAATACGGAGTCACAACTAGCAACCCATCAGCTCCTGCGTTTTCAGTTCGCTTGGCTTGGTTAATTGAGTACTCAGTTTCATTATCGCCTGCGCCAGATAGCACGATGATCTTTGAACCAACGGTGTTACGAACAACTCTGATGATCTCCTCTTTTTCGGAGGATTTAGTTGTTGGCGCTTCACCAGTTGTTCCATTAACAACAATGCCATCATGGCCAGTTGCAACTAAATGCGCTGCGAGAGTTTCGATTCCGGCCCAATCAATCGCCCCATCTTTTGTGAAGGGGGTAACCATTGCCGTCAGAAGACGTCCAAATGGAGCAGCCGTTGTCATAAGCCGAACTCTACCCGTATTAAGGGGCGACTCGTCCAGACTTTTCAAAGGCTCCGTAGGTGAGCGGCATTAATTTCGCAAATTCCGCCTCCATTTTCTCGGCAACCATCTCAATTTCACGTTGTGGGTAGCTTGGAAAGTGGGAGCCATCGCGGGCTGTACGCAGTGATAAGAAGTTCATTAATGCACGGGCGTTCATAGTCACATACATTGATGAATAGGTTGCTACAGGCAACACTGCACGTGCAACCTCACGCGCAACTCCCGCCTCAAGCATCTTCACATAACTCTCGTATGCAACTACATACGCCGCCTTCATAGAATCAACAGTTACATCAAACTGCTCTTTTGTTCCATCAACAAATGTGTATGCACCTGTCTTACCGATTTGAACTAACTTGCGTTCAACAGATGGGATGTAAAAAACTGGCTTTAATTCACGGTAGCGTCCACTTTCTTCATTGTATGAAGCGATGCGGTGGCGCATAAATTCGCGGAAAACAAATATCGGTGCAGAGATGAAAAATGTCATCGATGTGTGCTCAAAGGGTGAGCCATGACGTTCGCGAGCTAGGTAGTTAATCAATCCTGCAGAGCGAGCTGGATCTTCACCAATCTCATCCATTGATTGCTCTCCAGCGGTAGATACACGAGCAGCCCAAATAACATCGGCATCACTTGCACTGGATTTAACTAATTCAACTGTTACATCATCGCGGTAAATAATCTCTTCACTCATGGTCGCACCCTATCTTTGCGCCCCTATCGGCTCTCGGATTTATACGGCACAATAGGCGCGTGTCCAAGGTTGCCTCCACCACTTTTAGGGATTCCATGAGCGTTTCCCTCACAGTGGGTGCTTATGGGGTGGCTTTTGGGGCAGCTGCGGTAGCTAATGGTTTTACCGTCCTTCAAAGTTGTTTACTCTCGCTACTGACATTTTCAGGGGCCTCGCAATTTGCAGTCATCGGTGTCATAGGCGCCGGCGGATCTGCGATTAGTGCAATTGCAACAGCATCACTTTTGGGAGTTCGAAACGCTCTATACGGAGTGATCATGGCTCCACGTTTAAAGGTAAAGGGTTTGAAACGGGTTGTTGCTGCTCAAATCACAATCGATGAATCAACCGGAGTTGCTTTGGGGCAAGAGCCACGTGGAGTTGATGCCATGCGAAAAGGCTTTTGGTATACCGGAATAGGTGTCTTTGTTTTCTGGAATCTCTTTACCCTTGCAGGAGCTCTAGGCGCCCAAGCTATGGGAGATATTCGTGCATTTGGTTTGGATTCAGCGGTTCCTGCTGCATTTCTTGGCTTGGTATGGCCTCGATTAGTTGGAAACTTTGAAAGAGTTCTAGCTGTTGGTTGCGCTGTATTTGCAATTGCGATGACCCCAGTACTTCCGGCGGGCTTGCCTATTATCGCTACAGCATTTATAGCAATTGCCGTTGGGTTAAAGCGATGACAATTTTCTGGGTGGCAACTCTTGGAACTAGCCTTGTTGCATTTTTGCTCAAATACTCTGGGCATTCAGTGCCAGAGCGATGGCTATCGCATCCAAGAATTCAACGCATAAATGCTTTGATACCGATCGCACTTTTGAGTGCGCTCGTAGGTGTACAAACATTTTCTGAAAAATCGGAGCTTATGGTTGACCAACGTTTAGTTGGTTTATCTGTTGCGGTTGTAGCGCTTTTACTTAAGGCGCCTTTTCCAGTGGTTGTACTTTCAGCTGCCTTATCCTCGGCAGCGGTTTACAACTGGCTTTAGATAATTCCTAACGAATGAAGCTTCGCCTTTAGATCATTGTCCGATGGCTCGGTTAGGTGAGTTCCATCAGAGAAAACAATCACAGGAATTGATTTAGCTCCGCCATTAATTTCAATTACCTTGTCAGCAGCTGTTACATCTGCATCAGTATCAATTTTTGTGTACTCAACATTGAGCTCATTGAGTAATCGCTCTGAACGACGGCAATCTCCGCACCAATCGGCACCATACATAGTGATTTGATCTTTAGACATTGATTGCTCCTTACATGAATTTATCTAGGCCATGGGTTAGGCCTGGTGTATTAACAATTTTACGTATGCCAAGAATAACTCCTGGCATAAATCCTGCGCGATCAATTGAATCGTGACGAATTGTTAAGGTCTCCCCTAATCCACCAAAGAGAACCTCTTGGTGAGCTACTAGGCCGCGAGCACGGACTGAGTGCACAGGAATTCCCGCAACTAACGCTCCACGAGCGCCATCAATTGCAGTAGTTGTTGCATCAGGCATCGCGCCGAGTCCTGCCTCTTTACGAGCAGCAGACATCAATTCAGCGGTACGTGCAGCTGTTCCCGATGGAGCATCCACCTTTGCAGGGTGGTGCAATTCAATGACTTCAGCAGATTCGAAGTATTGCGCAGCCTTTGCAGCAAACTCCATCATCAATACCGCACCTATTGCAAAGTTGGGAGCGATCAAGACGCCTACTGAAGGATTTTGAGCTAACCACCCTTTTACCGTTGCAAGTTTTGCATCATCAAAACCGGTTGTTCCAACAACAACATTGATTCCGTTATCGATCAAGAATTCTAGGTTTGCCATAACACTGTCAGGGGTTGTGAAATCAACAACAACGTGAGCTGCAGATCCCTTGAGCTGTTCTAGCGAATCGCCCATATCAAGTGCTGCAACTAGCGCTAAACCATCTGCTGCCTCAACAGCCTTTACAACCTCTGATCCCATTCGACCATGAGCACCTAAGACGGCAACATTGATCATCTGCTTAACACCTTCTCAAACTTTGACTCAGATTTAAATGGACCAACAAGAGCAAGGGTAGGCGTTTTAGTAAGGAATGCGCTAGCAATTTCCTTGATGTCTGTCGCGTTTACGCGTGAGATCTCTTTGAGAATCTCATCAAAATCCATGACCTGTCCGTAAACAATCTCATTCTTGCCGATACGGCTCATGCGTGAGCCAGAGTCCTCTTGGCTAAGAACCAAAGAGCCACGAACCGCTCCCTTTGCTCGTTCAATCTCTTCATGCGACATTCCATTATCTGCAACATCTGCCAAGACTTCGCGAATGATTTCTACAACTTCAATCGCCTTCGATGGATTACATCCTGCGTAGAAACCGATCTGGCCACTACCCGCAAACTGCTGTGCGTAGGCATATACAGAGTATGCAAGGCCGCGCTTTTCGCGGATCTCTTGGAACAAACGTGATGACATTCCGCCACCAAGTGCCGATGCCAAGATTCCCATCGCAAAGCGGCGATCATCAAGACGGGCAACGCCCTCCATGCCATAAAACATATGTGCTTGTTCAGTTGGACGAGAAATCAATCCAACTGAGCGTTGTGGCGCTTTACGTACAGGAGTATTGGGGCGAATAACAGGTGCACCCTTAACATCAAGGAAGCCATCTTGTGAGAGCGCAGCTTCAACCATAGCTACAACTTTTTTATGTTTAATGTTGCCTGCTACTGCAACCACTAAATCCTGAGGCAGGTAGCGTTTTTTGTAATAATTAAAGACCGCGTTTCGAGACATATTGTTGATTGAATCAATTGTGCCCAAGATCGGACGACCTAATGGAGTGTCACCGTAATAGGTTTCGGCGTAGAGATCATGAACCAAATCGCTTGGATCATCATCTCGCATCGCAATTTCTTCAAGGACAACCTTGCGCTCTGCATCTACATCTAGGGCCGTGACGATTGAGGATGTAATCAAATCTGAAACTACATCGATCGCCATTGGCAGATCGGTATCGATAACACGTGCGTAAAAGCAGGTGTACTCCTTGCTAGTAAAAGCGTTCATCTCGCCACCAACAGATTCGATGGAGGCTGAAATCTCTAAAGCATTTCGTCGTTTAGTTCCCTTAAAAAGTAAATGCTCCAGAAAGTGAGAAGCCCCAGCAACAGCCGGGGTTTCATCACGTGAACCAACATTTACCCAAATACCAATCGCGGCGCTGCGTACCGAAGGAACCTCTTCAGTAACGATACGCAGACCGCTAGGTAAAACTGAACGACGAACGCTCATTTATTCAGCTGAACCAGTTGTTCCATCTTCAAGTACTGGAACCAAAGAGAGCTTGCCCTTTGGATCGATCTCGCCGATTTCAACCTGGATCTTGTCGCCAACCTTCATAACCTCTTCAAGGTTTTCGATTCGCTTTCCACCATGCATCTTGCGGATCTGCGATACGTGCAGCAATCCATCCTTGCCTGGCATCAATGAGATGAAGGCTCCAAATGCAGCAAGCTTCACAACGGTACCTAGGTAACGCTCGCCAACCTCTGGCATTTGAGGGTTTGCAATTGCATTGATCTGTGAGCGAGCAGCCTCTGCTGATGGACCATCGGTTGCACCGATATAAATCGTTCCATCATCTTCAATTGAGATCTCTGCGCCAGTTTCATCTTGGATCTGGTTAATAATCTTGCCCTTAGGCCCGATTACTGCGCCGATCTGATCAACTGGAATCTTTACAGAGATGATGCGAGGAGCGAATTGGCTCATCTCATCTGGAGCATCGATTGCTTCATTCATGACATCAAGAATCGCAAGACGCGCTTCCTTTGCCTGTAGAAGTGCACCAGCTAGAACTGATGCAGGAATTCCATCAAGCTTTGTATCTAGCTGCAAAGCTGTAACGAAGTCTTTGGTTCCGGCAACCTTGAAGTCCATATCTCCGAATGCATCTTCTGCACCCAAAATATCTGTCAAAGCAACGTATTCAACCTTGCCATCAACATCATCTGAGATAAGACCCATTGCGATACCTGCAACTGGAGCGCGTAGTGGAACACCCGCGTTAAATAGTGCAAGTGTCGAAGCACAAACAGAACCCATTGAAGTTGATCCATTTGAACCAAGTGCTTCAGAGACCTGACGGATTGCGTAAGGGAACTCTTCGCGTGATGGAAGTACTGGGATCAATGCGCGCTCAGCAAGAGCACCGTGACCGATTTCGCGGCGCTTAGGTGTACCAACACGACCTGTCTCACCAGTTGAATATGGTGGGAAGTTGTAGTTGTGCATGTAACGCTTGTGGTTTTCAGGGTTCAAAGTATCGAGCTGCTGCTCCATCTTTAGCATGTTAAGAGTCGTGATTCCTAGAATCTGTGTCTCTCCACGCTCGAAGATCGCTGAACCGTGTACGCGAGGAATAACTTCAACCTCTGCAGATAGCGCACGGATATCGCGAAGTCCGCGACCATCGATACGAATCTTGTCACGCAATACGCGCTGACGTACAAGCTTCTTTGTTAATGAACGGAACGCTGCAGGAACTTCCTTCTCGCGGCCTTCAAATTGCGCGCTTACAGATTCCTTAACAGAGGCAGAGATCTCATCGATCTTTGTCTCGCGCTCTTGCTTGCCAACAATTGTTAGCGCCTTAGCAAGATCATCCTTTGCAGCCTTTTCAACAGCTGCGAAAACATCATCCTGGTAATCCAAGAACACTGGGAACTCTGCAGTTGGCTTTGCAGCCACCTTTGCAAGCTTTGCCTGTGCATCACAGAGAATCTTGATGAATGGCTTTGCAGCATCTAGACCTTGTGCAACAACCTCTTCAGTAGGAGTGGGTGCGCCACCCTTGATTAATTCAATTGTGCGCTCAGTGGCCTCTGCTTCAACCATCATGATTGCAACATCATCCTTAGTTACGCGACCTGCAACAACCATGTCAAAGACTGCGTTAGCAACCTGTGAGTGGTTAGGGAATGCAACCCACTGACCATCAATCAAAGCAACGCGAACGCCACCGATTGGACCAGAAAATGGTAGTCCTGCAAGCTGTGTAGACATTGATGCTGCGTTGATCGCAATAACGTCATACATGTGATCTGGATCGAGTGCCATTACAGTCACAACGATCTGAACCTCGTTACGAAGTCCCTTTACGAATGATGGGCGTAGCGGACGGTCGATCAAACGACAGGTAAGAATTGCATCCTCTGATGGACGACCTTCACGACGGAAGAATGATCCTGGAATACGACCAACTGCATACATCTTCTCTTCAACATCAACTGTTAAAGGGAAGAAATCAAATTGATCCTTAGGTGTCTTTGATGCGGTAGTTGCTGAGAAGATCATTGTTTGATCATCTAAGTAAACCGCTGCAGCTCCTGCTGCCTGGCGCGCTAGGCGTCCTGTTTCAAAACGAATCTCTCGTTTTCCAAATTTTCCGTTATCAATAACTGCAA